>ENA-ORDP01001738-ORDP01001738.1-marine-sediment-metagenome-genome-assembly--contig:-NODE-1738-length-11505-cov-3.968559_pt1 | contig 11505 bp, 9 predicted proteins | sample MGYA00248627_ERZ508539 | MGnify/ENA primary metagenome ERZ508539 (study PRJEB26208, sample SAMN05571518) | marine sediment metagenome | biome: deep sea; feature: Hydrothermal vent; material...
AGGAATCAGGATCGGGGCGATAACAATGGTATAGTAGGTAGCACGCATCTTCGGCCAGATCTGGATCAACATCAAAGAGCCGGCGAGCCCCAGCATCACCGAAAGAACCACGGTACCCGCCCCAACAATCAAACTGTTCTTGAGACCATTGAGGATTCGCTCATCTTTCGAGAGCACATCAAACCATTCAAAGGTCAGACATTCCCATGGCGTAACCCTGGGGAATCCCGGAGAATTGAATGCAGTAATACTCATCACAAGCAACGGGCCGAGCAGATAACCGAAGAAAATCAGCAGATACAGCCCTAAAGATAATTTACCCAGAGATAATTTACCCAGGAAGGTATTGGAAAGGAAGCTTCCCGTCTTCATTTCCCGATATCTCCCATCTTGACCTTGAAGGCGCGCATCAGCGACAGCACAATAATGATACAAGTCACCAGCAATACAATGGCAAATGCGGCCCCCCGTGGCCAGTTACCACCGGAGTTAAACCATTGATAAATAATCTGGGTAAACCAGAGACTCGATGGCCCACCCAATATCTGCGGTGCCGCCAAAGCACCGGCCGAAAGCATAAAGACCATGGTACAACCCGAAGAAATACCTGGTTTAGCATAAGGAATAACAATACGCCAATGAATTCGCCACCAGGGTGCCCCCATGTCACGTGCCGCTTCAATTTGATTTCGATCCAGGCTTTCGATGACGTTATAGATCGGAAAGATCATCAACAGAATATAGGCATAGCTCAAACCGGCATAGAGTGCGATATTGGCCCGGATGAAGTCGATCGGCTGAGCAATGGTTCCGGTATTGAGAAGGACTTCATTGATCAGTCCACTGTCACCGAATATGATGCGGAACGCAAAAGCACGAAGAATTTCATTGACCCAGTAGGGAATAATCAATAACAAGACCAACACCCGGGTAAAACCACCGCCCTTGGTCTGCCCCAGATAATAGGCCAATGGATAACACAGAATCAGATCGACGATGGTGACAAAAATGGCCGCCACCAAGGTGCGTACAAATACGCCGAGATCGACCACATTATAGGCACTACCGGCGCCCTTGGCTCCGAACACCAGGTACTTATAGTGTTCAATGGTATAGGTGTCTTTAGGCCCGCCCATTTCCGGTGGCGGCAAATGATGGCGAAACGAGAAATCGAGCATCGACAACTGCGGTAGGATAATTAATACCACCACCCAGAAAAATACTGCAATCAGCAGGAAAGTACCGAGGCCGGTACCGTTGCGGCGATAGTAGTCTGCGAATATTTTTCTGATATCCATGACGCCCCCGCCTATTCGCTGGCCAGTTCTCCGGCTGGCAAAACAACTGCCTGGTCCGGGGAATATTCGAGTGTTAAATTCTGCCCTTGTGCCGATTCACGCTGTTGACCAACATTAATCAACGACATCTTTAATTCCTTACCAGCATCACCATCCAGAAAAACATTGTAGCTCTGGCCTTCAAATTCTTCGTGTCTAACTTTGGCGGAGAGCCGATTTTTTGCCTCACTGGTATCTTTCGCAATCCGCAGCGCCTCCGGGCGAACAAACATCATCGCGTCATCACCAACCTTCATTGATCCTTGTGCCGAACTTGCGATCCGGGCGATCAATTCGCCCGTCCGGTTGGTTGCTATCAGTGCCTGCTTACCATCCAGGGATGCAATCTTGCCCCGCATGACATTATTTTCACCCACAAAAGATGCCACAAATGCAGTTGCCGGATCATCGTATATGGCCTGTCCTTCGGCAACCTGGTCTATGATTCCGGCTCGCATAACTGCGACACTATCCGACATGGTCAGGGCCTCGCCCTGATCGTGGGTAATATAGATAAAGGTAATCCCGACACGCCGCTGAATTTCACGCAATTCAGTACGCATATGCTGACGCAGCTTCAAATCCAGCGCGGATAACGGTTCATCCAGGAGCAGGACATCCGGTTGAGCACACAGCGCCCTGGCGATGGCAACCCGCTGTTTTTGACCTCCGGACAGTTCCGAGGGCAGTTTTTCGCTCTGATCAGACAAGGCGATCATCTCCAACAGTTCATCCGCCCGCTTGCGCCGATCCTTCTTACTGGCCCCCTTTACCTCCAGAGAAAAAGTGATATTTTCCCAAACCTTCATGAGTGGGAATAGTGCCAGATTCTGGAAGATCAACGCGGTCGGGCGCTTGTTGGGCCCGAATCCCACCATATCCTTGCCACCAATCATGACTCGACCCTGGCTAGGTTCAAGAAACCCGGAAACAGCACGTAAAATGGTTGTTTTTCCACATCCGGAAGGACCCAGAAATGAGAAGAACTCCCCACCATTGATATTTACATTAGCTTCACGAACCGCGACAAAATCTCCGAAACGAATCCAGACATCTTCCAGATTGACTGCGACGCCTTTTTTCATGCATCTCTCCTGAGAACTGATAATCAATGACCTTTATAAATACGAGCCTCTCCTCTTGTGGGAGATGGTACAACCAACCGATGGTATTTATTATCTCTTAACCACCCGTTTTCCTGCCACCCTTAAGACCATTAAGCAACAACGATCACGACCCACGTGAAACCCGGGGCCTGCGAACAGGCCCCGGTCAAGTCCTATAAACTTCAAACCTTACCCACGTCAGGCACTCTTGAACTTGTTCACAAACTCGGTACGAACGTCCATATACCAAGGTGCCTCAGCCGGCCACGGATTCAAATTGGCCAGTGATTTACCCGGATAAGCATCAGCGAAGTTCTTTTTGTAAGCAGCGCTGGCAAACTTATCGGCACCCAGTACGGGTGAGTTGTAACCGTGAGAATTGATCGCCTTGCCGGCATTTTTTGCCTCATAGGCAAATTTGATGAACGCATAGACCTGATCGGTGTTCTTCATACCAATCGGTAGAGCCATACCATCCACCCAGGCCATGGAACCTTCCTTCGGTGCCTGATACATCACCGGATCGCCAGCAGTCTTTAAGGACATAGGTGGACCATCCCAGGTTTGACCTACGATCACGCCTTCGTTGAGGAGACCGTTTTTCTGGGTATCTGCATCATTCCAGAATAACTTGATATTTTTCTTGCGAGCGACCACCCATTCCGTGATCAACGACCAGATCGGTCGCATTTTCTCTTCCGATTCATATGCCTTCCAGACAGCACCCGGATTCAGTGCTCCAATGGTCTCCATATACAGGCCAGCTCCGAGCATCATCGAATGTGGACGACCCATGGTCTTGCCGGCATTGGCTTCCTTCCAAACATCCCCGTAACTCGGCGCGTCCCCTTCCGGTGTCCATTTGTCCGTGCGCCAGGCAATACCTTCCGTACCCCAGATATGGGGAATCCAATGTGGGCCTTTACCCTTAAAGTTCCAGCCGGTCCGGCCGATTTTTGCCATAGCAGGGTTGACCTTGTCGATGGGAACACGCTTCATGTCATAGGGCTGGATCAATTCCAGTGGCTCCCAAACCAGATTTTTATTATTGGTTGGGGAAATAATGTCAAAACCCTGGCCTTTGGTGGCCTTCATTTTATTGACAATTTCTTCGTTTGAACCAATACCAGTGTAGTTGATCGTAATACCGGTCGCTTTTTTGAAATCCGCGATAAACTCTTTGGGCAGATAATCAGACCACATCAGAATATTGACTTCACCCGAAGACGAAAAGGCATCCTTGACAATCCAGGGCCCTGTTGCGGCAACCATACCTGCGGTAACTGCACCCTTGATAACACTGCGGCGACTGATATCGTTCGTCGTTGATGCAGCTGATTTTGAACCTACTTCAGTTTCACTCATAATATAAACCTCCTGAGGTTGGTGAGATACGGCCCCCTCCTGAAGAACGGGCCTGCTTGCTTCCTGACACTGGCGTGTGCCATATCGAAATAGTCACAACGTCCGAGCCTGTAGTATGAAATGGATCACCTTGGTGGGTCAACCACCGACAGCACCGATTTTCGGTGCCTATGATACTCCCAAATGTGACGCTGCGATGACACACCGCAGAGATCGCCAGACCATGAAACTGCCAGAGGATATGGGGAGGCCGCTTTATAGCTCCTGAAAAACGGGCACTTCCACCATCCCCGGCTGTGGTCGTGAAGGCAAGCTGATTTGAGATAATTTTTTTCATAGTGAGGCGAATACTTACTGAATTTAACGAGAATCAAGAGTGAATCTGAGTGCAGCCAGCTTTTCCGCTGTAGGCTCGCTGTTCTCGAAAGACCTTCCAGGAGTCTGTCCGAAAATAGAGAACCTACAGCACCCATTCTCGGACAGACTCCTAGTTCAACCTGTAATGGAAGTATGAGGTAGATCCAGATCAGGTAATTATCTAGATCCAGATTGGCTTTTAAACCGTTTTTTTGTACCAGACTCCTCTATGCTGAACACCAGATCGTCTTCTTGAACCGTAACCGTAACACGTCCACCCTTGACCAACCGACCGAATAACAATTCATCGGCCATCGCCCGCTTCAGGCGATTTTGAATCAACCGCTCCATAGGCCTGGCCCCCATGGTGACATCATGACCTCTTTTCGACAACCATTCTCTAGCCGCATCATCCACAGCAAGATAGACATGTTTTTCTGCAAGTTGCTGCTCAAATTGCATTAGGAACTTGTCCACCACATGCAAGACGGTGGCGTGATCAAGAGGCTGGAAGTGAACCACCGCATCCAGACGATTACGAAATTCCGGGGTAAATGCCTTGCGGATCGCTTCACTGTCGTCATGACTGTGGTCTTGCTCTATAAAGCCGACCGAACTGCGAGAGATCTCAGCAGCGCCAGCATTGGACGTCATAATCAGGATGATATTGCGAAAATCCGCAGTACGACCATTATTATCGGTCAATTTGCCATAATCCATTACCTGCAACAATAGATTAAACACGTCCGGGTGGGCCTTCTCGATTTCATCGAGCAGCAACACGGCATGGGGATGCTTGGTAATAGCATCGGTCAGCAAGCCTCCCTGATCGAAACCAACATAACCTGGTGGCGCACCAATCAGTCGCGATACGGCGTGCCGTTCCATATATTCAGACATATCAAAACGGATCAACTCAATACCCAGGGTAAACGCCAACTGTCGGCTCACCTCGGTCTTACCCACACCTGTGGGCCCGGAAAACAACAAGGATGCGATCGGCTTGTCCGGATTACCCAGTCCGGAACGAGACATCTTTATTGCAGAGGAGAGTGCGATGATGGCTTCATCCTGTCCAAAGACCATACGTTTGAGTGAGATTTCGAGGCTTTTGAGGGCACTGATATCAGAGTTTGAGACATTTCGCTCCGGAATTCTCACCATACGCGCCACGATACGCTCGATTTCCCGAACACCGACCTTGCGCTGTTGTGTGGAAGTGGCATGGAGTCGGGCATGCGCACCCGCCTCATCGATGACATCGATAGCCTTGTCAGGAAGAAACCGATCACTGATATATTTATCTGCCAGCTCTACCGCGGCACGCAGTGCCGGGCGTGTATAGCGAATATTATGGTGATCCTCAAAACGTGTGCGCAGACCCTCCAAAATCTTCACAGTTTCACCGACTTCAGGCTCTTCAACATCGATTTTCTGAAATCTTCGCGATAGCGCCCGATCCTTTTCAAAAATATTTCGATATTCCTTATAGGTTGTAGAACCAATACATTTAATGCCACCAGACGCCAATAGCGGCTTGAGCAGATTGGAAGCATCCATGGCCCCCCCGGAGATCGCTCCGGCACCGATCAGGGTGTGAATCTCATCAATGAACAGCACCGCATGGGGCTTTTCCTGCAGCTCACTCAATAGAGATTTAAGACGCTGTTCAAAATCACCCCGGTATTTGGTTCCCGCCAGTAAAGCCCCCATATCCAGGGCATAAATAACCGTTTCGGCCAATGGCTCCGGCACCTTGCCTTCCTCAATGTACAGTGCCAGACCCTCGGCTATAGCGGTCTTGCCAACACCCGCTTCACCGACAAATAGCGGATTGTTTTTGCGTCGCCTGCAGAGAATCTGCTGGGTGCGTTCCAGCTCTTGTTCCCGACCGATCAAAGGATCAATACGGCCAGCACCTGCCTGTTCCATCAGGTTGGTCGAATAGCTTTCCAGGGCTGTGGGTTTGCGCTTCGACGTTCGCGAATCTTCACCCTCTGCTTCGTTATCCGACGGTGCGGGTAACTCACCACCTTCAGCCCCCACTTTCGAAACCCCATGTGCTAGAAAGTTAACGATGTCAAATCGACTGACATCTTGTTCTTCGAGAAAAAAAACCGCAAAGGATTCTTTCTCACGAAAAATAGACACCAGAATATTGGCCCCGGTGACTTCCCGGCGACCCGAGTTCTGTACATGCTGTATCGCATATTGCAGTACCCGTTGAAAACCATTTGCCGGCTGAGTATCCTGCTTCTGATCCGGCGGCAAAACCGGAACGTGCTGACCAAGAAAGTCATTCAAACGATTCCGCAACAACGCCGTATCTCCACCACAGGCGTGCAGGATTCGTAATGCCACCGGATTATCCAACAGCGCAAACAACAGATGCTCCACGGTGATAAATTCGTGGCGCTCCTGCCGTGCCAGACGAATCGCCTGGTTTAACGTTTGTTCAAGATCCTGTGACAGCACTTATTCGGGCTCCAGTATGGATTTTAGTGGATGCTTTTGTTCGCCAGCCAGATCCTGCACTTGCTTGACTTTCATTTCTGCAATCTCCAGCGGATAAACACCGCAAACGGCCTGCCCACTGTTGTGCACGGACAACATGAGCTGCACCGCCTCATCATAGCCTTTGAAAAAGACCTGCTGCAAGACATCAACGACAAATTCCATGGGGGTGTAATCATCATTTAACAACAACACCATGTACAGCGTCGGCTTCTGCAAAGCCGGCTTCGCTTCCTGTACCGCCTGTTCGTGATGCTGTGTTACCTGCCTGTCCTTACTCAACCTCATACCCTCTTATCCTGAAACATTAGCCCATGGAGCCTCTCGCAAAACCCGTGAGCTGTGATCTGCTTCCCCACTTCGGCCCATTATCCGTGCTGAAATTTCGCTCCATGGAACCACCATACAGTTCATCCCATCCCACAAGTGGACTCAAAGTGGCATTGCGGATCATCCGCCCGGAGTTTTGCAAGAGGCTCCATAAAAAGCAACTATCCAGATCCGGGTGAATGCCCAATCATACAACAGAATAATAGCAGTTCTCACCAGAAGCTGATTTGCTTATTGTGCAGTAACCAGTAGTGATCTGGACTGCAACTGCGCTTTGGCCAATTGTTCTCGAGATAAAGAAGCCCGGATTTTTTCACGCGCTTTAAAGGCGAGTGCATCTCCTCTGGCCGCTGCAAGATTGAACCACATATAGGCTTTCACCGGATCCTTACGCACACCCTTGCCCTGTTGCAGCAACAAACCCAACTGTCGCTGCGCTGCGGTATCCCCACGTTCAGCCTGCAGGCGATAACTACTAATGGCCTTTTTGTACCAACGACCGGCCTTTTTTGGGTCTTTTTTACCGATCATCCCCTGGGCGTAAATTCGCGCCAATTTCTCCATGGCGTCCGGCGAATCACGATCAGCAGCGGCCCGATATTTCTGCGCAGCCAAGGCAAACCACTTCTTGCCTGATCGTTGGAGAATTGTGGTTTTTAACTTACTGGCTTGCCGCCCGAGATAATAATAGGCATCGCCATAGCCCATTTGACCACTCTCCTCCATCAACTGCAATGCCGCTTGATGTTGTTCTGTTGTCGCATCTACCCCTAAATCCAGTAGAGCCAAAAAATATCCAGCCTTTGCGATCTTGTTCTGCATGGCTTTTTGTAACCATGAGCGTGCTGATCGTTTGTCATACCGTAATGTTCCTTCACGCAATAGACTAAGACCGAGTCGCAATTGTGCAGGCCCATACCCGGAATCCGCCGACTTGGTTAACCAGTTAGCGGCTTGTTTCCGGTTTTGCTCCTCGCCCACTCCATCACGGTACAATCGGGAGAGCAACAACTGGGCCGGGGCGTGACCCTGTAATGCGGCACGTTTAGCCCAGACTGCGGCACGTATTGGATTTTTCACCAAACCACGGCCTTGCAGGTACAACTGAGCAACCTGATACTGGGCCGCGGCCACCTCTTTCTTGGCTGCCTTGACAAACCAGGACAGGGCAGCCAAATTATTTTTTGGCGTACCGATCCCTCGCAAATAAATCAGCCCGGCCGCATATTGCCCCTCGCTACTTCCCGATTCACCGGCTTTTTTGTACCAGTCCAATGATTGAGTGAGATTTTTGGCCATACCTTTACCCAACGCCGCAAACACCGCCATCTTCAATTGAGCTTTGACCGACCCTCCTGTAGCCGACTTGCGATACCATTGAGCCGCGCGAACAATGTCTTTTTTTACCCCACGCCCCTGCTCAAATAGCGTCGCAAGTACATATTGTGCCGGAGCATAATTTAGCCCGGCTGATTTTTGTAACCACTGCACAGCAACCTTCGCATCAGGAACCACACCACGACCTTGCAGATACATCATTCCCAGGTCATATTGGGCTTCCGTATCCTCCTGCTGTGCTGACTTGCGATACCAATACAGCGCTTTGCTAACATTCTTTTTTATTCCTTTGCCTCGTTGATATAAAACGGCAAGATTGAACTCGGCATCACGGTCACCAGCCTTGGCGGCATATTGTAACCAGCGCAAACCCTGATAAGGGTCTCTATCTGTTCCTATCCCGTCCAGATACATGGTGGAAACATCATAGGCCGCCCGACTGTGTCCACCTTTGGCAGCAGTCACCATCCAGCGAAATGCCAACTTCAGATCTTTGGGTAAACCTTCATTACCCGCAAAAAATTTTTTCGCAATACGATACTGCGCTTCGGTATTTTTCTGAAATGCTGCTTTGCGATACCACTCCGCCGCTACCTTACCATTCTTGGTGACACCGCGCCCCTGATCCAATGCTTCAGCATACGCCATCTGACCTTCTACCAAGCCACCATCCGCTGCCTTCCGGTACAGCTTGGTTGATTTTTTTAGGTTTTGTTCAACACCTTGTCCCTTCCGATAGCGATCTGCTAGACGCATGGCTGCCAATAAACTACCTTGCTCCACAGCCCGCGCATACCAATCTACAGCAGCTTGGTAATCCTGCAGCACACCACGACCCTGCATGTACATATCGCCTAGATAGACTTCGGCCAGGGAATCACCTGATTGTGCAGCATTGATAAAATAATCTCTAGCCTTAACAAATTGTTGCTGTCGCAGTGCCTGTACACCGTCATAGACACCCGCCGAAACAGGCCCTGCTGACAGCAAGATCTGAATCAGTATTGTTCCATATAAAAAACAGGTTGAACGGATTATCTTCAGCACTTCTCGCCCCCAGCAAGCAAGTTGACATCGTATACGATCGCATAAAAGCACCGCAAATAGTATGTCGGCAACATTGAAGCGAGCTTTAGGAGCAATCCGAAGACAGCCTCCTAGCTTACGGTCTTGGTATGACCGGCAAAGAAGTTATAGATCGGCACCCAAATCAGCGCAAAATACCAGCCGTAACTCCATGATTCAACTAGCCCCAGAATGAAGCTCCGCCAGCTCAGCCACTCAAAACCCGGCAATAGGATTCTCCAGGAGGGATACATCACATACTCCGGCAACAATAAACCCCACAATACACAGAGGATAAATGCAACCGCCAGAAACAGACTGGTCGCGTGACCAACAGCCGTCAGTGAAATACCGGTTTTCATGGTACACCCCCTTTAATTTTCCGTTGATGAAATAGAATACTCGCCGGCATCTACCCCAAGCCAGCCGAAAACGATACTGCGGTGGATGCGGCTACACTTACCGTATCTCCTGCTATAGTGCGGATTCGCCATCATGTTTTATATAGATCGTCGCGCCGTAAGGGTAGAGGCTGGCACCCGTACAGGTGGCCAGCCAGCACCTGATGCACACCAATGCTGCCCTCATCAAAATAGAAGGCACTACCTGCCATATACAAGCGCCACAAGCGGTAGGTCACCTCGCTGGAATGACGTATTGCCTCATCGCGCCGCTCCTCCAGCGCAGCGACCCAGTGACGCAATGTCAGCACGTAATGCCGACGCAGGCTTTCGACGTCCAGGGGCTCGAACCCGGCCCGTTCCATGGCGTCGGTAACGTCGCTGATACGTGTCAATTCACCATCGGGGAAGATGTAACGATTCATAAAACGGGTCAGTGGCGTACGTTTCCAGCCACTTTCGCTAGTGATGCCATGGTTGAGAAACAAGCCATCTGGCTTGAGCACCCGCTTGATGGTACCAAAATAGGTCGGGAAATTCTTTACCCCGACATGCTCAAACATACCGACACTGACCACGCGGTCGTATTGTGCGCCTTGCGGCAGATCACGGTAATTGAGCAGTTCGATACGAACCTGGTCTTCCAAACCGGCTAAACGCGCCCGCTGCTGTGCAAGTCTCTGCTGTTCCTGACTGAGCGTAATACCATGTACCTTGACCCCATAGTGGCATGCAGCCCACAGCGCCAAAGCGCCCCAGCCACAACCGACATCCAGCAGCGTCTGTCCCGGCTCCAGCCGCAACTTGCGGCACAAATAATCCAATTTGTCCCGCTGTGCCTGCGCCAGGGATTGTTTGGATTCAGAAAAATAGGCACAGGAATACACCATTTCTGGATCGAGCCAAAGCCGATAAAATGCATTACTGACGTCGTAGTGATGCGCGATACTGGCCTGAGAGTTGTGCCGCACGGCCCAGTGTGCACGCCAGCTTCGGATGGAAGTGTGTGCTGACAAACCAGGTAGGAGCAAAGCCTGATAGAACAGCCGTAGGCGCGTCCTAAAGGATAAATACAGATCGTCCAGGTGTTCTTTGAGCCCGAACAAAGACTCCAGATCGCCCTCTATCTTGATTGCACCAGCCAGATAGGATTCTGCAATCCGCAGTAAATCACGATGCACAACCAGTTCGCGCAATGCGCCGGGCTCTTTGAAAATAATGGTACATGGTGCGTCGAATGCACCATAAGCAAATGAGCCATCCCAAAGTCTAACTGCTATCTTACCCCGATACTCGGCGAGAATCTTTGAGATAATTTCGGCACCGATTTTGGAGAAATTATCTCTTGCCATTGAGTGATCAGCTCCGGACAACACAACACCCTGAAAAGACTCAAATTTCTGATCTTTATATAACATTTCATTGCCTCCATAGATGCTATCAACACAATAAATAATCATTGCTTCTACGGATTTTACAACCTGTACGTTAGGCATAGGTCAAGCTTTTTAGGTGGCATTTTTAAAGGGCAGTTAGCTCTGGCGCCACAAATACCCACTATCTACACAAGATAAAGAGGGTACCACCCCCCCTGTAAGAAGTGGTACCCCGGTGAAAAACAGCATTTATCCTTCCTCCTGAAGTTTCACGCTTTTGATATTGTGGCAACATTGAGCTTATAGACTATCCTGT
>ENA-ORDP01001739-ORDP01001739.1-marine-sediment-metagenome-genome-assembly--contig:-NODE-1739-length-11492-cov-10.026056_pt1 | contig 11492 bp, 15 predicted proteins | sample MGYA00248627_ERZ508539 | MGnify/ENA primary metagenome ERZ508539 (study PRJEB26208, sample SAMN05571518) | marine sediment metagenome | biome: deep sea; feature: Hydrothermal vent; material...
TTGCTTCGTATAATAATGATGACAGCGGTGCAATTTTCTCAGCCACACTTATGATTGCCGTGCTGGTGCGTATATACCGCTATGGGGTATCAAATACCAATGCAATATTAATCGGCCTTGCCGGCGGACTGGTCGTGCTATCAAAAATGACTGCATGGTTATTAATGCCATCTGTCGTTCTATTTCTAATCATTTTCTTTCGACCTCCAGTGCGCTCATTGCTACGTTACGCCGTTATTGCGGGAGTGGTCTTTATTCTTGCTGGCGGCTGGTGGTTTGCATTTAACACCTATCACTATGGGATAGATGATCCATTACTGAAGAAAATTACCGCCACAGTAATAGAGCAGCACAGGCGTCTGCCACCGGGTACAGGTGTAGGATTTGCCGCACAGGGAATAGGCTTTTATGAATTGCTTGCTGAAAACTATAAAAATTTTCTCGGCGAGACGGCTAAGGCAACTATCGGTAATCTGGACTGGCTAAAGTTAAAAGTTGGGCCTCTACAGTACACTGTCTATCTGGGTATTTTCTTTTTTGCCCTGTTCTATTATTTTTTCAGCCTATCGGCATATCTGATAAAACGATACAGGGGTTTAAACATAAATAATGAACATACCAGGCAGTTAATATTCGAATCACTATTGATGCTGATGATAGTTTTTCAGATAAGCATGTATACCTGGACCAATATCAATAACGATATACAGATACAGGGAAAATACATCATCCCTATTTTTCTTGCCATCCTGCTTTTATTCTTTTCCGGAATATATCGATTGCCGGGACTGACTGCCGTTTCAATCAGGAAATTGTCTGAATCGGGTTTCCCTGTAAACGTTTCAAATACTGGCAGGTTTGGCGTATTTCTGGCAAGCCTGATGTTTATTGTCTATGTACACTGGGATGCATGGCAGAATTATGTCATCCCATTTTATCAGCCACCTGCATATGATATTAAGCTGGGAGAATTTCATTCTATTCCACTTAATTTAGATCTGTACCAGCGCGCAGATAGTCTGGATATACGAGAAACCGGTGGAGGTATTGAGTATATTTCCACAGGTAAAGACCCAAAAGTCATCTTTAAAAAAGATATCTGCCAGAAGATTTCAACAACATCGATGTTATATCTTGAATTTTATGCAAAGAATGCAGACACCCTCCAGTTCTTCATCGATGAAGGTGGAGGTTTTTCAGCTAATATTTCATCCACTGCTACCTATAAACAGGGAGACAACACCCTTTTGCTCCCAATTTCAGCTAACCAGTGTCAACGTCTGCGTTTCGATCCCTTTGTCGGCAATGGAGTATTCATCCTGAAGAAGTTAAAGATAGCACCAATGACGATTGTGCCGAGACGGAAGAAATAATAGAGCCACCCTCAACATTTTAGGCCACCCTTTAGTCTTACTACTTTCTTTTATCCAGGAAGAATGTCTTTAACAAGCTTGAACATTCCTGTTGTAATACACCGGTCGTAACGGCGACACGATGATTCAAATGTGGAGAATTCAATAAATTAAACACACTACCTGCCGATCCCGTGCGTGGATCAGGTGTTGCGATAACGACACGCCTGATTCTTGCTTGCACAATGGCACCTGCACACATTGGGCAAGGTTCAAGCGTGACATAGAGAGTGGTATCAGGTAAACGATAATTATTGAGCCGTTTTGCAGCATCACGTAAGGCGAGTATTTCTGCATGGGCGGTAGGGTCATCAGTTGATATTGGCTGGTTCCAGCCCTCACCTATGCACTGGTTATTTTCACTAATCAATACTGACCCTATCGGCACCTCATCACTATCGCCCGCTTTTTGTGCCAGTTCGAGAGCCTTGTTCATCCAGTAGACATCGGTTTCATCAACCTCTTCTGGAGACATTTCTATCATTCCCGTTCGATTGTAAACGATCCGAAGAGTCCAGTAACAGTTTCAAGACCTTTTTGAGTGTTAACGACATGAAGAATACCATTTTCAAAATTATTTTTGATAATTAATAGGGGCCTCAGCATAATTCAGGTGCGAAGAAAAATGCGTTAATTTTTTAAAATATTTGGCATTGATGAGTATAATTATTGTGCTATTGTACGAAATTTTGACGAGAATATCGGCAATAATTAGCCGTTTTATTTTGTGCTTGAGTTATGTTGAGGTCTCATAGGAATAAGCAGGGTGAGAAATATGCGAGACAATTAGACCACTTCAATTATTTTAACTTCGCCCCCCTAAACATGATAATGCACAAGGGGTCACTAAGACCTATCGCGCGCCCTGCACCCCCAATTTTTCGTGTTCGTCAGGAATCAGAAATTAGCCTGTCAAGGCCAGCTTGATAACAGTCGCTCCATAAACAATAAACCTATTACCAGTGCGGATTTGCGTGCCGCGGTGGATGCACTATTAAATAATCGGCCTGTGAAGCTTGCCCAAAAACCTAGCATAAGCTGCAACATAAAATGGAAGCCGGGAAATGAACCGTATTATTACTAATGATTTGCGAGATGAGATTATTCACAGGGCTCTTGGTAGACGCTCAGAGGATACTCTGGGTGTGTTTGATATGATATGATATGACTATTCCGTTTTATAATGAGTTCTCAATAGTTTATGGAGTAGTTAGGTATTAATGAAGGTTGTCAAGGAAAGCAGAATACATGGAGGAAAAGGTCAGTCGCATCTTAAAATAGCGGTGGTTGTACCCTGTTTTCGGGTAACTAATTCGTTGTCCACAGTACTTACAGCAATTGGCCCAGAAGTAGATACAATTTATTGTGTTGACGATGATTGTCCCGATGGTAGTGGAAAGATTGCTGAGGAAGTGGCAAAAAAGATTCGCGTGTAAATGTTTTATATCACGACCATAACCGAGGCGTAGGTGCTGCAATGGTCACTGGCTATAAAGCGGCTATTGATCAGAAAACAGATATTATCATAAAGGTGGATGGTGATGGGCAGATGGACCCATCTATGATCCCACGTCTAATTGCCACCATTGGTGGACAACAATGCTGATCATGTAAAGGGTAACCGTTTTTATTGGTTGGATAGTTTGCGTACCATGCCCATGGTTAGATTGATCGGAAATGCCGGGCTTAGCTTTCTTAGCAAGATATCTAGCGGTTATTGGAATCTGTTTGACCCAACAAATGATTTTACTGCGATTCATCGTATAATACTAGAAGTGTTGCCATTGGATAAACTGCATGATCGATATTTCTTTGAATCGGATATGTTGTTTAGACTCAATGTGCTTCAAGCAGTCGTAGTGGACGTTCCTATGGATTCTTATTATGGTGATGAGCGTAGCAACCTAAACATAAAAAAAGCCCTTCTTATATTTACCTGGCTACATCTTCGTTGCTTCATAAAGCGATTATTTTACAACTATTTTCTCAGGAATTTCAGCATTGCATCAATCAACCTGGTGCTGGGGGTTGGAATGCTTGTCTTTGGGTTGGGATTCGGAGCTATCAAGTGGTCAGAAAACCTTATTACTGGGCTAGATGCTACACCGGGAACCGTTATGTTGGCAGGTCTTACAATGATAATTGGAACTCAGTTGATTTTGAGTTTCCTCGCCTATGACATCGAGCATGTGCCATCTATACCCATCCATCCTAGATTGCCGAATTATGATGGGAAAGGATAAGTTGTTTGAATAGACATTTTAAAAATTCTACAAGGCAACAGCGTACTCGGGTCTGGTTTCTGTCTGTCCTGATTTCCCTGTTGTTGGTTGTCTTCATAATTACTCAGCTTGATTGGAGTTTCATGATTCGATTATGGAATCGTGTCGAACCTATCTTTCTTCTCCTGGGTATTTTCACAGTTGCCTTTGATGCTGTATTTACGGCACTACGCTTAAGGGTTTTGCATTTAGCCAACCAGAAGCATTCTTATCCAGGCTATCTTACCATTGTTGTTTTACATGGATATTTTCTTCTGTTATTGCCCGCACGCCTCGGAGAGATTCCATATCTATTGATGATGCGCCGTCGACTAGGAATGGCCTCGGGCGCTGTGTTTGCTAGTTTTGTTTACCAACGAGTGTTGGATACGATGATATTAGGGATATTCTTTTTTACCGGATTAGCGGTGATATTTGATCAGGGTGTAATAGGCTTCAATTGGCTGGTGTTGACAATGGCTCTGGTGAGTATTTTGATAGTACTGTTTGCACGACTCGATTGGGTGATCGCCCAGATTGTTCGTTCTTTCTATCACATTGAGGGGCGTCATAGGCTTTGGGTTCGTACTATCCTGTATGTGTTGATTACTGCACAGCGTTGGTCAGTTTTGCTACGAAACCGGCGTTGGGAAGCCCTAATGCTTTCCATAATACGTTGGACCTTTGTTATGGCAGGAACCTGGTTTGCTTTCCGTGGCTTTGGGTTTCATCTTGGAATAGCCGAAACATTGTTTTTAGGGGCAGGTTTAGCTTTTGTTTCTGTTATCCCTTTACAAACCATTGGTGGTTTTGGTGTTAGTGAGGTGGGTCTTGCAGGACTATTAATGGTGATAGGTTTTTCCTGGCAGGAGGCTACAACGACTGCGCTGACCGTTCGATTCACGATCTTTGCAATACAAGTTGCCGGCTTAAGTTTGGCTGGTGCAGGTGCGTGGCTTATAGAACGATTAATTGTTCTGCACGTATAAAGCGAAGAAAAGTTTTATTTATGACTGTGCCGATAACAGACATGTTACGTCCGGATCAAGTGGAGATTCGAACGGGGCATCTTCAGGTAGATACAGTGAGTTTCCTGTTGCAACGTGGGGAAGATTTTCGTTGCCTTTGACGCACTCGTACCGACGCCTCATTAAGAAACCATTTGAAATGCTCTTGAGGTATACGTGTCGATTACCACGATTATTGGTATATGATATGCACATGGTTGATTTAGTATGGACAGGATCATTGTCTACTGCCCCTGTATCACCGTTTCTAAAAACGGGTTGGTGGTTGTGTTGAGGTTTTATTCGAGGAGACAGCTTTGACGATCTCCGAGGGTTCTTGCGATTTTTACGAGAGCGGGGCTATCGTTTTTCAAACATGTCGAACTTATGTCAAGAATTGGCAAAAGGAGTGTGATGAAAATATCTTCGCTCCAACTGCTGAATAATAATATTTACATCAGTGTGGGGCATACAGTAAGGAATAGATTTAACCAATGATTAACATTCGCATTACCTATGCCAGGGCAGGTTTAGTCTTTCTGGGTGTTGCCCTTGTGGTGTACAAGCTATGGTTGGTGGAGATTCACGATCTCTTCATGGTAGGCAGCCCTATGGACGACCTGTATTATGTCCGAACCGCCCACGAACTGTTGCTCGGTCATTGGCTTGGTCGCTATACACAATACACATTGATGTCCGGGCCAGTCTACGCAATGTGGGTCGCCCTGAGCCACTTGCTCGCGGTGCCACTGCTCGTGGCTCAGCAACTGCTCTATGCAGGGGCTAGCCTGGTGGTAGTCATAGCGCTGTATCCAGTCGTGGTTCGTAAAGCTTGGTTGATTCTGGCATTTGCCTACCTGTTATTTGAGCCGTTTACCTATGACTACTCATCATCTGCCGGTGTGTTCCGGCTGGGTATATACCCGGCCCTTACGGTACTGGTGATCGCCTGTTCCATTGGCCTCTATACGAGGATCATAGACCGCCAGGGTAAACCATTACGTTGGGCCGTGGGTCTAGGGATGGCGCTGGCGGCATTTTGGTACACACGTGAAGAGGGTATGTGGATCGTGCCGACGCTTATGGTTACCGGTCTGTTCTCGATCCTGCACGGCTTGACTCATGGAAGACGTCGTTGGACTGACATATTGGCATTGCTTGCGGTCCCTCTGCTGATCTGGTTGGGATCATTCCTTGCCCTGGCGTATACGAACTGGCAGCACTACGGTATATTCACCGATCTCGAAATCAAGACCTCCGAGTTCAAGTCGGCCTATAGTGCGGTGATCAGCGTGCGCAGCAATCAACGTGAACGGTATTACATGTTAGAGAAGCCGGTGAGAGACGCACTTGCCGAGGTGAGCCCCGCATATCGGGAGATCGCCCCTTATCTTGGTAAACGACCTTCCTCGATTTTTATCTGGTCCCTGCGCGATGCAGTACAGGCGGCTGGGTATTATGACCATGCCGGCGATGATGATCGCATGAATGCCCGCAAGACATTGAGTTTTTACAGCAGGTTAGGCCAGGAAATCCGTCAGGCATGCGAAGCGGGGCAATTGACCTGCGATAAGCTTTTATCTCCCTTTATTCCCACATGGACTGAGGAATATACCCGGGACATCTTCCCTACTTTTTATGATATCACAAAGAAAGTGGTGACCTTTGATGGCTTCGAACCACGCATGCTCCCCAAATGGCTCAGTAGAGATCCCTATCATACCTCGAAGCTGTTTACTTATATCACCGGTGAGCGGTTGCGTACCACCAGACTGAGCGAACTGGCCAGGGTACCGGAGGCGCACAGAGAGACCGAGGATATGAAGACCCATCGCCTATTGCGTATTGGTCGTAACTTTTACCAGAATTTATTACCATGGTTGTTTGTTCCTGGCGTAGCCATAATATTGCTGTACACCATCGTGGAGGTAATCAGGAGAAATATATCGCAGGTGACGGTGGTCGGACTGATTATATTAATAGCCCTTATGTCACATATCGCAATTATCTCGCTGGTATCGGTGATGTCTATGTTCTCACCGCGTTATCTGGCAGCCTCATATCCCTTGGCTGTTTTGGTGTTGATTCTGGGTGCCATACTTGCAACCAGGTTGATTGGAGACCTGCGTCAGCATTTTTCCAGTCTATGCTAGGTATTTAATCTTATACGAAGGAAAAATCTGAATCCATTCACGAATTCGAGCTTTAATCTTTCTCTTAAAAAAATATGCAGAGCGTAGAAACATATACTCACTCACAAGAGTTCGTGAGCAACTGGAAAGCGTTGCTATGCGATGTATTTGGATACAGGGAACACGATCAATTTATTATTGTGCGTGATTATATGTATCGTAAGGTCTACAGCTATCTTCCATTGCTGAATTATACTGATAAGACCAGCGAGGAATTGCAATCGGAGTGTAAAGTACTTGGACACAGGCGCTACATTGCCCGTGCCCTAAATCCCGAACAGGATCAGCTCAGCGAGGGGGATACGGTGACCATGAGATTATCCCTGACTGGGGTTGCACACGCAGAGGCGCTATGGGATAGCCGGTTTTCCGGTAAGGTGCGGAACCAAATAAGGAAATCGCTCAAAAGCGATTTGCGCCACGTGGTTTCCACTGATCCGCGTGTGGTGGACGATTTTTATCTCCTTTATACCCGTCGCATGCTGCGTTATGGTTCACCCTGCCTTGGGCGCGAGATATTTGATTTGTTGAGCCATTATGTGGACTGTCGCTTTTATGTTGTGTATCACGGTGCCGACGCAATCGCTGGCCTCGTGCTAATACGTGATGGGCCCCTTGCCTGGGTGCCGTGGGCCAGTTCCGATCATCGCTACAATGATCGTTGTCCCAACCACTTTATGTACTGGCACGCGATTCGGGATGCATGGATAATGCAGTGCGAGCTGTTTGATTTTGGCCGCTCGCCTTATCTGCGAGAGACCTACCGCTTCAAACGCCAGTGGGGAGCCCAGCCGGTGAAGCTGGATATCCTCAAGGCGGTGCAGGAGGACACATATAGTAAATATGCCCTGGCATCGCAAATATGGCGAAGGCTTCCAGCTGCACTGGCTAACCGCCTGGGACCTGTCCTGTGCCGTCATCTGCCAGATTTGTAGCAGCTAGATATGGTATAGATGAAATGCCTGGCCAACGGAGGAATCCCCTCGGTACTGCAAATGGAAGCCGGCCTTGATGAAGACTTCGTGACATGTCGGGTTCATGTAAATAATCGTATGAGGGCGCGGTTTAAGGCGTAGTGATTGCTGGATTTTTTTCAGTACGTCATTCATTACCTGTTCGTCGAAAGGGTTATAGAAATAAAATGTACTGGCCTCGGTCGGTATAGGAAACGTTGCCGCGTCCTGGTTTATAATTTCGGTGGGCGTGGTTGCGCCAGCACGTTTGAGTGTAGCCAGATTGCGCCGCGCGGTATCACAGAGTGTGCGTTCAAATTCTACCCCTACTACCTTGTTGAATCCAGACAGCGTTGCCAGCACCAGCACACGACCTTTGCCACTGCCGTAGTCGACAAATGTTCCAAGACGCAATACGGGGTCGAGTTGTTTGCAGATCTCGTTGAAAGTGATCCGTGCGGTTGGCATGTAAGGTTGCGCTGCGTCGAGTTTACCATCCACGATGTCCATGCTGGTGGTGTCGAGGAATCCACCGGTATCGAGTCCCAATTGTCGGTCAAAGCGAAACTCATCGACGGCAAGGCGTAGGGTTTTGCGAAGACCGCGTGTGCGCAGCGAGGCAAGCAGGGTACTAAGGGCTAAAGTGAAGCGGTTCAAAAGTTTCGTCGCAACGGCTGCCTGGATAGCGGAAGCCTCCCCTTAGAAATTCAGTGAGATATTGGCCGAGAACAGGTCTATACCGGAGCCTACGTTTACAGTGGCACAGTCGACCTCAACGTCTTCGTCGATCATATACCGATCCCAGTCAAGACACCTGGCACCGAAGGTAATTTAGGTACCGGGCAGTCCGCAAGGGTTGCGCCCAAATTGACATAACAGCCCTCAATTGCGATATAGTCGCCAAACTGATAAGCGGCAAATTATTTAATCCCCTATCCGAGTCATCGGCGTCACAGTAAAACCCGAATGCGGTACAGGCATCGGCGACAATTCCGGCACCGCTATACTTGGCAAGCCCTTACCCGCTCCAACTGTATGAACCACCGCCGAAGACGGGGTTGGTCTGCAGTGCCCAGCTTAGGTACAGGGTGTAGAATAGCATGCCGCCAATCAGGATCCTAGCGACTGCGACCATAAGCGGTATCCGCTGCAGATCGGCTGATAGACTGGGCTGGGTATTCATGTGTAGGCATCCTTGACCAACACATTGATTATCAGAATTAATCAGCACTGCACCAACCGGTACTTCTTCGTGCGCTGCCGCAATTTTTGCCAGCTCACAGGCTCTGCTCATCCAGTGGAGATCGATATCGTCAATCTCTTCTGGAAACATCTTACCCACTCGATTGTAAACAAGCCATGTAAAGCCAGTAATGGCGCGGGTTTTACGATGGTCATAATCGTCAATACCATGAAAAATACCATGTTCAGAATTTGTTGCTAATCGCCCGAAAAGGTTGCCGACAGAACGCTGTCACACAATACTCTAAGCCACCTTCCGAGCTTTGACTTCCAAGTTTATGCCTTCCTGCTCCTGCAGATAACTGATCACCGCTTTTCGAAAACCCGGGATAATTCCTCGAACCCGATCGTTGCGTTGATATAGTAGCGCAATACCGCCTTGCCGGTATCGACATCACCGACGAGCAAGCATTCGACCCCCTCTTGCAGCAAAGCCTTGTGAAACGCGGGATCCCGTTGGGCACGCGCCTGAATGGGAGTATAGGAAGAATAAACGCCCTATTTGCCCAGATCCAGCGACTGTTCGCCGTCTGCGTGCCGCCTCGTCGCCGTCCGTTGCCCTGAATTGACCCCGAATACCATTCCTGACGCTTGTGATTTACCTGCTTTTTCCGCACCCACAGCCACATCCTGAGCATCTGGCAAACCGTGACCCTGCCACGGCGACACGGCGCAGCTTCTTGAGCCAAACAATCGGTTTTGGATATCAGCCGAACAGTCCAACCGGCGGCGCCCGGCTCTCGGGCAATGGGGAGGTGGCGTTCGTTTCGGCGTTGTCCTTCAGGTGATTGAGGATCTTCTGAGTCACCACCAGGTCTTCGATGCAGGTGATGACTTTCACGGCGCCGCCGCAATCGCGACACGTCTCGATATCGATGTTGAATACGCGCTTTAATCTTTGTGCCCAGGTCATGGCGGCGCGCTGTTCGGCAGGGGTTGGCGGTTCATCGGACACCACGGCCTTGTTCCCCCTGCCCCACTTTGCCTTCATCACCAGGACGCGGTGTTTACTGTTGGGCGCGAACACACCATGGAAACGGGTGAGGTTCACCCTGGGCCTGGGTACCAGCACCGCCAGGCGGGCGATAAAATCCAGCGGCTCGAAGATGACGTGCGTCGTGCCGTCCCGGTAAGGGGTCTTAAGCTGATACCGGACGTTTCCGTTCGGCGTGAGCGGCAACCGCTTTCTTGATCAGATGGGTGGCAATCACACGGTAGACAATGCCGAGCACCCCGCCCATGACGGCCGGGCGGATTACCAGGGTGCCCGGCTGTTGCTGAGGCACAGATCTACCAGGTCGTCGAGGCGCGCGGTTCCGGCGCACATTACGGTGTCTGCACCACCCCAGTAAATCTTCACGCCGCCGTCGTCATCCGCGACTGCGCCGCAGGTAAAAACGACGTTGTGTACATAGCCCGTGATCTCCCAGGGATCCTCTGGAGCCAGCACCCATTCATCCGAAACACCGATAATCTTCGCCGGATTGGCAAGATCGTGCAGCGCCACGCCGAGACGATAGACTGCCCCGTCCATGGTCTCGAATACCCCATGGTAGATACTGAGCCAGCCGCGCTCGGTGCGGATCGGTGTCGCACCGGGACCGATCTTCGACTCGTCCCAGTGATACGGCACCGGCTTCATCACCACCTCGGAATCGCCCCAGTGCACCAGGTCCGGCGACCATGACAGCCACACGGACCAGGGGCTGATCTCCGAATGGGGACGATCCAGACGGGCGTAACGGCCATTGAATTTTTCCGGGAAGATGACGACATTGCGCATGTCTGCCTGGGTGATCAGCGCCACGCGTTCAATGGATCGGAAATCGCGGGTTTTCGCCAGCGCGATGCGCACACCGTGGCGCGAATAAGCGCTGTAGGTAATCAGGTATTCGCCGTCTATGCACGAGATTCTGGGGTCTTCCACCCCGAAAGCCTCATACTCTCCAAAAGCACCTTCGGTCGACGGCACCAGGAACGGCTTCGGACCTACGGTGAATTTGAAACCGTCTTCACTCTCGGCGATGCCGATGATCGACCGGCCACTGCGCAAGTGAGATCGAAACAGCATGATGGTGCGACCGTCGTAACGTGTGACGCCGGCGTTGTGCACCGTCTCCACTGGGTAGGGGATGTCATCCCGCGTGAGGATCGGATTGTCCGGGCAGCGCTCGATCACCGGCCGAGTGTTATGCATACTACGAACAGCGGTCATAGTCATCCTCCAGTCGGATAATGTCGTCTTCGCCGAAATAATCTCCCATCTGTACTTCAACCAGCACCAGCGGGATGTCACCGGGGTTCATCATTCTGTGTACTGCACCCCTTGGAATATCCACGGACTGTCCCGGTTTGAGCAGGATTTCCCGGTCCCCCACAGTAACCAGCGCCTCACCACTGACCACGGTCCAGTGTTCTGCACGGC
>ENA-ORDP01001740-ORDP01001740.1-marine-sediment-metagenome-genome-assembly--contig:-NODE-1740-length-11482-cov-2.887460_pt1 | contig 11482 bp, 12 predicted proteins | sample MGYA00248627_ERZ508539 | MGnify/ENA primary metagenome ERZ508539 (study PRJEB26208, sample SAMN05571518) | marine sediment metagenome | biome: deep sea; feature: Hydrothermal vent; material...
TGGATGAATTGGTGTACTTCGACAAATGGGGCAACGGCTCCAACGGCTCCAACTCCCTGCTGGAGCGCATGCGCGAAGACATGGACCTGGCCAGCCGCGGCGAATTCATCAGCAAGCGGTTTGGATAAGAGCTAAGCGTAAATCTTGCCGAAGCGGTTGGCGATGAAGTCCTTGAAGCCGGCCTCCTCCTGGCGCACGAAACCGGTCGCCGGCAGTTTGCCGTCCCGGTGCAGATCGACCATGGCGCAAATTCCCGCCGTCGTGGTTTTCTGGATGGCGCTCATGGGTGTGTTCTGGCCTGAGCCTTCGGCGTCGCCGTAAATCTTCTTGGCGTAGCTTTCCTGGGTCAGCAGGCCGCCCTGCTTGCCGGTCACGGTGACGAAGATCAACGCCACGTCCTGGCGGGTGACGGGGATGCCGTGCTCGATAAGTTTTTTGAATTCGTCGCGGTGCTCGCACAACTTGAGGTCACGGGCCAGCATCTGCACCATGTTCCGGCGCCCGGGATAGCGCACGGTCTTGTAATTGAGGTTGCGCACCTTTCCGTCAAGGGATTCGCACAAGGCGCCGGCGCCGCCCGACGTGCTGAAGGCTTCGTAGTCGACGCCGTCAAGAGAAAAACTCTCCAACCCCTCAAGGGGAAGCAACTCGCGGCGCTGGCCGTCGTGGATGGCCTCGCAGGGATTGCAGTACTCGTTAATCAGGCCGTCTGTGCTCCAGGTCAGATTGTATTTGAGCGAATTATCGGGAAACTGCGGCAGGGCGCCCACCCTGAACCTGACGTCATGGGGCGTATCGAACCCCTTCACCAAGTGGTTGGCGACGATGGAGATGAAGCCGGGCGCCAGCCCGCACTGGGGAACGAAGACGCCCGCCGGCGCCTTCAGCCAAGGCCATGACCTTGCGCGCCACGCGCACATCCTCGGTAAGGTCGAAATAATGAACCCCGCGCGCCTTCGCCGCCTCGGCCACCGTGACGTTAAGGAAGTAGGGAAGGGCGCTGACGACAACATCAAAGCCGTCCAGGCCTTGGCTCAACGCCTCGCCGCCGGCGGCGTCCAGAACGATTTTCTCCACGTCATCGCGGCCGCGCGACTCCAGGGTTTGCGCGTCGCCATCCGCCAGGGTGACGTTGTAATCTCCGGCGTCCGCCAGACTCCCGGCGATGCTGACGCCGATCTTGCCGGCTCCGAGCACGAGGACCTTGGTCATGCCGAATTCTCCCGAAGGCGTTGTTTTAATAAATATAGTTTAGCTGAATGTTTGCCGAAAGCTTCCGGATAAAACAGGCAATATGCGCGCACAGCCGCGCGTTACCGCCTCTCGGCCGTTTCGCCGCCTGGAAATTGGCGTATTTGAAGAAGGAAAAAGCGGATAGGCTGTTAGCCCTGTCTCGCCTTGAAACGCGGGTTGCGCTTGTTGATCACGTAGACGCGGCCGCGGCGTCGCACGATACGGCAATTTTTATCGCGCACCTTCGCCGATTTCAGTGAATTTCTAACTTTCATGGCCTAAATCCTCGTGTTTAGCGCGTCCAAGAGCCGAAAGCCCTGGAGGCGCGGAAATTAAAGGGCGCCGGGCTTTCTGTCAACATTTCAAGGGAATCGTCTTAGATTGTCCTCAATTACAGGTGCGGGTATTCCTCCTTGGCCTCGGCGATCAGGCGCTCGGTGGCGGTCTCTATGGCGTTTTCCATCTTTTCCATGAATTTTTTGTTGTCCAGTCCCGGCTCTATGGGCTCAAGGAACTCAATGGTGATGACTCCCGGCTTTTTGATGAAGCTCCTGCGGCTCCAAAACAGGCCCGAGTTCAAGGCCACCGGAACCACCGGCGCGTCCGAAAACCTGTACAAGGCGGTCACGCCCGGCAGGTACGCGGACTTTTCCCCGGGCGTTGTGCGCGTGCCCTCGGGGAAAATGATGATTTTATTTTCATCGTCAAGGGCGTTGCGCGCGACGCGCACCAATTTCTTGAGGGCGGTGGCGCCGAGATCGCGATTGACCGAAATGGCCCCGGCCCTCTGGGCGACGGGGCCGTAGAAAGGAAGTTTCGTCAACTCCTCTTTCACGATGTAGGCCGGTTTATCGAGAAGAATAAGGAAAACAGCGGTGTCCCAGGCTGATTGATGCTTGCTTGAGTAAATAACGGGACCGGTGAGAATGTTCTCTTCGCCGGTAATCCGGTAATCAAGGCCGACCACGCGCTTGAGAACGCCGAAAAGAATGATCGCCCATGCCTTCACGGCCCAGGTCATGTAGGCGCGGGGGAAAAGCAACAGCGGGCATAAAAAGAAAAGAATATAGAGGCTGGTGAACACAAACATGAACATGTTGAAAACCAGCGAGCGTAACGCGCTCATGACGATCCGCCTAAATTCAGAAGTTTGCCGGCGCGAAGCCGCAACCAGACAAGAAGAAACTTGTTGTATTCGCCGACGATCAGACTGGCGGTTCCCGGCCACGCCCACCAGCGGTCCCGTTTAACGAACCTGGAAAATACGGGATGCGGGATGAAGGCGGCTTCCGGCAACGCTTGGCGGAACTCCAGCAGACTACGGGGCATGTGGTAGTTAGAGGTGACGATGCGAATGGAGTTGATCCCCCGCCGGCGCGCCCAGGCGGCGGTCTCGGCGGCGTTGCCGGTGGTGTCATCGGCGCTGTGGCCGATTTCAACGCAGCATTCAAACCCCTCCGGAGCGCGTTGGGACAGCTCTAGAAGCTTGTTGACGTCGACCCCGAGATAGACGCCGGAGATAAAAAGCTTCCCGGCCATTTTGGCGGCCAGCAACTCCAGCCCCTCGCTTAAGCGTCCGCTGCCGCCAGTCAGCACCACGATGGCGCCGGTCTGGGTGGTTTTGTCCCTGACCTCGATGGGAATGGCGGCGGCGAAGCGAAACAAGCCGACGCCCCATGTGACGGCGGCCAACGTCAAGCCCGCCAACAGCCCAAGTAATATTTTTCTAAAATCGAGGCGCCGCCCCTGAAGCTTCGTTTTCATCATTCACAATTCACATCATCTTGTTCAGGGATCGGGTCACGGTCATGCGGGCGGTCAACATGGCGACCATGGCCACGGCCAGCGGCAAAGCGATCAGGGCCGCCCAATGGAGCGCGCTCAACGAAATCGCCGGAAGGACGCCGGTCTCCATCCTGGACGCCAGGGATCCTACCCCAAGAAGAGAAGCCACCGCCATGGCCAGTCCGAAACCGCCGCCCTTGAGCCCCAGGACCAGAACGCGGCTGGCGAATTGCTTGGCGATATAGGAATCCTGAGCGCCGATATGGTGCAGCACCTCGATGGCGTCCTGATGAATGGCGAGGCCGGTGCGGGTTGTGAACGCCACGGTGCCCACGGTGACAAGACAAACAAGCGCCACCACCAAAACGGCCAACCCTTTAACCGTCTCCATAAGACGGATCAGCTTCTTGAGCCAAATCCGGTGATCGTCGATGGACGCCCCGGGCGCCGCCGCCTCAAGCCGTCTGGACAGGTCCGCCATGTCCAGATTCGCGCCGTCTTCAAGCTCCACGTCAATGAGATGGGGAAGGGGAAGGTCGCCGGCGACGCCGAGGGAGCCCAGCCACGGCTCCAACAGGGCCATGATCTCATCATCGCCGATGCTCTCGGCGTGGATCACGCCAGGGGTGGAGCCCAGAACCTCCAACGCCGCCTTGATGCGTTTTTTTTCTTTTTGAGCATTCTCCTCCAGCGGCGCGATCTGAACCGTTAGGACGCCGCTTATTCCCTTGTTCCAGCGCGCCATCGTGGCGTTCAACACCATGGCCCCAGCCAGCGCCAACGCCGCCAAATAGACCATGAAGGCGATCTGCCAGGGCAAAAACCGGCCCAAGGCGTCGCGTTCAAGCTGAAGGTCTGTGCGGCGAGTCAACATGGGATCAAGCCGCGTTTTCGGAGTCCAGCCGGGAGACGGAAGGCGTAACTGTTTCCGTTTCCAGCTGGCCGTTTTCCAAGCGTATGCAGCGATGGCCTAAGCGTTCGACAAGAGATTCGTTGTGGGTGGCGATGACGATGGCGGCGCCAAGTTTGTTGAGTTCCTCAAACAAATGCATAAGGCGCAACGCCATATGATCGTCAACATTGCCGGTGGGTTCGTCGGCGAGCAGCAACCGGGGCCGGGCGATAACCGCCCGGGCGATGGCCACTCTTTGTTGCTGTCCGCCGGACATGGTGGGGGGACGCGAGTCCAGGTGGTTCTTGAGTCCGACCCAACACAACAGTTCCTCCACATGCTTGCGCACTTCGTTTTCCTTGACCCCGGCCACGCGCAAGGGCAGGGCCACGTTGTCAAAGGCGGAGAGATGGGGCAAAAGGCGGAAGTCCTGGAAAACCACCCCGATGCGCCGGCGCAGAGCCGGCAGATCCCGCCGCCCGGTGATAGCGATGTCATGGCCGAACAGGGTTATCAAACCCCTGGAAGGTTTCATGGCCAGATACATGAGTTTAAGCAACGAAGACTTCCCGGCGCCGCTGGGGCCAAGCAAAAAGTTAAAGGACCCCGGAGTCAGGGAAAACGAAATATCTTGCAGCACCTCCGGTCCCAGACCATAGCGCAAGCCCACGTTTTCAAAACGAACCACGTAACCGCCGCCGTCCATCATCTCCCTTTCGTTTTTCAATTTATTAAGCGTCGCAATATATTATTTCACCCGGCCCTTAACACCCTGGAAGAACGCTCAACCGCTTGACGTTGTAAAAGGCATACGCATATAAACAAACGCAGCTTAACATAGTTCGCTGATAATGATCATAACCTGTCCGGCATGTTCTACAAATTACTCCATTGACCCAAGCGCTCTTGGCGGCGCGGGGAAAACGGTGCGGTGCTCCAAATGCGCCCATAAATGGCTGCCCGAGCCCGAGCCGGAACCCGAGCCGGAGCCCGAGCCGGAACCCGAGCCGGAGCCCGAGCCGGAACCCGAGCCGGAGCCTGAGCCGGAACCCGAGCCGGAATCAAATGAAGGTCAGGGGCTTTCCCAGAAAGAGCTGGATAACATGTTCGGAGACGACTCGGACTCCGCCAAGGAAGGTGACGAGGAAGTTGTCGGCGGTGATGAAGAGGGCCAGGAAGAAGACGAGGACCTTTCCGATCCTGATTTCATTCCCGATTCCCTCATGCCGAAGGATGATGGCGATAAAGCCGGCAGAGGCGTCGGCAAGATTTTGTCTATCGTCATCGTAATTCTTTTGTTGGGCCTTGGGGCGGGACTTTTCTTTGGGCGCGAATACGTCATTTCCATGTATCCGGCCGCCGAAGACTACTACGCCATGGTGAACTTCTCCGAACGTAAGATTGGCGTCGGACTTGAAATCAAGGAAGTCCAATCCGAGCGGACCATTGAGAAACAGATTGACGTGCTGACGGTTCGCGGCACAATTCAAAACATCTCCGACGAGCCCCGCCAAGTCCCGTTGATCAAGGTGTCGCTTTTTGACGCCGACAACGAGGAAATCCAGTTCCTGGCCGTCAAGGCGCCCAAGGCCCAGCTTCCGCCCGGCGAAAAAGTCCGCTTCAAGGCGCGGCTGGAGGACACCCCCATCACCGCGCGCCGCCTGGAAGTCACCTTTACCGAGGCGCCCCCAGAAGCGCCCGGAGGAACCGGCGGTAAAAAATAAGGCCGCCAGGGATAATTAAAAAAGCTTCAACAGCCGCTTGATGTAGTCCAGTTCTTCTTGGCCGCGGCGGCGTTGTCCGGCGCGGCGGCGCAGCTCCTCAAGGATTTTTCCGGCCTCCCTGACGTCCATGCGGGCGGGCAATTCAAGAGAGCCGCCGATGAAGCCAAACTGGCCGCCGGGCCACCGCCCGAAAGGATCGCGCCCACCCCCCTGTCCGCCCCTGAGCCCCATCATCATTTTTGCGCGCATTCCGCCTAAGCGCTTGGCCAACTGTTCTCCCATTTCCTTGGCGCCCTCGCGCAATTTCTCCAAAGCCCGCGACTGGGCCGCCAAGACCGCCCGGTCCAGCCCGGCCCCCAAGGCGTTCAGCGCCTCGCGCATATCCAGCTCGGCGGCGCCGAGAGAGCGGGGGATGCCGCCCATGAGTTCGCCGTAATCCTCCATCAGCTTATTGAGGTCCCGGCGCAATGCGTCCTGTTCAAGGCCGCCGCCGCCCATATCGGGTTTAAGGTATTTTTCAGCGCGGCGCCTTTTTTCCTGGTCCTTGCGCATTCGCTCGAACGTATCGTCCACAATTTTTTGCTGGCGCTTGCCCAAGCGGCGCGCCTCATCCAGAAACCGGCGCGTCTCAGCCATTTCCTTGGAAAGGGCGCCGGATTGAAGGCCGGCCTGGATGTTGCCGAGAATCCGATCCAACTCCGACAGAACTCGCCTGGCGGCGTCCACATCGCCGGTTCTTAACAACTCGCGGGCCTGGCCGATCAGGCTTTGCAGTTCATCGCCTTCCACGAACGCCATGGCCGAGGATGACAGTTCCCCCATCATGTCCTGAGGCGCGTCCAGCTTTTCAAAATTCTCTCTCAACGCGCTCAGGTAAGCGCCCAGCGCCTGCTGCAACCGGTCCATCAGCGCCTCGATGTCCTTCTCTCCGGCGCCCGAGCGAAGCGCCTGCATGAGCCGTTCGCGCGCTTTCCGCAAATTATCCTCGGCGATGGACATGCCGCCGTCCTCAAGGCGCAACGCCGCGCCCCAAAGAATTTCCCGGACTGACTGGACGGCCTTGCCGCCGCGGTCATAGTCAAGACGCGCCAGCGCCACCATTAAGGCCAGATAAATCACGGTATCGTTGGAAAATCTCTCGGGATCGCGGGCGATCTCCTCCAAGTCCGCGGACGCCGCCTCGTAACCTTCCAGCGTCGTGTCAGACAGTTTCTTGCGCGCTTCGATAATGGCCCGGGCCACCGGATGATTGAAGACGCGTCCGGGCAAGACCAAATCCACGGCTTCGCTTTCCCCCGTTTGCCCGCGGGCGTCGGAGGCCTCAAGAGTGAGGGTGGCGGGCAGTCCGGCCCAGGCGTGAGCGGTGAGGTCCTTCAACACGCTTCCCTTAACCACGCCTTTATTCGTCCCGCTCAGGGGAAGCGGCAGGCGTATTTCGCTTTCCGCCCCCCCTTCCGTCCCCCCTTCCGTCCTGGGGCCACCGCCGGAAAGCCGGATGACGGCGGCCACTTCGGTGACGCCGTAGTCGTCCCCGGCCTCGTACGCCAAGCGCAGCAAACGTCCCTTGGGCGCCGCCGGATCATTGAGCAGCGCCACGCTGGGCAGCGCGTCGGGAATCACGCTGAGCGTCCAGGAAGCGATTTCCCCGCCACCGTATTCCACGGAAATCCGATCCTCTTGATCAATGACGGCCTCGGCCTTGTAGGCGTTCCGCCCCATGGATTCGAAGCTTATCGTCTTTTCCTCCAGCTTGAGCCGGGGCGCCGCCATGGCCCCGCCGACCTGAACCCGCAAGGCGCCGCCCACCGGCGCTGCAACGGCTTGATCGTCTCCCTCTTTATTGGCGAGATAAATTCGCGGCCGCCCCGTATATTCAGGCGGCGTGATCCAGGCCTCCACGGCGGGCGGCTGAGCGGGGGGAAACAGGTTGGGGCTCAGCGCCCTCTTGAGACGATCCGGCGCCTCGCCGCCGGCCGCCGTCAGTCCAACCGCAAGGAACAGCACAACCGCCGCCCTCAAGCCGTAGGGATCATGTTTGGCGAGCCCGGGAGAAGGCGGGCGGACGCGCAAAGCGCGCGCCGCCCCGGCCATGCGTTCAAGATGGAGGCGCCACAAAACCCCGGACCCGGCGGCGAGATTGTCCTCAAGCGCGCGCAAAGGGCGGTGTTCGAGCCCATTGTCCTTCTCAAGGCGCCGCCGCGCCGCCGCGCCGTCAACCGGCTTCAACCCCTTAAAAGCGTGAAACAAGGCGCCCCCCGTCAAAACGGCGAAGATCAGGAGAACGAGGCCATGCAACCAGCCGGGAAACCGGGGAAGAACATCCAACAGGGAAACGGCGACAAACATCCCGGCGACGCAGGCGGCCGGCCACAAGCGCCGCCACAGGCGCTCCCAGAACACGGCGAGGGCGGCGGCGGCCAAAAGAAAGCGGCCGGGCCTTCTCACCCGCCCGATTCCAGCCAGGGAGGCATGGTTTCCCTGGCCATCAAATCGTCCACGGAAATCCGTTCTCGCACCACCTGGAAAGCGTCGCCCTTGACCAACGTTTCCGGCGCCAGGGGACGGGAATTGTAGAAAGACCCCATCACCGCCGCATAGGCCCCGGCGGTGCGGATAGCCAGAAGGTCGCCCGTCTTGACCTCAGGCAGCAGCATTTGCTTGGCGAAGACGTCGCCGGTCTCGCACACCGGCCCCACCACGTCCACCTCTCTCCAGTTGGCGCCGGACGAAGCCTCGCGGGCCGGAACGATGGCGTGGCGGGCTCCGTAAAGGGCGGGGCGCAACAAGTCGTTCATGGCGGCGTCAACGATCACAAAGGTGCGGCTGGCGCCCTCCTTGACGTAAATGACGCGCATAACCAGAACGCCCGCGTTGCCGGCGATGGCCCGGCCCGGCTCGATGATGAGCTTGCACCCCAAATCTCCCAGCGCCGATTTGACCGTTTTGGCGTAGTCGGCGGGCGACGGCGCGACATCGCCGCCGTCTTCATAAGAAACGCCAAGGCCGCCGCCCACGTCCAGGCTGTCGATGAGATGCCCGTCGGCGCGCAGGATGGCCGCAAGACCGCGCACCCTGACGAAGGCCTCCTCGAAGGGCTTAAGATCGGTAATCTGCGAGCCGATATGCACGGCGACGCCGGTGAGGGAGACGGCGTCCATGGCGCTGGCACGGATAAAGACCTCATGCGTCCTTGTCCACTCGATGCCGAACTTGTTCCCGCGCTTTCCAGTTGAGATTTTCTCATGGGTGTTGGCGTCCACGTCCGGGTTGACGCGAATGCCCGCGGACGCGGTGACGCCGAGGGAGGCGGCCACCCGGTTCAAACAATCCAGCTCAGGGTCGGATTCGATGTTGATGCGCGCGACGCCTGCCTTCAGGGCCGCCGCAATCTCGTCCTCGCTCTTGCCGACGCCGGAGAAGACGATTTTTTCAGGGGGAACCCCCGCCGCCAACGCCCGCTTGAGCTCGCCGCCGGAAACCACGTCGGCCCCGGCCCCCAGCCCCGCCAAGGCGCCGATAACGGCGATATTGGAATTGGCCTTCACGGCGTAGCAGATCATGGCGTCCATGCCGGCGAAGGCGTCGGCGAAGGCGCGGTAGTGCCGCTCCAGGGTCGCCGTCGAATAGCAGTAGAACGGCGTGCCCACTTCGCTGGCGATGTCCTCCAGCGGAACATCCTCGGCGCGGAGCCGCCCGCCGTGATACTGGAAGTGATCCACTGTACTAGCGCGTGGGATAATTGCGGGGATACTTGGAGTCCGGCGGCGGAATATTGGATGTCTTGCGCCCGCAGCCCGCCAACGGCGTCGCCACGGCGGCCACAAGCAGGACCAAAAGAAGTTTTCGAATCATGGCGCTCATAACATCACTCCTTAATTCAATTAGCGCTTGCGCGCTGGGTCCAAAAAGCGCTTGCGCGCCTGGGCTGCCGCCTGGCGCACGTTTTCAGGGGCCGTTCCGCCGAAACTGACGCGGCTGTTGACCGAGTTGTCCACGCCCAAGACGTTGAACACGTCCTTTGTGATGGCGGGCTCCGCCGTTTGCATGTCCTTCAGGGACAAATCCTCCAGGTCCACGTCCTTTTCCTCGGCCAGCTTGACGATGCGCCCGACGGCGTGGTGGGCTTGGCGAAACGGCATGGCGAGGGTTTTAACCAGCCAGTCGGCGAGATCGGTGGCGCAGGCGCGCCCCTTGGCCGCCGCCGCCCGCATGGGTCCGGGCGCGAATTCGGCGTCCCTCATCATGCCGGTCATGGCGGCGATGCTTAAGGCCAGGGTTTGGTTGGCGTCGAAAACCGGCTCCTTGTCTTCCTGCATGTCCTTGCCATAAGCCAGCGGCAACCCCTTGAGGGCGATGAGCAGGGCGTTGAGGCCGCCGATCACCCGTCCCGTCTTGGCGCGAATCAGTTCGGCGGCGTCGGGGTTGCGCTTCTGGGGCATGATCGAGCTGCCGGTGGAATAGGCGTCGGACAGGCGGATGAATCCGAACTGGTCTGAGCTCCACAGCACGATTTCCTCGGCCAGACGCGACAAATGCACGGCTAAAACCGCGCCTAAGGACAGGAACTCCATGGCGAAGTCGCGGTCGGAAACGGCGTCCAGGGAATTGGCGCAAGGACGGTCAAAACCCAACGCGGCCGCCGTCATGTCCCGGTCGATGTCAAAAGAGGTTCCGGCCAGCGCCGCGGCGCCCAAGGGGCATTCGTTGAGGCGCCGCCCGCAATCGGCGGCCCGTCCGCGGTCGCGCCCGAACATCTCCACATAAGCCAGCAGGTGATGGCCCAGCGTCACCGGCTGGGCCGTCTGCAAATGGGTGAAGCCGGGCATGACGTCGCCGGCGTGGGCCTCGGCCTTTTCGATAAGGACCTCTTGCAGCCCTCTCAGCCCCTGGTCCAGGCCGTCGAGCGCCTGGCGCGTCCACATTTTCAGATCGGTGGCCACTTGATCGTTGCGCGAGCGCGCCGTATGCAGGCGCGCGCCGGCCTCCCCCACCAGTTCGACAAGGCGCGACTCCACATTCATGTGGATGTCCTCCAGCTCTCTCTTGAACGCGAATTTGCCGCTTTCCATTTCCTTAAGGATCGTACCGAGTCCTTGCAGGATGGCCTCGGCGTCCTCTTTTGTTATGATGCCTTGCCTGGCCAGCATGGCGCAGTGCGCCTTGGAGCCGGCGATGTCTTGGGCGTAGAGTTCCTTGTCGAAGCCGATGGAGGCGTTGATTTCCTCCATGATTTCGGAAGGGCCGCCGCTGAACCGCCCGCCCCATATGGCGCTGGAGCCCATGCCGCTGGAGCCGGGCCACTTTTTTGAGGACTCGTCGGTCATGACCCGGCCAAAGGAGATGCTGAAGTGAACCCGAACATGTTTCGCGCTTTCCTATTGGGTGTGTTCGCCTCTGTAATTCTGGTCATATCCCCGCCGCATGCAAGCGCCGATGAAAAAAAATGCGCCAGCGACGATAAAATTTATTGGACCTATTCGCCCGTCAACCCGCCAAAAGACGCGTCCCGCGCGCCTTTTGACGTGAGTGGGAAGAGCGAACGGACGCTGTCTGATTATCATGGCGCCGGCTTGGTGGTGAATTTCTGGGCCACTTGGTGCATTCCGTGCGTGCGCGAAATGCCGTCCTTGGACCGCCTCCAGGCCAAGGTCAAGGGCGACCTTATCCGGGTGCTGGCCATTTCCGAGGACCGTGGCGGGCCTCTGAAGGTCAAGAAGTTCTACGCCAAAGAAGACATCGGCAACCTTCCGGTTATACTGGACAAGCGCGGCAAGCTGATGCGTACATCCGGCGTTCTCGGTCTGCCGGCGACCTTGTTGATCAATCCAAAAGGCAAGGTGGTGGGGCG
>ENA-ORDP01001741-ORDP01001741.1-marine-sediment-metagenome-genome-assembly--contig:-NODE-1741-length-11480-cov-7.450591_pt1 | contig 11480 bp, 7 predicted proteins | sample MGYA00248627_ERZ508539 | MGnify/ENA primary metagenome ERZ508539 (study PRJEB26208, sample SAMN05571518) | marine sediment metagenome | biome: deep sea; feature: Hydrothermal vent; material...
CGGCACGTACCGGTAACGGCCGGCCCTCGGCATCGAGCACCTTGGCGTAGCGCGTGTACACCGCCATGCCGGGACCGATGGCGGCCTGCGCCAGATCCACTGGTGCGATGTTGCCGGCTTGCAGATGCGCCAGCGCAGCGGGCAACTCGGCCTTGAGCGCGGCGACGAACTTGCGGCGGGTAGCGGTAGGTGCATCGGCGGGGCGCGGGCGGCAAACTAAAACGATGCTGGAAGCGAGCGCGTTGGATTCCGCTCCGCGCATACGGTTGGCCAATTCAGTTCGCATTGGCCAGGTGCCGCTGACAGCAAAACCGGCCTCAATCACGGCCGCCAGAAAGGTGTCCCAGCCAGTACTGGAGGTGCCAGCATCGCCCTTGGTCTCGGCCTGCTTGAAGGCGTAGTAGATGGTCACCGGGAAGGCCGGATGGACCTGTTCGGCCAACCTGTGCATGGCTTGCGTCATGCCTCTAAGAAAGAACCGTTCCGCGCCAGCTTTACCGTCGTGGCGATAGGCTGTAGCCACCAGTTCCTCGGCCTTGGGAACGGACAATGTTGCGAACAGATCGGGGAAAACGGGCTTCAGCGCACGGCGCAGCCAAACGTAGAAGAAATCCGAGAGATCAGCGTATGGAACGTTGTCGTAATAGGGCGGGTCGGTAGATACAACCTTGTTCCACGACACCGACTGCGTTGCAGCATCGGATTGTTGCGCTGTACCTCCCGGCACTTCACACAAGAACGGGAACACCTTTGGCACAAAAACAAACGTCTTATCGAAACCGCCAGCGGAGTTTCCTATTGGATTTGCCTCCGCAAAATCCCATACCATGGGGATCGCCTGTCTGGCGAACATGTGTCCGACATGCTGCTTTGCGGGGTCACTTCTCCATTGGCAAAGTGCATTGTTGAGATCCACGAGACGTGACACCAATAGCCCGAGGTAAGTCGCAACTGTTTCTGAGTAGGCGTTTGCGCCAACCCCACCAGTGGCAAGACCATCCTTGTCATTGAGTAAACCGGAAGCCGCCGCGTCGTGCTTCACCCTCTCTCGCACCTTATGCACTAGATTAGAAAAGGTTGTAAGCGCCGCAAGTTGACGCGGGCTGAAGAGATGCTGCCACTCTCGAAGCCCATAAATGCATGGTGTAAAGGCCCTGGCGTCTTCGACAAACGATCCTTCTGGGATCCATGCTGGTTTCACGGTTCGGGCAACAGATTCCATTGCAGAAGTCGGTGACAAGTAGACCCGGCCACGATCACCCTCGGCAACGACGGCCATCAACCTTGCACCCATGCGCTCGGCCTTACCTTCGGCCTTAATGTAATCGCTGGCCATTGGGGTATCCGACATCAGGCACCGGAAATTGGCTCCGCGCGACAGTTTGGTTCCCTTCTTCGCAGCCTCCGCATCCTTCGGCTTGCCCACCTTTACCGTGAAGCGGTAGCCGCCACCCTCGATCACCGGCTCGACATAGGCCTCCTTGCCCGCCTTGGTAGAGAGCATGAAGGTCGAGGCGAGTGGCACCTCCACATCGGAAAAGGCCGGGTTGGGACTTTTCACCGTGCGCGCCCACAGCCAGGCAATCACCGTAAGTTTCCGGCCCACGTACTTCTTCAGGTCTGGTCGCTCCTCGGCCATCGCCGCCGTGACCTCGACCTTGGGGTAGAGATGACCGATGCGTTTCTCGGCCTCGTCGCGCATCCATTGGCCGTAGTAGCGCACATCCTCGGCCAGCCCGGTTGCGCCCTTCCAACTGCCGCCACTCGTGGCATCGGCGCGCGATTTTGGGTTGACCGGTGCCTGCCCCGCGAACCGCGGCGGAATCTCGATCATCGCCTTGTTGATCAGCACCGCCACCGGGTTGAGGTCGGATGCGTAGCTCTCCAGCCCCAGGCGCTGCGCCTCCAGCGGCAACGCACCGCCGCCGGCGAAGGGGTCGTGAAAGCCCGGCAGCTTGTGGCGGTCGAACAGCTCTTTGGCGCGCGGGTGATCGGCGTTCTCTGCACAGGTATAGCGCCAGCTCTGCCAGATCTCGTCGCGTGCCTGTTGCAACACCGTCTCGTTGGTGGTGTTCTCCCACTTCACCAGCTCCTCGATGATGCGGAACAACCGCCGGCGCTCCTTGTCCTGCGCCTTCTCGGTCGGGAACAAATCCGGATGCGCCGAGGGATCATCCACCATCTGCGCAAAGATCACCGCCCGCGCCGCCGCCAGGGGACGCCGCGCCCACCACAGATGCAGCGTGCTCGGATGACCGTGGCGGATAGACTTCTCCCGCGCACTGGCCACGTTGATCGCCTCCAACGGCAGGGCGACTTCAATGAGTTTTTTCTTTTCGGTCATGGCCTTTTCGTCAGATGATAGCGACGATGCGGATCGCGCGGCCCGGTGCCCACTTCGCGTACCAGACCACGGTCGACCAGGGCGGCAAGGCGGGTGCGGGTGGCGCGGGGGGTGCGGTCGATGTGCCGGGCGATGACCGCCGTGGTCCGGCCGGCGCCGTCGCTCAGCAGATCGACAATGGCCTGATCGAGCGGGTCAAGCTCGGGAGCGGCCCCCGGCGTGGTAGGCAGGGTCAGGCGAAAGCGCAGGCCGATTTCCTCCAGCCCCGGCTCGGCCAGGCCCGCGGCGCGACAGGCAGCGGTGATGCGCTGGATACCGCTGCCCCATTGTTCAATCAGACCCAGTTCGTGAAACACCCGGCCGATCACACGGTTGCGCAAGCGCGAAATGCCCTGGCGCAGGTCCTCCACGGTCAGACCAAAGGGCAACAGCCCCGGGCTTTCAACCTCCAGCCGGTCGTCATAGAGGGCGATGCGGATCGGTGCGCCACGCTGGCTGTAGTCGGCATGAACCACGGCATTGATGATCGCCTCGCGCAACGCGACCGGCGGCAGCTCCCAACGATCGATCCGCCTCACCGGGCCAATCTCGACGCCGCGCCGAAGATGCCCCTGCACGAAGGCAATGGCCTGCTCGATGGCGGCCAGCGGATGCGCGCGCAATTCGGCGTGATCGATGATCTGCGCCTTGTCGGTACCGGCGAAGCGACCGACCTGAATCCATGCGTCGGGGAAGTGCTGGCCGCGCTCGCGACCGAACAGCAGCAGGCCACCCACTGTTGGCACGCTGCGACCCTGGTAGCGCACGGTCAGCCGCAGGGTGGCCAGATCACGCCGAGTGAGCTTACGCACCGGTGCAAACGACTCGGAAGCCACTCGGAAGTCGATCGCTTCCGAGTCGAGTTCGGGCAGCGGCTGCTCGTCAAAACCCTCACCGCGCGCATAACGGCGCAATTCGGCGATCATTTCCGGGTCGGCACGGCGGTTGGTCGAGCCCACACGCACATAGGTGCCGGCGTCCACGCCCGCGCGGCGCAGGTGACAAGGCCGATTCGGGCTGGGGTGAACCTGCAGCGCCATCACCTGAGTGCGCCGCCACGGCAGGATTTCGATATCCGGCACCAGCCGCGGCTCGATACGGTCGGCGATCAGATTGGCCAGCCGCTCTTCCAACGTCAGCGGATCGGCTACGCCCCGCACATGATGACTTTCATCCTCCACGCCAATCAGCACGATACCTCCGGCGGTGTTGGCAAACGCCACCACGCTACGCAGCACACCGTCCGGCGAGGACAGGTCGCGCTTGAATTCCAGCGTCTTGCCCTCAGGCCGGCGCAGCAGTTCGGTGAGATCCATCGCTAGGAAATATACTCGGAAGCCACAATACGGTCAAAACGTCCGAGTCGTTCGCACAGCGGCGGTGTGAGAAGTACGTCCGCGCCGCTGCTGCCATGGATCGCCTCCGGGTTGGGCGGCTTCGTTGAGGTTTTTCTCATGGGTTATGTGAAGTGTTTCGTTGGGCAATCTGTTCGAAATGCCGAAGCACATAGTGTACGGATGTGTAGGGATTTTGGCTGCTATCTTCCGCAGACCCTTCCAACCAGTCGGCGTTTTCCTTCGCGTATTCAACTTGATCCATGAGGCTTCTTGCGATAGCGGTATCCGCCTTCTCGTAGTTCACTATATGGTTACGAACTCTTCTTGTGACCTCATCGCAACAAGTGAACGGCGCATCGGTTCTCTCAAAATGCAGCAGCACCCAAAACTCGAAGCAGGGAATCGAAATAGCTTCATGGATAGGTAACGGCTTTCTGGTGCGTTCAGCCAGCGTGTGAATACGCTCCCTCGCCCGATCAAAACTCTCGTGACTGTCGCGATCGAACACGCAGAAAATTGTGTCATATCCGCCCGGTTCCCTGCTCTTTGCTTCCGCGCATTGAACGACGCTGATGGGTGCCGATCCGACTGTGTTGTCGGCGAGGACGACCTCAGCGGTGGTCAAACCATAGCGGATACGCGCAGCATTGAAATAGGTCTGCTCCGTTTCACCCTCGCAGATGATGAGGGTGATGGATCGGGGCGGCTTGTTTCCCGGTGTTCGCCTAAACGAGTCAGTGCGGCGCAGCCTTGAAATCCGCTGGCGACGGGTCACGCCTCAGGCCCCCAGTTCGCCGATGAGCGGGATCGCCCCATAACGGCCCTTGAGGTATCCGCGTTCCAACGCCTCGCCCTTGCGTGGTGAGTACTCGAGCAACGGATAGAGGTGCGAACCCGCCTGCGGATTCTTTTCGATGAACCAGACCTGATCGCGTCGCAGAAGATCGACATCCATCATCGTGACATCGTGCGTACTGAAGATGAGCTGAGCAGGCTGCTGCTTATCGGGATGCTGGAACAGCCCGACAAGGTGGCGCGTGAGGTGCGGATGCAGACTGCAATCCAGCTCGTCGATGCAAACCGTAGCGCCGGAGTCCATCGCACGCAGCAGGCCTCCAACAAACTCAAAGAGCTTGCGAGTACCATCAGATTCCTCGCCGAGGTCGAAGGCAACCGGCTCCCCGTCATCTTTGCGTTTGTGCCAAGCGATTATACGGAGCTGCTTAATCTGCGGCGCTTCGATCCCCGGTGGCATGCCCGATTCGATCCGTAGCCGGACCATACCCGGCGGTAGTGGCTCGGGGGGCGCGGGCATGTCCTCCTCCTTGAGTTCCATGCGGTCGATGTCGATGTCCGCCGTATGCATGAACTCCATGATGCGTCGCCGACCATCCGCCGACCTGAGCAGCTCAAGACTGAGAAACGGGTTCATGTTGGTGCCCGGTGCAAGGACAATCAGCCGTTCCGTCAGCCATGCGAAAACCGGTCGCAACTGGGCGTTGTTAAGCTGGATGGCGGTGGAGAGGAACAACGCGTTGTCGCGGGTGGAGTCCTGCCAGACCTTGCGCCGTGCCCGTTCCCCGGCGAAGTTCGGGCCAAACCACCAGACCTTGCCGTCCTCAGCCTCGTGGTCACGCTCGAACCAGCGCTGCGGTCGGCCCTGCGGATAGGCGATGAGCCACTCCTTGACTACGCGCTCCGAGCGTACCGCACAGCCATATTGGTAGCGCACGCCATCATCGGCGATGAAGCTGATCTCGAACTCACTGGGACGGTTCGCCGAGTCGCTGGCGAGTCGATAAGGAATCACGCCGGGTAGGATTTGCCCCTGCTGCAGTGCCGTTGCCGAGGACTGCACCAGCACCTGCAGCGCGCGCAGCGCATGGAACAGGTTGCTCTTACCGGCTGCATTGGGACCATACAGGACCGCGGTTCGCAGCAGGTCGAGACCAGCGATCCCGGTGGTCGACACATTCTGCTCACGGTGTTCGGAGCCGCTGCCCGCGACCAGGGACAAGGACTGACGCTCTTTGAACGAACGGAAGTTGGTGATGTTGAATTCGATTAGCATGGACCCTCCCTTGGAATTTAGGGACGATATTTGCATACTTTCTGCGATTTTTCAACTATAATTTCTCGCTCAGGCGGTTTGTGACTTGATATGGTACCCATCCTCCGACCAGCGACGGCCCGCACAACGGCGTGGTCCTTCACCGCTCCTAATTCCAAGCACCGGCAGGTAACCGGGCCAAGTGCGGCCCGGACGGTCGCATCATGGACGTGAAGACGCCATTCAAGGGTGTGCGGCATGAGCGTTGAACAACCGTCGAGGTGGCGTTGCTCGCATGTTTAGCAAGGCGGCACGGCTCGCCCCAACAGTTCCGCAAAATCGTAATTCACGCTGTTGGCCCCAAAATCCGGCTCGCGTTGGAAGGGCCGGCACAGGTAATGCACCTTGTGCGTGTCGGTATCAAGGAACTCCACAATGGCAAGGATGAATTCGTCCGGCTTGTTGAGCGAGTAGAGAATCTCGTTTCGGGTGACGGTGATGCTTTGTGCGCCCGAGACCCGTCCTTTTACCTCGATGAAGCGCAGCTTGCCGGTGCCGGGTACGCGGCTTTCGATGTCGTAGCCCAGTTTTTCCAGTTCGCGGTCAGTGGGCTCGAAGCCCAGACGGCGTTCGGTGTCCATGACGATGGCGCGGGCACGAGCGGCGCTGGCCTGGGTATCGACCGGGGCGGTCGCAACCGGCGCCGGTTTCCCCGAAATGGCTGTAAGCAGACCGATCGGTACTACCAGGCTACCACCCAGTATCACCGGTGGCAGCGGCGAGAGCTGGGCCTCGAGCTTGAGTTCTCGCAACCTACGCTGCAGGCGCCCTTGCAGCAGGTCGGCACGCTTGCGTGCCTCGCCGGAATTGAGTTTCGCGTTGGGCTTGCCGGCCTGCTCCTGGAGCTTGAGTTCTTCGGCACGGTGATCCCAGTAGGTGATTTCCTTGGTGAGTCGCTCCTTCACCGCCGCCTCGGTCTTGGCGATCAATGCGAGCTTGTGGCCTTTGACTTCGTTGAGATGGCCCGGCACGACGTGGGCGATGGCGTAGCCCTGCGCCTTTCTTTCCAGTTCACAGTCGATCCACCGGCATTCGGGCCGCTCGAGGAGGGTGGCGACATCGGGCTCGCCTGCCGCCAGGGGCCGGTAGTCGAGATACGGGGCGTACTGGACATGCTGGGTGGCGCCCTGGGCATCCTGCTCGACATACAGCATGCGCTGGGAGACGACCCGACGCTCCCCGGTACGGGTCAGGCTGGCGTCCTGAATGGCGTGTTCCAGATAGAACAACACCCGGGGTTGGGTACCCGGATCGCGCTCGTCCACCAGCACGGTACCGCGTTTCAGCAAGTCGCGGTTGCGTTCCAGCGTCAGGTCGATGACGGCATCGAGCAGCGGATGGCCGGGGCAGACAAAGGCGGCGAGCGGTTGACCCTGGGGCGCTATCAGGGCCTTGTCGAAGGCGATGCGTTCGTAGCGCGGCAGCACGGGTTCACCGAGACCGATGAGGCGGTCGCGGTTGCGCACCGGAGCGGGCACGTGGCTGATTTCATAACGGCGGGGTTCCCGCTGCTTGGTCGCACCCCCGAGTCGCTTGAAGGCTTCGAGGAAGAAGGATTCGATGTAATGCGGCTGCAGACGCCGGGCCTCGGCACGCTCCATATCTTCGCGGATACGCTGGACCCGGCTCGCGTCCATGGCGTCATGCGCCAGGGCGTGCTCCTCAAGCAGGTCCTGTAGATGACTACGGTCCAGCGTGGTGTCGAGCACCGTGCTCAGGAAAGCCTTGACCTCGGGCCGCTCGCCGTGACGGATCGCCTCGATCAGCAACTCACGCAGGGATTTGCCCTCGAACTGTAGTTTGCCGAGCACATCGAACACCTGACCACCCAGGGACTGGCGGGCCTGTTCCAGCTTTTCCAGAAGCTTGAGGTAGACATCGCCCTCGCGGGTTTCCTTGGCGACTAGGTTCCATAAATAGCATACTTCGGTTTGGCCTATGCGGTGAATGCGGCCGAAGCGTTGTTCCAGCCGATTTGGATTCCAGGGAAGATCGTAGTTGACCATGAGGTGCGCGCGCTGCAGGTTGATTCCCTCGCCCGCGGCATCGGTAGCGAGCAGTATCTGCACTTCGGGGTCGTGCCGGAAGGATTCCTGTACCTTCAATCGTTCTTCGCGGCCGATGCCGCCATGGATGATGACCACGGATTCCTTGCGGCCCAGCAGCGTGGTGATGCGTTGTTCCAGGTAGTTGAGTGTGTCGCGGTGCTCGGTGAAGATAACCAGCTTCTGATGGGGCGAATGCTGGGGTGGGGGTATCGTGCCGATGCCGTAAGGACGCGTGGTTTCAGCAACATGGTTGGCAATACCCTGTGGGGTAAAGATTTCGCTGAGGAGGCTGGCCAGCTCACGCCACTTGGTATCGGTGCCGCTGCGACTGACGGCCAGCGCCTGGCTTTCCAACCCCGTGAGGGTGGCGATCTCGATGCGCAGCTCGGCCATCGAGCGCGCAGCAGTGGCCTGGTCAAGGATCTCCTCCTCGGCCGCTTCGACCTCGTTATCCGGCGCCTCATCCAGATCCTCGAGGTCTTCACTGTCCAGTACGGGAACGCTGGTTTCAAGGCTTTGTACCCGGCCACCTCGCTGAAGCACTTCGAGTTCACGCTGCCGACTTTCCAGACGTTCGCGGCGACGGCGCAACGATTGGTGGATCGCCTCGGACGAAGATGCCAGCCGTCGCTGCAGGACGGTGAGTGCAAACCCGACGGTGCCCGCACGCTTATCGTTCGCCAGGGCCTCGGCGCGGTTGAATTCTTCCCGCACGTAATCGGTGACCGCCTTGTAGAGCGCGGCTTCTGCGGCCGATAGCTTGTAAGGCACGGTGTAGGCAATGCGCTGCGGAAATAATGGTGTGCCGTCGAACTTGAGCAAACTCTCCTTGACCATGCGGCGCATCAGGTCCGAGACATCGGACGTATGCACACCGTCACGGTAACGCCCCTCGAAACGATCCCCATCCAGCAGGGCCATGAACAACTGAAAGTCGGATTCCTTTCCGTTGTGCGGGGTGGCCGACAGGAGCAGGAAGTGCCGGGTAAGTGTCGAGAGCAACTGCCCGAGGCGATAGCGCTTGGTGTACTTGGTTTCCTTTCCGAACACCGTGGCCGACATTTTGTGGGCCTCGTCGCAGACCACCAGGTCCCAACGGCAGTCAGGCGCCTGGAGCTTCTGCTGCACGCTCTCATTACGCGACAACTTGTCAAGACGGGCGATGGCGAGATTGGTTTCGAGAAACCAGTTGCCGGTGCGGGCCGCCTCCAGTTTATCGTTCGTGAGGATCTCGAAGGGCAGATGGAAGCGCCGGTAGAGTTCGTCTTGCCATTGCTCGGCCAGGCCGCCGGGGCAGACGATCAGACAGCGTTGAAGATCCCCTCGGGCAATCAACTCCTTGATGAGCAAGCCCGCCATAATGGTCTTGCCCGCGCCCGGATCGTCGGCGAGCAGGAAGCGCAAGGGTTGCCGGGGCAGCATAGATTCATAAACGGCCGTGATCTGATGTGGCAATGGCTCGACGACCGAGGTATGGACGGCGAGCACTGGATCAAACAGATGCGCGAGGCGGATACGCTGGGCTTCGGAGACCAGGCGAAACAAGGCCCCATCACCATCAAAACTCCAAGGTCGTCCCACCTCGACGATCTCGAGCCTGGGCTCGGCGTCACGATACAAAATCTCGTTCGCGACCTTGCCGGTGGGTGCCTTGTAGGTCAGCTCAAGCGCGTCGGACCCAAACCATTGCACGCTGACTACGGTAACGAGGCTATCGGCAAGAATACCCCGTACCGCAGCGTTGGCTTGAAGGTCTTCAAGTTTCACGTTACGCCTTTTATCCGCAACAAGGGTGGGCTTTCCGGCGCCCGGCGACGCCACGATCCAGAGAATGACGGGGGCATTGGCTACGCTGCCAAGTTCTTAAAAACCAAACGTTCCTTGCCTGCAGAGGCGACAGCTTCAACCGGAAGCCAACTCATGGACCTTCTGCAAGCCCCTCTGTTTCTCCCATGAGATGTCCGGCTTCGTCCCCGGACAGACGGTCCGCCTTGGGGTTCTTCAACCGCTTGCGGATCCAATGGGCGAGCGGCAGCCCGGCCGGCGACCCCCCGCCGGGCACGCCCAGCGTCATGAGGAGCCCCGCCCCGGCCAGCGCGACGGCGAGGCGATAGCATGTGAGGGAGTTGATCTCCGCGACCCCCAGTACGCCGCCCCCGGACAACAGAACGATGCCGACGATCACGGACATACCCCCTTTGCCCGGTTCGATTATAGCCCAGGTCGCCGGACCACCGACCGCCGGGTACGCGGCTCACGCCCCTCCGCACCGCCCCGTGGCCAACCATGATCGGCATCTTCTGGTCTACCACGATTTTCAGTGTCGAGCCACGGTTTCGCCTCGGACTGTGTACATACCGCTCGATCTCGCGCATCACCCACGCGCGGAGTACCTCGACCCAGCCGATCTGCGCTTCGCCCCCTAGGATACGGGCAGCAAAACTAAGGCGTGCGCCCGGGACCGCAACGCGATGTGCACGGTCCCGACGGCCAAGTGGGTACCCACGCGTACCGGCAGTCGGCCAGCCAAGGCCTCGCACGCGCGCCCTAACCCCCCGCTGGAATCACGGGTTGGAATCAACCGGCTGGAATCACGGCATGGAATCAGCGGGTCGGAATCACGGGTTGGAATCACGCGCGCGCGAGGCGTCTGTAGTCCGAATCAAACGCCCGGGCGCGCTGAACCTTCCGGACCGGGCTCGTGCGCGTCATGAAGGAAGATCAGCGATCAGCCCCTCGATGCCGGAGGCGTCGTAGACCTTCCTGGACGGCACATAGATCCGCGTCGTACCCCAGGATCCTCCCCCGCAGGCGAACGGTCGCCTCGTGAAGGCGCCGGAGCGAGTTCGTGGTCGCGGGAAAAGCCTTGGCAATGGTCTCCCCAAGTGTCGGGTCGCCGAAGTGCGGACTGCTTCGCGCCAGCGGCGCCGGACCAACGGTCCATCTCCTCGACCGCTCCCTCGATAGCCTGCTCCGCCGCTTCGAGGGTCACCGCGATGCGGCCGTCCGGATCGAGCGCTTCTCTGGGTTCGCAGCTTTCGAGAAGCCCTGTGGCTCCCACCACAAGGTGCTGGATCGAGACGACGAAGTTGCGTATTGCTGGGATAGACGAGCCCCCCCGGCGGCGGGTTCTCGATGCCGAATGGGGTACCCGTACCCGCAGAAGACGAGTCCGCGTCGATCCGGGGGCCGGGCACCGGTCCCTGGGAAAAAAGCGCCGGAGTTGATCCCATAGATCGAGGAAATCATGAAGCACGAGACGGCGGGCGACCCGATGAGTGGGGGTTCCTTATCGGGGACAACCTGCCATAAGCGAAGGCCCAGACGGCGCTCCAAGCCAACTGTTTCTCTTTTCTCTCGCGAAAGTGCAGACTTGGAAGTAAAACTGATCGAGTGTGCACATGATGCCACTGTTATCCTCAGTCCTTTCCAATCCAGAGATGAGCCCGAACGGGGGTACCAGTGAGCCGGTTCAGGCGGCCAGGTTGTAGGCGTTGTGGATGAAACGGAACCGTTGTGCCCGGGCCTTGTTGAGGGCCTGAGCGGCCTCATTGTCGCTGATGGCGTAAGCGATTGCATCCAGGAGCCTGAAGGTGAGACCG
>ENA-ORDP01001742-ORDP01001742.1-marine-sediment-metagenome-genome-assembly--contig:-NODE-1742-length-11480-cov-3.916586_pt1 | contig 11480 bp, 11 predicted proteins | sample MGYA00248627_ERZ508539 | MGnify/ENA primary metagenome ERZ508539 (study PRJEB26208, sample SAMN05571518) | marine sediment metagenome | biome: deep sea; feature: Hydrothermal vent; material...
CTGCGCTACGGTCATTACAAATCAGTTGCACTACCAATTGTGCTACGTCGGCTTTATTTCAATTGTACTCTACACACCTCACTACCCCGACCATTTACACATACGGTAGATGGTACTGCCCTGCTTTGAACCGCTGCGCGCTTCATGCAGGATTCCCTACGCTGCGCTACGGTCATTACAAATCAGTTGCACTACCAATTGTGCTACGTCGGCTTTGTTATTACTAATATACACCGTCCAAAAATCTATCATCAGACAGTTATTATTGCGCACTGCCTCGAACCCCTCCGGGGTTCACGCAGTATTCCCTACGCTTCGCTACGGTCGCGTGGGGCCGAATTGTAGTACATCACATCGGTTCCCGCTATACATCAGGCCACCATCTTTTGCAAAAAATGAATACGGCTAGCAGCTGCGATCAGTCTGGCCAATATTGGGATAGCGTTCCCTGATGGTATCCAGCACCTCGGGCAGAAGTTGTTGTTCGCTGGGCCAATCCAGCCAATATTCACGTAGCGGAAGGTCAACCTGGCGGATCTTGATGTCGAAACCCAGCGCCTTGATCTCATCATAACGTTTTTGGGCAAGCTCAGACTGAGAGAACACCCCCAGGGAAACGCCGTTGGCCTGCGCGCCCGTTATCACTAAAAAATAATCTTTTATGCCTTCTTTTTTCAGTTCCCGAACATGCGCCTTCGCCAATGTTCGGGAGCTCTCAGGCGGGATCAGCACCCAAAACCCTTTGCGGGTATTGTCCTTGCTCATGCGCCGTTCGGCTGAGATGCCCAGTGATATCAATTTTTTACGGATGGCGCTAGCGGCCTTCTTCTTTTTAAATGGGCCAAGGGTATTACAACGGACCGTAGCGGGCTCTTCGTCTGGGGGGCCATCCGCACTCGCTTGCTCTTGCTGAGCCAGATACTCCTTGAGTAGAACCAGACGTAAATTATCATCGTCCACCGGCGCCTGAGTATTATTTAGCTCGACGCTGCGGTAGTGCCACAATCCAAAACCAAGGTTGGCCAGCAGCAATGTGTAGATAATCCATTTCATATCTTTCTGATCTTAAGTAGCAGCGGCAATAAGCGCCAGACCTTTTAAAACAAGTGATGGCTCAAGGACATAAGGACATTGTAGCGTATCTTTTATTTGCGTGGCATCTCCACCTGTTAAGTAACACGCTGGTTTGTCAGCTGATTCCGCTGCCAATAATTGTTCGCCTAATTGACGGAAGGCACAATCGATCAGTCCACTCAGCGCATGCTGCGTTGCAGATGCAATTCCTTGTTCAGTCGAGTGCCCAAAAAAATCTGCGCTATTCATACTCGAATTGGAAAGACCCGGGTTAATATCAAAATTAATGTTGGTACCGGTCACCAGGGCGTTTTGTATCAAATCAAACCCTGGTAAAATCAGGCCGCCAAGATGCTGGCCTTGATCATTCACCGCATCGATCGTCAGGGCCGTGCCCGCATCGACAACCAGCACCGCAGACTGAACCGCATGATAAGCCGCGACCATCGCCGCCCATCGATCACTACCGAGACGCCCTGGTTCTTTATAGGCATTGGTGATACCCGAACCGCTGGATGGACTGGTGATAAACTCTGCCGTCATGTTCCATTTTTTTTCGAAGATATCTTTTAGCCTCTGTTTGTGCTGTTCGGAACCGACACTGGTTACCCATATACGCTCTGGCGCTTCACACTCATCCCAGCGAGTATCCAGTGTTGAATCGATTGCAACGGTACAAACCTGCAACAGCTCACCCGTTGTTGACGCCATCGCCCACTTCAGGCGGCTATTACCATTGTCTATTAACAAAAAACTCATTTTATCGATCTATTAATTGGCCGCAATTTAATTTCACCCGAGTAAAACCGCTGTCGTGATCCTGGCTGACCCTGCTGCTCAAGCAAGAGCGCCCCCTGTTGATCGATCCCCCTGGCGATGCCTTTGATTTCCCGATCACCCAGGCGAAGCAGTACTTCGGTATTCATGTAACTGTCCCACTTCATCCAACGATCACGAAATGCTTCCAGCCCGTTTGCCTCGAACTCTTTGAGCGCAGACATAATGTGGATCAACAATTGCGCCGCCAACTCATTGCGCGAAAGCCCAATATCCAAAACCTGATTAAGCGCAACCCAGGGTTGATCGATTTTTTCTGCCCCCGAGCTATGTATACTGGCATCAGGCATACTGACATTCAGACCAATACCCAGCACAACTGCATAAGGACCACGACTTTCGCCATGCATTTCCAACAATATTCCACAGAGCTTGCGCCCGTTCACCAGTATATCATTCGGCCATTTTAATTTGGCCGATTCTACTCCGCTTTTTCGGAGCAATTCCACAATGGCGACACCAACCGCCAGGCTAAGACCCGCCATATCATTAGGCATCGGACCAAATTGATAAAGGATAGAAAAATACAGGTTGCCGCCAAACGGGGAGATCCACTGCCGACCATGACGGCCTCGACCTGATGTCTGTTGTTCGGCAAACACGGCCGTGCAACGACGATTTCCAGATGCCAGCTGTTGCATTAAATACTGGTTGGTAGAATTGATGCTGAGAAAAGTCTCGATATCGATCGTCGGAATGTCGTTTGCGATAAGACTGGAAATAATTTCACTACTCAGCAATTCCACGGGCTGCGATAGTCGATATCCTTTCCCTGTCACCGCATAAATATCCAGCCCATAGTCAGACTGAAGTATCTTGATGTGCTTCCAGACAGCAGCCCGGGTGACACCCAAACCCTCGGCTAACTGCTCACCAGAATGAAAATGACCATCAATAAGACTTTCCAGCAGTGTGTGTTGTAGTGACATAGTGATGAGCGACATAATAAGGTTGAAATGCCTGAATTATAGCTGGCCACTACTTTTAACATCCAGGTAGCGGTTGACGATAGTAATCGGCAAATCTTGAGGCATAACATCGGTATAAAGGACACCTGCGCCATTAATTCTTTGGTGTGCGTCGCGCCGATAACCTAGATAGTGTTGTGCCGAGGCATGGTTCAAGGCAAGTTCAAAACCATGAACATCCTGATCGAGCAATTTGTTGATCGCACTTTCCTGCATGCTTGCCAGTAAAACCAAATGCCGTTTGCGCATAATTTGCAGTGCAGGGATCAGCTCATCGGTATCTTCATCACGCAAATTGGTAATAAGGACAATCAGGGCACGTCGCTTCTGGCGTTTCATTAATTCCATTGCCGCTCGACTGTAATCCGGTGATAACAGGCTGGGTTGTAAATCATAAATCGAATTAAGGATGCTGTTAACATTGCCAATCGATTTTCTCGGGGGTATCCAGCGTTCGTCTCCACTAAAGGTCATAAGCCCAACCGCATCTCCCTGACGCAGAGCAACATGCGATAAAAGCAGGATCGCGTTAAGGGTATGATCAAAATGACTTAATTGATCGTCGTGGGCCAACATTCTGCGACCACAATCGACAAGAAAAATAATTTGCTGATCCCTTTCTTCCTGGTAATCCCGTGAGATTAATTTGTTGGTTCGCGCGGTCGCTTTCCAATCGACCTGCCGAAGAGAATCGCCGTCCCGGTACTCACGCAATTGGTGAAAGTCCAGACCTTCACCTCGGCGCCGTTTTTTCAGGATGCCCATCTGATTAAGGCGTTGATCCGTTGCCAGCAGTGAATATTTCATGACGCTGGAAAAGTTAGGATAATTCCTGACTTCCGATACTAATCGTTGAATAATATTTCTCTTCCACAATCCCAATACCGAAAACATCCTGATCTGAATTTTTTTGAACTCAACCGGACCTCGCACGATCGGTTTGACGCGATAATTTACCTTTAGCCAATTACGCGAGGGGATCGTTATTTCAACCGGTAAACCTTCGTACTCAAGTTCCTGGGGGACATGATCAAAAATCTCCAGTTTAACAGGATAACCATAGTGATTGTGTAAGGTCAGTTCGACGTTTGCCCATGCACCAAGTGAAAGTGCGTGCATCACCGTGCGTTCGACCTTTATATGTCGTTTGCCAAAAACACTCAGGCCATCGGCAAGCACGACACCAATAAACACATAGGCGACAATTTGCCATTCCTGTCCATAGTCAGGAAAAAATCCCAGCGCTATCGCCAACACAAACAAGGCCAGGACTAACCAGATGCTCCTGCGGGCCGGTATCATATGCGAGGCGCATCCACACTATCGAGAAGATTTTGTAAAATCGTATCCGGTGTCTGTCCCTCAATTTCCATTTCAGGTGACAAGACAATACGATGACGTAATCCTGCGATCGCAATACTTTTAATATCATCCGGGGTGACAAAATCATTGCCGTGTAACAGGGCTGCGGCACGACCCGCACGCAACAGGGCAATACCACCACGCGGACCCGCACCGATGCTAATACCAGGCCAATTACGTGTTTGCCGTACGATATTCACGGCATACTCACTAACCCGAGTATCGACGGTTAATTCCGCCGTGACCTTTTGTAAGTTGATAATATGTTCCGCGTTGACCACCGCCTGGATCCCATCAACATTGATCGCATCACCAATCGAGTTTGATGTGACATTGTGTACTAACTTGTACTCTTCACTCTGCTCGGGATAATCGATCATGATCTTCAATAGAAAACGATCCAGTTGCGCCTCCGGTAACGGATAGGTGCCTTCCTGTTCTATCGGGTTTTGTGTTGCCAGCGTCATAAAAGGTGGGTCAAGCTTTAATGGCTTGCCCTCGATGGTAACCTGTTGCTCCTGCATCACTTCCAGCAATGCGGCCTGCGTCTTGGCGGGTGCGCGATTTATTTCATCCGCCAATAGCAGGTTTGTAAAAACGGGGCCTTTGCGTATTTTGAATGATTCACTTTTAAGATCATACATGGCGTGTCCGGTTACATCACTCGGCATCAGGTCCGGGGTAAATTGAATTCTGGAAAAGGTGCCACTAAATGTTTTCGCCATCGCCCTAACCAACAAGGTCTTGCCCAGGCCTGGCACACCTTCAATGAGTACATGACCGGATGCCAGCAAGGCAATAAGAACCTGATCGATAACACTGCTTTGGCCAACAACGGCCTTGGATATTTCACCTCGCAACTTACTCACGGTTTGGCTTGCAGCCTGGATATGTTCCGAGGATACCCCTGATGCGTTATTCATAATCTTTTCCTTATTTTGCTGAATACTTCAATTGTTGAGGTAAACTCAAGCTCTCTTTCCACTGATTTGCTAGTGATAGCTGTGTAAACCTTTGCTTCATTTAGTCCGGATAATTTTGCCAGTTTCACGGCCAATTCCTTGTCCGACAACCTTACCCACAATGGACGCGTCTGTGCAATTTGTTCATGCAGTGCCTTTTGCACGCTATGCAGTAATTCGTTCCGATTGCGACTTCGCCACTGGAAATGCCCGGTCGAAACAATGTGTTCACTCATGCTGCGTCGAACCGCCTGTGGATTCGGGGCCATCGGCCCAAACCGTGGTGAGGCATACCACAACCAGAACAGCACAAACGCAACAAAGCTCATCACCACGGGATAGTATTCGTCAGACATGATTGATAATAACGACGGGCTATCACCATTACGTATAATCCAGAGCTTCCTGTTCGTATTATCAATATGAACAAGCGTATGTAAAAATGCAGCATGATCGTACTTATCCAGATGGCGGTTGGTTATAAAATCTATTTCACTCAGCAATGTTACCCAGCCCTTGCCAATATTAAATTCGAGTAAGTGGGCTCCCTTTTCGCCCTGAACATCCCACGATGTTTCATAGCGTCCTCCATTTTCCATCCACCAGTTTGAAAAAAATCTGACTTTTTTATCTTCGACCTGATCATTGACCTTAATTGTTATTACCGTACGCCCCCAGCGATTTTCCTGGGTGGAACCTTCATCATTTGTCTCACTATCCGTATTTATATCCGATTCTTCTGCTGGGGATGTTTGCTCATCGTTGGGCTCGTCTTCGAGTTCGTCCATAAGCTTGTCAAAAAATGGCAACACGTCAAATGAATGATTGCTGGTCACACCCAGTTCATCAAATAAATCATCTTTGGTTTTAACACCTTTTTTCTGGGCATAACGAGCCTGTACAATCAGATGTCCACCTTTCCTGACCCATTCCATTAATTCGGTAACCCTGTCGGCACCGATGTCATAACGTTTGGTCGGAATAAACAATACGTCATTGGTATCCGGCATTTCTTTAAGTTCAAGAATACTGGACAGACTCTCTACCTGCATATTGTACTTTTCAAGAAACAGCTCCGCCGCATAAAATGGATTCGTTGCGGCCTCCCCGGAATAAGCAATCGTTATTTCTTTTTCATACCGTTCATGGGTTGTCAGGAACCACCCGACAAGTGAACCAACCAGAATGGTAAGCACGGCAACAATGCTCAGGGAAACACGGTTCACGCTTGATCACCAAAGTACTGTGTCCAACGTTGACTTAAATCCAGCATTAGCGAGTCATCCGGTAAGCGATGAGCGTAGGCGGCATACTGCCAGGTTGTTGTTAGTTTCCTGAAATAAGCAATGCTATCCGCATTCAGTTTGGCGCTATGGTTAATCACAATACGGATACAATCCCCTTCCGTGGCGCTGCCCCTCAGGTTTATGCCATCGCGATGCACTAATGTAGTTAGGACTGCCCGGTATAATAAACTCAGGGCGACAAGTGGATCATTCTTATTCCACAAGTCCATCGCGGCCTGCCCAACGTCATCCGGTAATGACTCTGGCGTGATCTCGAGTCCAAATAAAGATTTAGGCAATTTTCTATTTATCTTGTTCGATTTTTTTATCGCAACCGGCGCCCACCGTAGATAAAAAATAATCGCCATCACCACTAGTGCAGCCGCCACTATCCATAATATGAACTCGCCTGCCGTTCCCAGACCAAGGCTTAACCAACTGAAATCAGTTAATGACTTTTCATCCTTTTTCTCATCTTTTTTTTCTTTCTTATCTTTCTTGTCTTCCTTGTTTTTACTTCGCCAGGCGGTAACTGTTTTTTTATTCTTAAACTCATCCTGACTCATTATTCCCTGAATGGTTTTCCTGGCCTCGGCATTTGTTATCACTACATCATCATCCGCAAGTACGGGTTCAACCGGAGGCAGGGCAAAACCCAGAGTAAAAATCAACATCAACATAGCGACAGAATGATAGCGTTGAGGGCGGCGCACTCTTTGCGCAAGTTGCCGAAAGGCTATCTCGATATCCCAACCTTCAAGTTGTGTGCGTCGGTTTATATAGAGTGCAAAACCACCGGCCACGTAAAAAGGTTCAACAATCATATATGCGATATAAATAAAGCTATTAATAACCAAACCTGCCCACCAGACCTGGCTATCTTCTCCTGGCAACAGTGCGCGGCCAATTGCGTCCGTGTAGTATGCAGGGGTAAACATAAAAACCAGCCCGAGCAGACTGAAAAAGAATATGAGCTCCATCACCATACACATGAAGGTCAGGCCAAAGGCACTACCACTTGCAACTTTTTTTAACACACGAGAACGCTGAACACGTTCATTACCTGATAACTTTTCTAGTTGCCAGATAGGCAGGTTAAATGAACGCGTGAGATCAAAACGCAAAATCGTCAGCGTTTTTATAAGATGCGGAAATATCAGGCCGGGTATCGCTTTATTGATGACTCGCAAAGATTCAACATTACCAAACAGTGCTCGACTAATGATATATAAAGGCACACGTTCATAAAGAGGCTTCAACCACCAAAAAATAATCGCCGCCCATATGTAGTGATCGAGAAGAAGGATGTTGATAAGAACAAATGCCGGCAATGTTACAACCAACCAGCTTAGTGAAATTTTTTTCCACCACTGCTGTACCATCATAAAACCGAGGTCAACCGCCTCCCAGGGTTTACGAGGCCTTACTCGTGCCGTCATCTTGTCAATCTGCACGACGGCGTCCTATAAATATAAAGTAAAAACCAACAAAACCCCAAAGGAAATAACCCACGATAAATTTAATGTCCGGGCTGATGCTACCCTTGGATGACCAAAAGGCCTCAAGGAATGCAGCAATAACCAACATCAGGATTACACCATAGATCAATTTTAGACTAGTTCGTCCGGCCATTTTTAAAGCCTGACTACGAGAATAGAGTCCGGGCCTTATAATCGCTCCACCCAGCTTAAGACCCGCCATCCCGGAAATAATGATCGCGGTCAACTCAAAAGAACCGTGCCCAATAACAAAGGAAAGAAATGTTTCCGAGTAACCAATCTGGATAAGATGCCCGGCAACTGCGCCAATAGAAAGACCGTTGTACACCAGAAAAAAGATACTGCCTAAACCAAATAACATGCCGCCTGCAAAAGTGCGAAAACCAACACTGATGTTGTTATATATATAATAGCCAAACATAGAAAAATCGTCATCCGACTGACGTTCTGTACCGATATGTTTGGCATCAGGGTCATACATCGAACGAAATTCGCTGACCTGCTCAGGTGGCAGGACACTGTAAACCAGTTCTGGGTTCGCCTGAATCGCAAATCCGATTCCAAGTAGTGGGCCGTAAAATAACAAATTGGCCAACCAGAACAGGCGCCATTGTTTTCGAACCAACGAAGGAAATTCATAAAAAACAAAATCAGCAAAACCACTTATGCTATTGCTTTTGGCACGGTACAAATATTGATGCCCGCGCAAGGTCAACTGGTTTAAATACTCGACCAGGTGCGCCGAATAGTTTCTTGATTGCGCTAACGACAAGTGATGACATAATTGTCGATACATGTGCGGGATGTCAACTGATGCTGAAGACGTGGGTCGCCTGGACCTGGGAATACCTCTATCCTGCGAGTTTAACCAACTTTCAAATTCTTTCCATTGCGGCTGATACTTTTCTGTAAAACTATCCTGATTCATCGTCTGCCCATCATCCAGTTGGCGTATTGCAATAAGCTTTGTACTGCTTTCTCGTCTTTTTCATGTGTGACATCTTCCAGTATATTCGCCAGTTCACTCGAGCGTTGCGGGGTAAATAACTTGACCCGCTCTGCATACTGGATAATCGCCTTTTGTTCTAGTGGCGCAAGTGGAACAGGCGGTGTCTTTGGCGCCAGGCTAACGATGTCACTCGCTTCGGATAATCTGTCCTGGTAGACCACAATCGTCCCGGCCGTGATGTCGCCCAGGCGTTTAAAGTCACGCGTAAACAGCATGGAAACCAGACCAACACCATAAAACAGGGGCAGAAAATCCACGCTACGTAAAAGATTTCTCAACAAGGATGATTGCAGCGTCACTTCCGTACCATCATCGTGAACGACCTTGATTCCCATCGAACGTTTGCCTGGTGTTGCACCCTTGTTATAAAACTCAAAGACAACCGGGTAAAACCATTCCATTAAAAATATGATAATTAAATAGAGCCCCTGTCCAAACGCACCAAAAATGCTGATAACTGTGCCGAGTGCGATATAAACCGCAAAACGAATCAATAGATCGATCATCCACGCATAACCACGCACAACCGGCCCCGCCAGTCGCAAGCCCAGCTCCACACCTTCCGGGGTTTCGATCGATCGTCGTGTATCTAACATCAGGTCAGTATTCTGCTTCCGGGTTGCTACATTCAGTTATTATTATTTTGCTGCTCCAACCCGTCCAACTGCTGCTGTTGCTGCATTTGTTCTTGCTCGTAGTTCTTCGCCTTCTCTATATAACCATTATATGCTGGAAGAGCGATAGCCGCGAGAATGCCCATGATCGCAATAAAGAAAAATGGTGCCAGAATCGAAAAAACAACCTGGACTGTTGAATTTGGTTTGGGTGGCAGACCAAAATTATTTGAATTATTTGTGCCAGGGATCACCAATAAAACAAGTAAAAACAGGAAATTAATCCCTGGAATCAACATCACTAATGACAGCCAGCCTGAGGCATTGAAATCATGGCAGCGTTGAATCACCACTAAAAATTGATAAATGATAAATACCAGATAAACAAGCAACATTATGACGGTCATGATCGCAGGTGCAGTACCACCATCACCCATCGCAGGAATTGCGATCGCCGCAATTATTCCTATAACCATCGAAAGAGCCATCATCACCGCAAAAGGAATTGTAATGTAATAATTGATAAACCGGACTCGTCCCATCCGGCCAGCGGCTGTGAATACTTTAACGTCGGCATAATCCTGCCCCGAACTTGCGTCAACTGAGCTTTGTGGCGCCTGGTATTGATTTACATCTGACATACTTTTCCCCCCAAACAAATTATATTTCATTGCTCTGCGCGGCTAAATAACGGTTCCTAAATGGCAGCCACTTTATGCAGTGTAAATCGCCGGACAGGTTTGTGTAGGAGCGATCTGAGACCACTCCTGCAAAATCAAACCCAAGGTTAATCTAAATGAATTAAGTGGATACCTTCTCGGAACAGCCATTTAGATCTATTTTCAGCCTGATCTGTCGGATTATCTTATCTTATATATAAGAGTGTGGCTAACCCGGACCGGGTTAATCGCCCGACAATATAACTTAGTAAAATTGAGGCAATTGATCCAGTGTTACGCTAAAACCTTTTCACACTATGCTATATTATTAAACACTTATTTTTAAGCCAGCCGTACACACGATTGTCGGCTCTGGCCCTTAACTGAAAGATACGTTAACTCTTATGCGGATTATTATCTTGTTTGGATTTTTATTATCATTATTCGGCTGTCAACAAAAGATCGTCATGGTCAACAAGGTTGATGGTTGTCCTGCTACCCTGAATCATACTGTACGCAAACTTAATGGCGAACAACAGATCAACCTGTGTAAAGAATATCACGGCAACGTCGTGTTAATCGTCAACACCGCCAGTAAATGTGCCTTTACCGATCAATACGACGGGCTTGAAAAACTCTATGCGAAATACAAGGGACAGGGGCTGGTTGTATTGGGCTTTCCATCTAATGAGTTCGGTAATCAGGAACCCGGCGACGAAAAACAGGTACAGGATTTTTGTCGCCTCACGTATGGCGTACAATTTCCGATGTTTGCCAAGAGCCATGTTAAAAAAGCCAACGCTGATCCTCTTTATAGAACGCTTGGAGAGCTGACAGGGACCTATCCCAGGTGGAATTTCTACAAGTATTTACTGGATCGAGACGGCAATATCGTTGGTGTCTATTCAAGCTTCACACATCCGGAGAGTTCCGGGCTGGTAAAAAAAATCGAAGGCCTGTTAAAAAGATAGATGGTAAAAGCGACCTCAGGTCACGATAACAACAACCTGCCAATTTCTTCGCGGTCTAAGCCCGCTCCTACAATGAAAAAATCTACGGTGGGTACACAACCTCAGGTCACGATAACGAACCTGCCAACTCCTTCGCGGTCTAAGCCCGCTCCTACAATGAAAAAATCTACGGTGGGGTACAACCTCAGGTCGCGATCACGAGCCTCGTCAGGCTGGTTTATTAAATTGATTTTGCTGAG
>ENA-ORDP01001743-ORDP01001743.1-marine-sediment-metagenome-genome-assembly--contig:-NODE-1743-length-11477-cov-3.207932_pt1 | contig 11477 bp, 20 predicted proteins | sample MGYA00248627_ERZ508539 | MGnify/ENA primary metagenome ERZ508539 (study PRJEB26208, sample SAMN05571518) | marine sediment metagenome | biome: deep sea; feature: Hydrothermal vent; material...
GGACACCGGCGCGCTTCAATGCGTGTACCCATAGTGACTTTCTAATGGGGCCGTCACCCGTCCAAGGTTCACCGGTTCTAGGGTTTAAAAACACGCGGCCAGACTTATGCAAAAAGGAGAATTTTTTTTGTGATTTTATGGCGGCTAGTGCAGGCGGTAAAAGATCAACAAAGCGTATTCCAGCTTTTGTTTTTGGTGTTTCGGGTTCAATGGCGTCGCGAGTTTGCGCCTGAAAAACTTCAATTTTTATATTAATTAAATCCACTTCGTTCCAGCTTAAGGCGCAAAGCTCCGACGTTCGTAAACCCGTCCAAAAGGCAAAGGCTACAAGATTGTAAGCTTGGCCACTTAATACGCTCAAAATAGCGGCTTGCTCTTCAGCGTTAAACGGGTCTATTTTACTTTTACGAGGTTTTTCTTGCGGGTTATAAGACCAGCTATTCAAAAAATTCGCATGTATATATTTGGGTATCGCTTCGCTCATAGCAACACGTAAAGGCGTGATTAAATTCGCCATGCGTTTATTAGTAACGCTTTTTTCAGTATGCCATTCAATAATGTCGTCATGGTTAAGTTCATCTATATATTTATCGCCAAATTTTGGTATTAGATGATTGTTTATTGTGTTTCTATAATCTCTCTTTGTCGATGATTTAAAAACCGCTTCGTGACGTTTAAAATAGGCTAGTAGTAATTCTTTAACGGTTGGCATTTTCAGGTTTGTGATACTTTCAAACTTAGCCGCGTTTTTACTATTAGGAAATGTTTCTGAATAAATAAAGGTTCCATCGTCTATCGCTATTAAAATTTCACCGCGATAATTTGATGCAAATTTTAGATTACCGGCGGTGGGCTTCCTTTTGATGGCCTCACGGTACCGGGTGCCTTTATAGTGGAACGTAATTTCGATAGTCGTTTCTGAACGGACGGTAATACCTTGGTATTTTTGCTTTCGACCCATTTATAATACCTCTCAACATTAAATAATATGCGACTATCAGGGGCTTTAATCCAGATATCATTTTCAGGCCAAGCCCCATGACGCCGCTTATTTCTTACTTGGTTTTCTGTGTAACCGGTTTCTATTGCGAATTTTTTAAGTGTGACCCACTTAATCATAATCTACCCCTATAATTGTATACTATACAATCAATTTAATCGACGCGACCAAAAACGCTTTAATTATTAATAGCTTACTTAGCCGCCTTGTCGCCACTGTCAGCGGCACCCAATTGTGCCGCCTTGCTTGTTGTCCCAAATTACCCCGCCATAATTCCCTGTATGGCTGAAGTAACATATAAAGAAAAAGCTTATTTTACTAATTGCCTGCCTTGCCTTGCTAAGCTCAGCCCTGCCACGCCCTGCCGGGTCACGCCTCGCCTGCCGGCCCCGCCTTGCCGCGCCTGCCTTGCCTTGCCTTGCCCGGCCTCGCCTGCCTTGCCTGCCTTGCTTACTTATTACCAAACTTCACGCGATGCTCATTAATAAGCCGTTCCATTTTTATAGCAATAACCCGGTTAGTCATTTTGTCGAGGTATTCAACCGCTTTGAAGTAGTCGCCGCTATACCATGCGTCGCGTGCCTTATTACTTAACGCTATGTCCAGATCCTTGTCGCCTTGCTCACTCATTGCTTGGGGTCTCTTTAGTTATTTTCAGTCGTTGTAGTTTGTTATGCCAAGCAATGCATTCTAGGCAATAGGCCGGGTGGTCGTTCTTACCTAATGGAAACGCGCATACTTTGCAATGTGTTCGACGTTCGGCCAGTGGCGGCGGTTGTGGTTCGTTTAGATGCATAAACTACCCCTTGAGTTTTATAGTTTTCATCGATACCGTTTTATTGTTTTTATCGCTTAGTAATTTTTGGCTTGCTAAGTCTAGTGCCAATGACTTCAATATGGTGGAGGTGATATTGCATATTGCGTTCGAAACTTCAGGCGTCGATCTTCCTGCACGCAACTTTTCAACTTCATCAATAAGCATTTCGCGCAACCCGGCGTTAGAACGATCAATTTTATATACGGTATTCGTAGGGCGGATAACGTTCAAACTGTATACGTCGTTATTCCTGATTAACACACCGTTATCGGTCATATTGCGCAGAGACTCGGCGAGCATAGCGGCCTTAACAAATTTAGTCGTTAAGCCGTCCAGCTTTAGACCGTGTGGATTTTCTTCTAGCCGATCTAAAATGTGGTTTGTAATATTCATTTATTTTATTTCCTTTTTTAAACGTTTTAAGGTTACTTGCAGTCTTTTTAGTTCTATCATTTCCGGCGTTATTTCAAAATCAATACCTTTTGTTTCGATTTTTAATAAATAAGAAACATAATTATCGTGTAATTCGTCGCAGTATTTACGCTGTTGTACTTTTATTACATCCTGGTTTTCTTTACGGTATTTACGCTGTCGTGCTTTTATTACATCCTGGTTTTCTTTACGGTATTTACGCTGTTTTGCATTTAATGCAGCCTGGTTTTCTTTGCGATATTCTCTAGTGTATTTTATAGTGCAATCTGAACATTTACTTGCTCGATCAAATTTTCCCAGTTTACTTTTATAAAATAAAGAAACACACTTAACAACGCCACAACCCGTACACCTTTTAACTTGGCCTATTGGCGTAAGTGTTTTATTTGAATTTACTAACATAACTATTCGCTTTTTTTGTCAATGTCGGGGTCGGTTGCATAAGGTTTATCATTAAATACATTCTTGCAATTGCCTTGCAATATTTTTTGACCATATTCACCATAACCGACCTTTACCCATGCGAATGGGCTTGAATGGTCGCAATACTCTAATGAATTTATAACAAGGATCAATTTATCAATTAAATTTTCGGCCTCGACGTATTCATCCCATCCAACCTTACTACCGCTAGGCATTACAATAATATTTTTATATCCATTGTAAGGACTATCAAAAAATGTTATTAAATTGCACTCGCTTTCTGTGACATGCGTGTCAATCCATAATTTTAATCTATTGAATTCATCAGACGCATATGTGGTAATAATTAAGCAGTCGTGGTTTATTGTTCCCATAACTTTATCCCTATATATTTAATTAACCGAAAATTCGTTTTCACATTTCGGGCAATGTGTCACTTGTTTAGCCCGTTGTTGCCAGGCGTCCAATGGCGCACTACACAAGCAGTCGACGCATTCAACCGCAAATATTTCTTCACCATTAAGGTTCCATGTGTTGGCCTCAAAATTAGTACCACCACAAAATGGACATGGGTCTAGGTCATCATAATCCGCGAATTCGGTTTTATCATTCATAAATGTTTAGCCTTATAGTTAAAAACAATCTGTTTTAAATAAGATAGCGAACCAATCTCAACCATATCAAAAACCGTTTTACCCGCGTCAGATTGGCTTTTTATCCATAGCGTGTATTTTTTCAAACCATTGTGGCGGGTTACACAGATTTTATGCGTATCGCATTCAATAGCAAAGTGATGAATTTGACGCCAAACAATTTTTGGCATGATGTAGGTTATCCTTTATGGCTTAGTTTTTGTTCGTTCTTTATAGAAAAGTAAACTTTCATAGCCGCGATAGTATCCGCCATTGCATCGTGCGCGCCGTCTAACGGTATCCCGTAAAAGTGTTCGTATACCTTTGTTAGTTTTGGGTACTTAACCAAGCCCAAATGCTTTTGTGCCAATATCATGGCGCACTCATAATCACAAAAATGCCAATCGTCTTGAATTTTTTTACTCATATATCGCTTTAACGCAATACGAATAATTCGCCGGTCGAATGTGGTACTAAAAGCAATTTGTTTATAGCCATTCCAAAAATTAATAAATTGACTAATAGCCAGCTCTTCACTAACCCCTACAAGTAAAGATTGTTCATTAGTAATGCCATGTATATCTATAGTCTCTTGTGGAATAACCCAATTATCGGCGCGTATAGTAACATACATTACATCGGTTATTTCTTGCGTTTGTTCGTCCACAATAACCGCCGCCAATTGCACTAGATGCGGTTGGCATTCGGCACCACTAGGCTTTTGCCACTCAGGTATTCCGGTGGTCTCAGTATCAAAAAATAATAAATGACTCATATTTTAATTTCCCTTGTTCGTTTGATAAAAAGCAAAAGGCGCGGTGGGTTCAATCCTTGGTTGTATTTTCTTAGTGCGTGCGTTCGTATAGCGGTTATGTATACTAATCAAATATCCGAATTGCTTCCCCGATAGTTGTATATCAGGATATTGTTCACGCTGAATAATAATAGATTGTAAAAAATTAAAGTCATTAACATTGTCTATTTCAATGTCGTGCATTCGCGTTTTTAATTCGTCTAGCATTCTCATTGCATTAACCCCTTTTACGTTCTTACGGCTAAGCTATCTTTTGTTTTTGCTTTAACGCCTGGATAGTTCATTTCTTTTTTTAACGCGCTCGCTTGCTGGTTTAAAAACTTAAGGTTAAAAGTGACCGCCATTTTGGGTACTTGCTTTGCGGCAACCGCTTCAATTAATAATTGTTCGTCTATAATTTCGGCGTACCATGTCTTGCGCGTGCTAAGTGCCTTATGCGGAGTCTTAACCGGCGCATAGATCGGTATAGGTACGCTATCCGCTTGTTGGTGTAGTGTGTCGGCTTTTTCTACCTTGCCTTTATTCTCGGCAAGCTCGGCGCGCTTGCGTAGGCGTTCCTGCTCCTTACGGGCTATTTCTTCGCGTGCCGCTTGTTCCTCCTTTAGTTTGTTTTCAAGCTTACGTGAATAATTTAATAAGCACGCCTTTATAATCGCCTCGGCCTCGTCTAGTGCTGTAATCGGGTTATGAAAAAAACCCATAATTTCCTTTTTTGCCGCGTCTAATGGCTCAGTCATACGCTTACGTGCTGCAAATAATTCCTTGCGTTTAGTTTTAATGATTACCAAATTTTCAGCAGCTACATGATAAGAGTCCGCAGAATCAACGGTGGTTAAATTCGCATAGCGCAAATCATTAGCGGCGGATTGAATTTGTGATTGTTGCTCATTAGTCACGCCATACGTTAGTGTGGAAGGGTTTACTATTTGATCGTCGTTAGCGGTTTCTGTATTGCTATTTTGCATGGGTAATTCTCCAATTGTGTAATACGAGTAACGAGGTAAAAACGTTAAAATCCGAGTTATTTTTATAACGTTCCAATTTATAATGGCCGTTTGGTTTAAGCTGTAACGCAAAACGTTTGTCAATGCTATCCTTTGCCTTGCGTATACTGTTTTCCGCTTCCTGATAGGCCGCTAGCTGTACGCCGACCGCATCGGTAAGGGTTACGACACACTTAATGTCTAGTACGGCGCGCGTACCGTTTATAATGCCTACACGGTCTAAGGTTCCCGCGTATCGGTATCGTTTATGGTATATAACATGCTCCGATTGTTCGATAATAAAACCCGTGTCGCTTTTGAACTTAACCCAGGCATTAACGTACCCCAATAAGGCCGCGTCTAAGGTGTCAAAGTCTAGTGATCCGTCGTCTACTAATTCCGTCGCGTAATGAACATAGGTGCCTAGCCTTGCTTTGTTAGCAAGTACTTGTGGGTCAATATCGCTATAGTCAATAATCGGTTGTAATACCGTAGTAACACCGGGGATAGTTTGGCCGTTTAACGTGTATACATGGCTGTCATGGTCAAGTGTAGGGGTGTTGTTATCGGCCTTGGCGTTTGGATCAATAGCGGGTTTACTGGTTTGCGTTTGTGGTTTTGCTTGGTTGGTTTTTTGGTTTGCCTTATTTTCGGTCTGTTTTTTGGTTTGGGGTTTTCGCATATCGGCGCTATTGCTTTGTGTCTCATTTTCACCGCCTGCACTGTTTACTTGGTGGTAAACGCCTTCTATTGCATCGTCTAGTACAATCTTTTGTACCCCTAGGTCAGCGTCATGCGCAAGGGCTACCGCCGTAGTCAACTCAGTGCTTGACGGTAAGTATTTTAATACCTGAAGTAATACCACTTTGCGGGCATACATTTCCAAATTTGAAAATGAATAGTGTGATTTACCCACTTTGTTGTATTTATCCCGGTGGGTAATAACGCGTTTAATCGGCCAACATTCAATTACTGGCCATTCGGCACCAACTATACGACCAATACAGTACACGTATATCAGTTTATTCGGTGACGATTCACCCATAGGCTTATGCTTGCAAAAAGGTTCACCACCAAGCGCGTAATCAAATTCGTCGCCAGTAAATACCGCGCCCGTCCATACCGACGCTTGCCGGGTACGGTTACAGAGATCGACTAATCCCTTCCAGCCTGGAATAAATTGGCACTCTTTGCCATAAGGTACAAGATACCCGCGCCCTAGTTGGTCAAGTTCAAGCCCGAGTTGTGCCGATTGTATAACGGCGGCAAATACGCTTAATGGGTTACACTTTGCTAAGTTTGGGTTTTTCCGGAAAGCAGTTAAAGCCACGCGTGTCATTCTATCGGCACTTAAATGTTTAGGTAGTGCCAGCTCAATTTGTGGTTGAAACTGTTTAAGCATTGCGGGAAAGTTTGTTTTTTCCATATAAAATAATCCTTCTATGTATTAAAAAGACCGGCGCGAAATTGCGCAGTATTCGTTTTTTGCATTAACTTAACCCAGGTATTGAATGCGCCAGGATAAAAGGGCTTTAACCGTAAGGCGTTCATGCTGGCCACGTCTAATATATGCTCCAAATCATCTCGTTTAATCTTTACGTATTCGTCCAACTCTATTTTTTTTGCGGTTGCGTCCATTGTTTTTTATCCACGTTAAAAATTAAGTATCAAGTTAGTCAACGATTCTAAATTACGCAAGGCACGAAAAATAAAATACCGCAAAATTTGCACAGATTTACCACAAAATTTGCATAACTCTATCCACAAAGTTATCCACAGTAACCCACTAGAATGCGGGCTAGCGGGTAATGTCAAAAAAACGTTACCAAAAAATAAAAAATAAATAAAAAAAACTTTTACAAAAAATTAAAACTTGCATAATAATGTAAATGGTCTACTTTCTAATTACTAAATTGATATTTTAAACAACGCGTAATTATTACAGGCTTGTTTTTTACGTGTTTAGTTTTACCCATGCACCAGCGTCATGGGTTTTTTTTACTTTAAATATTGATAACAAATTGTGGATAAAATGTTGGTAAGTATGAAGCAAACGTTTAAAACACTATGTATATAGAGTTATTCGCCTTTATTATTTGGGCTTATGTATGGCTAAACGTTGTACGATTTAATGAAAACCTAGCCAATGAATGATGGTAACCCACAGATAGAAGACGGTTACACACGTATTGCTAACGAGTTGTACGACGCGATTCTTAGGTATGATTTTACTAAGATCGAATTCAAAATTATATTTGCAGTAATCCGCAAAACGTATGGTTATCAGAAGAAAATGGACATAATAAGCACTAGGCAATTAAGCAGAGCAACTAATTGTTCACGCCGATGGATAACCAAAAGTGTGAACGAATTAATAACCCGCGATATTATTTTTGAGCGTACAAATGGGCAAAAAAGGTCGCTTGGTTTGAATAAAAAATTTACGGAATGGCTACCACCAACCGGTGTCATGGTGACACCGGTTAGCATGAAGAAGAAAAAGGATATTAATATAACCGGTGTCACCTTGACACCGGTTCGGAAAATTAAACCGGTGTCACCACGACACCGGTTAATAGAAACAACAATTTCAAACCGGTGTCACCTTGACACCACCACCGGTGTCACCCCGACACCGGAACCGGTGTCACCCCGACACCGGAACCGGTGTCAAGGTGACACCACTATAAAGAAAGAAAGAAAGAAAGAAAGCTTTAAAGAAAGTCACAGAAACGAAAAATCTGTTTCTGTAACGTCCGATTTAAAAAAAGCCGATCAATATTCGAGCAGTGATTTTGAGACGGCTGAATATTTTTTTTCACTGATCGAAAAAATGAATCCAGGACACAAAATACCGAACTTAAAAACGTGGGCCAAAAATATTCGCTTGCATCGAGAACGGGACGGGCGTACGATTGCTGAAATTCGCGAATTATTCAAGTGGGCAAACTCAGATGATTTTTGGCAATCAAATATTTTAAGCCCGGATAAATTACGAAAAAAATGGGATCAACTCGTAATCCAAAAAAACCGGTCAAACCGGATAACGCAAAAACCCGAATTCAAAACGGTTAGCGAAAAATATCTTGATGAATTACGTGAATGCGGCGAAGCCATCGACCGCCGTGCCAGAGAGTCGCAACCATGAGCGATTCCTACGAAAAAGTAACACTACAAGTTTTCGCGACGTTTAATGCAATATTCCCGGTTTGGGATTTAGCCATGTCGGGCAAGACAAACCACGCGGTACAAATCTGGTCAAAGTCTTTACGTGATTACACCCCTGAAGAAATTAAATGCGGCCTAGAGTCGTGCGAAGACCTAACCAAGCCACCAAGCCTAGGCCAATTCCGGTCACTATGTCGGCCACCACGCCCAAAGCTACACGCAAGCGCATACCAACAACTCAAACTACCCAGCTTAGAACAACTACGCACAGAATCTATTCCTGCTAAGTGTGAAATTCGTCTAATCTTTATTAGTCAAGGCAAGCGAGTCAAAGACTATGACGTTGACACTGAAAAGCGTATGGACATCTACTATGCTAATCGACTAGCCAATCATAATGACCACGAAAAAGTAAAATCATTTTTATCCGTATATCGTCGCGACCAAAAAAGGGCGGTATAGACTATGGGCTATCTTGCTAAAAAACACTATTCACGAAATACTTTTTACCAATTAGCGATTAAGTCGTGGACATGTACCCATTGCAATACTAAGTACAGCGCAAAGCTGAAAAGCTGTAACCATTGTGATAATACGAAATTCTATAAATGCGATTCAACAATAGAATCTAATCGGCTACAGGAATTGCTATTACTTCAGCATGGCAAGGTTATTCGCAATCTTCAAACACAAGTCAACTTTAGGCTTGAAGTAAACAATGTATTAATTTGTTCTTATCGTGCCGACTTTGTTTACCATTATGTTAAAAGCAACAGATTGGTAGTTGAAGATATCAAACCAAAGTCAAAAAACGACATTGCCATTACTCGCGAGTTTAAAATAAAACAAAAGTTAATGGGCGCAATTTATGGTTTTGAAATTCAAATAGAAAGGAGATGACAATAATGAATACAGAAGAAATTGACATTAATACTAATGGTCGGGCTTACCCTGATGCAATGGACGGCTTACCGCAAAACGCAAACGAATCAGAAGCAATAAACGAAATAAGCGATGATGGTTTTATTCATGATGGTTTGGACGACGATAATCATATAGAGCAAAAAAGTATACCAATAGCAACACGTGGAAAAAAATTAGATGCCGCTATTGTTAAAGGTGTCGAAAAGATTATTCAATTAAAGGCCGATAGGTCAAATATAAACACACGTATAAAAGAAATTGTAGAAGGGTTAGAAGCGCAAGGTATTTTGCGCGATTCATTAAAGGACACCATCAAAAAAATGGAATGGACAGAAGCTAAGCGAGAAAGCTATAAATTGGGTTGTAATATATCAGCTAGCGCGCTAGGCATTATGGAGCAAGCCGAATTGTTTGAGGTTAAATGAAAGCCATGACTCAATTACACAGACGCCGATACGATACGGCGGAAAAGATTATAATCTATACCGCAAGTATAATTTTGACTATTTCGATTGGTGTCTTTGTAATGTTGGTCGATAAATATATGGAGCATGAAAAAGAAACTGCATATCAAATCGCGCTTTTTAATTATCAGGTAAGACAATTAACAGAAAACATAAAGGAGGTGCAACGACAACAATCCGATCTAATCGTAAAATTCTATACACGGAATTTAAATAAAAATTAATATAATGTTTGGATTAACTATTAACTATTTAACAAAATTATATTTCAAATTTATTGAGGACTATGACATGAGCAAAGACGACATACAGCCAGGAACGCCAGCGACACATGATGACCATGATATACCATGCGACGAACACCACACGGACTGTAGTATTAAATTGTATGGCCATATTCGATGTGAACGGCCCCATGAATGCCCGCAATTGGAATATGTCAATCGTATGATATCAGTAAGTTGTGGTGCCGACGATCCAAGCCCGCAGATATCAGCCCATCAAGCATTGCCTGCTAACTTACATGCAGAGCTAGTGCAAATTGTTGACCTTGGTGATAATGGTTGGGCAATCTGGTTTCGTATACCGACAATTTATGTTTAATATTTAATTTTTGCAGAGTTTAAAACATTGAAAAAGGCGGCACTAATAAGGCCGCCTTTTTTCTATAATGAAAATAAAACAATTAGAGCGTATAAGCATGGCAATCAAACCTAAAACAATATCAAACTATAATGAGATTGATAAAATTATTGAGCAAGCGATTGAATTTCAAGAAAGGGCGCGACAACACTATGGTATTACGTTAGAAACCCGCGACTGTATTGGTTATTTATTAACATATATGAATACAAATGCAATTGAAAGAATGGTCGACCAACTAGAGACAATAGTAACTATTGCGACGGCTAACGAATAGGTTATGTTTATCATTGACGACAAAGAAATTAGAAAGCTAGAAAAACAGTTAAAAAAGCTATCGATGGTGGCCTATGCTATGGCTACACGCAGTACTATAAATTCAGCGGCCTTTGATGCAAGAAAACAAGCTATTAAACTTTTTAAAAAGGAATTTATTCAACGTAATAGATTTACCTCTAAAAGTGTTTTGGTTGATCCTTCTAAGACTTTAAAGGTCAGTAATCAATCGGCTTTTGTTGGTAGTACCGCCGATTATATGAAGCGACAGGAATTCGGTGGCACTATACGTAAAAAAGGAAAGGAAGGTATACCGATCCCAACCAGCTTTGCAGCAGGACAAGAAGGAGCCAGACCGCGCACAAAGCTACCTACGCGGCCAAATAAACTAACCAATATCAACTTAAGGCAAGGTAAACGTAAGCCCGTTACACGCAAGCAGGCGATCCTATTTGCCGCTCAAGATGCCGTTACAAGTGGTAAGCGTTATGTGTTTATTGATTTTGGTGGTGGAAGTAAAGGTATTGTAAAGATTAAAGGCGGGCGAAAGAAATTCAAAAAGGGCTGGCCTACTGGCGCACAGATAAAAATGACGCACAACTTATCAGCAGGGAGTGTACGTATACCACGCAATGCGTGGCTACAACCCAGCATGATTAAGTCTGCTAAAAAGCTACCGGTTTTATTTAAAGAGAAACTTATCTTTCAGTTAAAACGGCGTGGGATGTTTAAAGGGTAAATCGTTATCGATGTATCTATAATAAGTGGCTATCAATTGCACTTAATTGGTAGTGAGGGAGTGGCAAACTGTACGTAAAGCGACACAAACAAACGAACCATGTCAACATAAAACAAAAGGTACTGTGTCAACAAATTAAAGGCTTGCCATTCTGATTTGATCG
>ENA-ORDP01001744-ORDP01001744.1-marine-sediment-metagenome-genome-assembly--contig:-NODE-1744-length-11474-cov-28.388300_pt1 | contig 11474 bp, 8 predicted proteins | sample MGYA00248627_ERZ508539 | MGnify/ENA primary metagenome ERZ508539 (study PRJEB26208, sample SAMN05571518) | marine sediment metagenome | biome: deep sea; feature: Hydrothermal vent; material...
TCAAGGTCAACGGCGTCGACGTCTTCCATCCCAACACCGGAGAAGTCCGCTCCGACGGCCCCGAAGGCATCGCTTGCTGGTTCATCGATACCGACTACAATGAAGAGAGCTTCTTCGTCCGCCATGCCTATTTCCTCGGCGCCAACGATCCCTACAAGGCGTTGAAGACCACGCTCAAAGCCGAGATTAACGAGGATGCATGGGCCACTCTAAACAACGACACCTCGCGCCCCTTCGATAAACCAATCTCCGGCCGCATCGCGGTCAAAGTCATCAACCACCTCGGTGATGAGGTAATGAAAGTGTTCAGGGTAGACTAGCGGTGGTTGAAGGAACTTCGTGCGGCTATCAGTATACGGAGCGTTGAAAATGCTTAAAGCAATCAGGTTCAGAGTCCAAAATTTCAGGAACATAGACGATAGCGATTGGATTCCCATCGAGCAGGTGACGACCTTCGTTGGTCGAAACGAGTCCGGGAAGACTGCTCTTCTCAAAGCGTTGCATAAGTTTCATCCTGCAATCCCTGAACCGTATAATCCTCAGCGCGATTTCCCGCGTGATCGTTACACGCGTGATTTCAAAGATTCATCTGATTGGCCCGTATGCACGGTAGCTTTCGAAATTATTGAATCGCTTCGCGCCGAAATCAAGAAATTGATGCGAGACGAGGAAGTGCCAAAGGAAGCCATATGTACCCGCTACTACGATGGTTCTCTTAAGATTGAATTTGAACCCATAATTGCAGATATAGTTATTTCCCCTGATACTGTCGTTCGCGCATTCGATACGCTCGCCGCTGCTGCGCGACGTTTGGAAGCACCAAATCCAGATCAAGAGGATGCGACACAACAGCTACGCACTAATCTCGCCTCTTGGGCATCTGAGGCGAAGCAGCGTCTCAAACTCCATGATGATCTACGTAGTAAGGAAGGTATCACGCTTCTTTCAACGTTGCGAAGCGAGTCGGAATCTCATGCCACTCCTCAAACTGCTGGCCTCGTTGAAGAGTTGCAGACGGTTGTCGACTCGATAATTGAGTCGACGCAAGAGCTGTCAGTCACCAGTCAATCTGAGGCCTTGATTAAGGGTCACCTACCTGTATTTATCTATTTCGAGAATTACGGGATTCTGGATAGCGCAATTTATCTCACGCAATTTCTGGAGGACCTAGGAAGAATTCCAAATGATCCTCGTATCCGTACCATAAATGCAATGTTCAAGCATGTCAGTCTCACAGCGCAGGAAATTGCCGAACTTGGTATCGAGCAGGCGCAACAGGCTCGCACACAAAATCATCCTGTTACACCTGAGATGATCGCGCATGATCAACACCAGAAGGAGGCACGCGCAATCAAGCTTAACTCTGCCTCTCTTGATATCACTAACCGATTTAATAATTGGTATGGGCAGCGTCGTCACACGATTGATTATCAAGCAGATGGCGATTATTTTCGTGTTTGGGTTGCTGATGATCGTCGGCCAGGTGTGAAGATCGAGCTTGAGGGGCGCAGCAAGGGATTCCAGTGGTTTTTCTCATTTTACCTTGTTTTTCTCGTCGAATCGGAGGAAGGGCATAAGGACGCCATTCTATTGCTTGACGAGCCTGGTTTGCATTTGCATCCAACGGCTCAGCAAGAACTAATCAAATTCTTCGAAAAACTTTCTGAAGGTAATCAACTGATTTACACGACTCACTCGCCATTTCTGATTGATGGCGAACATTTGCATCGGGTCCGGCCTGTGACGGAAGATGATTCTGGGCATTCGCGAGTTAGTACTGAGACGTGGCCAAAAGATCGTGAGACAATCTTTCCGTTACAAGCGGCAGCTGGTTACGCTATGGTTCGGGGGTTATTCCAGCATCGGAAAAACATACTCGTCGAGGGGATAAGTGACTATTATTACCTGCATGCCCTATCACACCAGTGCGCACGGACTGACCGCACATACCTTCCGGAGGACATTTACATCACACCGTGTGGGGGGACAAAACTTGTTGGCCAACTTGCCTCGCTCTTTCTGGGCCAAAGTGTTCGTCCAATTGTTCTTCTTGATGGGGATGACGCCGCCCGAGTACGACGTGATGCACTGATGAAGGAACTCTATTCGGGGCACAAGTCCGCAATTCTGATGCTTGATGAGGTACTTGGGCGAAGCGGGCGACAAGTCGAAATTGAAGATGTCTTTGGGGAAGATATTCTTGTACCAACCGTTACAGCATTTATTAGAAAACCTTTACAACTTAATGCGTCCGATCGAATGGTGGGTAGCCTGCCCGATCAGATAAAGGCAGCCGCTAAACGCCGAAGCATTGAACTACCTGCTGGCTGGAAGGCGTCAGTGGCGATCCGTCTTGTGTCTGAGTGGGATAAGAATGATACGATCTTGCCCGATTCCGTCCTGGACGTAGCTGAAGCACTTTTCGATGCGATTCAGCAACGCTTTACGGATTAATAGCAATAAGCCGATGACGACTCTAATCCTTTGGATGGCCACAGATTGGTGGATTTTCGCATTGCCGACACCTTCACTGCCAGCCTTGGCAAGCTGACCGGAAAGGAACAAAAGAACGGTGTGGACGTGTTACACCCCAACACCGGCGAAGCCCCGCTCCGACGGCGTCGAAGGCATCGCCTGTTGGTTCATCGACACCGACTACAACGAAGAGAGCTTCTTCGTGCGCCACGCCTACTTTCTCGGCGCCAACGATCCCTACAAGGCGCTGAAGACCACGCTCAAGGCGGAGATCAATGAAGACGCCTGGGAGACCCTGCACAGCGACACCTCCCGCCCCTTCCCGAAACCGAGGTCGGGTCGTATCGCCGTCAAGGTCATCAACCACCTCGGCGACGAGGTGATGAAGGTCTTTCGGGTCTGAGGCGCGATGCAGTTCGTTAGGAATGGTCCCGATATTCCTGAGCGTCTATTACAGGCGCACGAGGACGGCCGTGTGGTGTTCTTCTGCGGCGCGGGCATTTCCTATCCGGCGCGTCTTCCAGGCTTCGCCAAACTGGTGAAGCGGCTCTTTGATGAATTGGGCCAAACACCCAATTCCGTGCAGTTCGCGGCGATCAAAGCAGGACAGTTCGACACGGCCATTGGCCTTCTAGAGGCGAACGTCGGCCGCGAGATGGTGCGTCAGGCGCTGCCGGGGATCTTGGCGCCCGATCTCAGTGCATCGAACGCGACCGCCACGCACGAGGCTCTTTTAACGCTGGGCCGAAGCCGGAAAGGTCACACCCGGCTCATCACTACCAACTTCGACCGGCTGTTCGAGGAAGTGATTGAAAGGGAGGGCCTGCCTGTTGTACGTTTCCAGGCCCCGCTGTTGCCAGTACCCAAGAATCGCTGGGATGGCCTCGTGTACCTGCACGGATTGCTTTCGGCGGCGCCGACGACTGCGGATCTGGATTGCTTGGTGATTTCCAGCGGCGACTTCGGCCTTGCTTACCTGACTGAGCGTTGGGCAGCACGATTTGTCAGTGAGCTGTTTCGAAACTACACCGTTTGTTTTGTCGGCTACAGCATCAACGATTCGGTGCTGCGTTACATGATGGACGCACTCGCCGCTGATCGCCGGTTGGGCGAGTCGCCACCGGAGATGTTCGCTTTCGGAAGCTACTCGAAGGGCAAGGAAAACGACTGTGCCGACAAGTGGCGGGCGAAGAACGCCACGCCAATTCTCTACCGCGAACACAATCAGCATACCTACCTGCACAAGACTTTGCGCGCCTGGTCGGATACTTACCGTGACGGTGTTCTGGGCAAGGAGCGGATCGTCGTCGAGTGCGCTATGGCGCGCCCCTTGACGAGTACGAAGCAGGATGACTTTGTCGGCCGCCTGCTGTGGGCGCTGAGTGATCCTCGGGGCCTATCCGCCGAGCGCTTCGCCGACTTCGACCCGGCGCCGTCACTGGACTGGCTGGAGCCGCTGTGCGAGGAGCGCTACCGTCAGGGGGACCTGAGCCGGTTTGGTGTACCACCTCACCCAGTTTTGGACGACAAGCTGTCGTTTAGCCTGACACGCAGGCCATCGCCTTATGACTGCGCTCCGTGGATGGGGCTGGTCGATGTGGGTGCGACCAGCAGCCGACTCGACAATGTCATGCGTCATTTGGCGCGCTGGTTGACACGGCATCTCGACGATCCTTGGCTTGTTCTATGGCTAGTCAAGCGCGGTGGCCGCCTGCACGACGATTTTGCCCGGCTGGTAGAAGGCAGGTTGGACGAGCTTGCCAAATTCGAATGTGATAGCAATACAGAGGAATTGAACCGCATCCGTGTGAACGCCCCGAACGCGATCCCACGCCCTATGATGCGCACGCTGTGGCGCTTACTGTTGACAGGGCGTGTGAAGTCGCCGCTACGCGACTTTGATATTGACCGCTGGCTGAACCGTTTCAAGCGCGATGGCCTCACGACCACCTTGCGTCTGGAACTCCGGGAAATGCTGACGCCGCGCGTGTCGCTGCGCGAGCCGTTCCGCTGGAGCGGAGAGGGCAATGTTGTCGAAGAGCCGCAACGGCTAAAGGACCTCGTCGAATGGGAGATCGTGCTGTCTACGGATTATGTGCATTTCAGTTTGCGTGATCTATCCAAGAATCCGTTGTGGAGGGGGGCATTGCCCGATCTGCTAGCCGATTTCAGCGCGCTGCTGCGGGACGCTTTAGATCTGATGCGAGAGTTGGGTGGTGCAGAGGACAAGAGCGATCTGTCCTATATTCACCAACCCTCTATCAGCGAACATCCGCAGAACAAGGGCTTCCACGATTGGACGGCACTGATCGAGCTCACCCGTGACGCCTGGATCGCCACGGCGGCGGTTGAGCCCGAGCGGGCGCGGCTCACTGCTGAGGCCTGGTGGCAGGTGCCGTATCCGCTGTTCCGGAGGCTGTCGTTTTTTGCGGCAGCGCAGGGCCACGTCATTCCGCATCGCCTGGCGCTCGACTGGCTGCTTGCCACCGATCACTGGTGGCTGTGGTCGGTGGAGACCGAACGGGAGGCCATGCGTCTGTTGGTTGCTCTGGCTCCGAAACTCAATGCGGCGGAGCTTGCCGAACTTGAACGAGCAATCCTCGCCGGGCCACCGCGCACAATGTTCAAGGACGACATCGAACCCGAACACTGGATCCAAATCGTGGATCCTGAGATCCGGTTGCGGTTGGCCAAAATGACCAAGGCCGGCGCGGCCTTGGGTTCGATTGCCGAGGCAAGGCTCGACGAACTGTCCACTCGATATCCGCAATGGCAGCTCGCTGCGGATGAACGAGACGAGTTTCCTTACTGGATGGGCGATGGCAGTGAGTGGGGAAAGCCCGTCGCCACGCCACGTCGTCGTCGCGAATTGATCGACTGGATTAAAAAGCACTCTGGAACAGACCTTTTGCACAAAGACGACTGGCGCCAGCGCTGCCGAGACAACTTCGCCACCACCGCCTGTGTCTTGTGTGCGCTGGCCAGGGATGGCGTATGGCCGACCGACCGCTGGCGTGAGGCACTGCAGGCTTGGCCGGAGGAAAAGCTGATCAAGCGCTCGTGGCGCTATATGGCGCCGGTGCTCGCCAAGGCGCCTGATGACCTAGTTGAATCGCTCGACCATGACATTGGCTGGTGGTTGCGAGCGATCGCTACGGCATTCGACGGCCACGAGGCGCTGTTTTTGGGGTTCTGCCGTCGCTTGCTGGCGTCAGATTGTCAAGAGGGCGTTGACAGCGACGATCCCGTGATGCGGGCCATCAATCACCCGGTAGGTCGCGTGACAGAGGCGCTGCTGCGCTGGTGGTATCGACGGTCGCTGGAGGATGGACAGGGTTTACCCGACGAGCTAAAACCCATCTTCACCGAAATTTGCGATTCGCACAGGGAAAAGTTGCGGCATGGCCGTGTTTTGCTGGCTGCGCATGCCATCGCGCTGTTCCGCGTGGACCGTGATTGGGCGACGCAGCACCTGCTTCCACTATTCGACTGGCAGCGATCCGAGCCCGAGGCACGCGCTGCTTGGGAAGGCTTCCTTTGGTCGCCACGTCTTTATCGTCCCTTGATGGATGCGATCAAGGGATCTTTCCTTGAAACTGCACGACACTATGCGGCCCTCGGGGAACACGGCGGGCAGTACGCCGCCTTGCTGACCTCCGCCGCACTTGACCGAGGCGACACCTTTACAGTGAAGGAACTCGCGAATGCGAACCAAGCGCTGCCGGCAGAGGGCCTGCGAAATGCCGCTCAGGCGTTGGTGCGCATGTTGGAAGGTGCGGGGGGGCTGCGTAGCGACTATTGGAAGAATCGTGTGCGACCGTACTTGCGGTTGATCTGGCCGAAGTCACTCGATCTAATGACTCCGGCGGTCTCGGAAAGTCTTGCCGGAGTGTGTATCGCTGCACAGGAAGCATTCCCCCTAGCATTGGAGGAGCTTCGACATTGGCTACGGCCTCTGCAGTACCCTGGTTACCTGCTGCATCAATTGCATGAAGCCGACCTCTGTCGACGGTTCCCTGAGGCCACGCTCACTTTTCTGGACCTCGTGATCGGAGAGAGAATACAGTGGATATCGGAAGATTTAAAGAATTGTATGGAACGGATCCGAACGGAAAGACCTGAATTGGAGTCTGATCAACGTTTCCAGCGGCTTCTGGACTACGTGCGTTGCGCTGGCTAGGAGTTGAGGTAATGCAGTTCCGCATCGCAGACACCTTCACCGATAGTCTCTCCAAGCTCACCGGCGACGAGCAGAAGGGCGTCAAGACGACGGCGTTCGATCTGCAACTGAACCCGGCCAGTCCGGGGATGAAATTCCATAAACTGAACGGCGCGCGCGATCCGAACTTCTGGTCCGTTCGCGTCAGTCGCGATATTCGGCTGATCGTTCACCGGACCCCGGATAGCCTGCTGCTGTGCTATGTCGACCATCACGACAAGGCGTATCAGTGGGCGGAGCGTCGGAGGCTCGAGACCCATCCCAGGACCGGGGCTGCGCAGTTCGTCGAGATACGTGAGACCGTCCAGGAAATCACGGTCCCCGCGTACGTTGCCGGCGTTCGGGCCGCGCCCGCCAAGCCGGCCCTGTTTGCGGGGCTGGCTGAGGAGGAACTCCTCGGGTTCGGTGTGCCGGTTGAGTGGCTGGACGAGGTTCGCGGGGCCGACGAGGATGGCCTGCTCGAGCTGGCCGATCATCTCCCGAGCGAGGCCGCGGAAGCGCTGCTCGAACTGGCCACCGGGGGACGGCCCCGGATGCCGAGAAGGGCGGCCGGTGGATCCGATCCGTTCGCGCACCCGGATGCGCAACGGCGCTTCCGGATCATGGCGGACGCCGACGCGTTGGCGCAGGCACTGGAGTTCCCCTGGGAAAAGTGGACGGTATTTCTGCATCCGGCTCAGCGGAAAATTATCGAGAAGGACTATAACGGTCCGGCGCGTGTCTCCGGATCGGCGGGTACGGGAAAGACCATCGTCGCGCTCCATCGCGCCGCCTACCTGGCGCGGAGCCACCCCGAAGCCCGGGTCCTTCTGACCACGTTCTCCGCCACCCTCGCCAATGCGCTCCGGACCAAGTTGAGGCGGTTGATCAGCAAGGAGCCGCGTCTCGGCGAACGTCTGGAAGTGCATGCCATCGATGCGGTCGGCAGGCGGCTCTATGACGCGCACGTCGGCCCTGCGCGGGTCGCCTCCCGGGATCAGATCCGACAGTTGATCGAGGGGGCCGACGGCCGCGTGGAGGGTCTCGAGGTCAGCGCGCGATTCCTGTTGGGAGAATGGGAGGACGTCGTCGATGCTTGGCAATTGCAAACGTGGGACGAGTACCGGGACGTCAAACGATTGGGGCGCAAGACCCGCCTTTCGGAGCAACAGCGTTCGGTGTCGTGGTCGATTTTTGAGCAGGTCAAGGCGAGTCTGCGGAGGCAGTCGCTGGTGACTTGTGCGGAGATGCTCAGCGTACTCGGAGGGATGCTACGTGAGCGCCGGAATCCGCCGTTTGATTTCGTCGTGGTAGACGAGGCGCAAGATGTCAGTGTCGCTCAACTGCGTTTTCTGGCCGCATTGGGCGGCGGGCGGTCGAATGGTCTCTTCTTTTCCGGGGACCTGGGGCAACGGATTTTCCAAACGCCCTTCTCCTGGAAGTCGCTTGGTGTCGACATCCGGGGGAGATCACAGACGCTGCGCGTCAACTATCGGACATCCCACCAGATCCGAAGGCAGGCGGATCGCCTGCTCGGACCACAGGTCACGGATGTGGACGGCAACGTCGAGGACCGCCGCGGCACCATATCGGTATTCAACGGACCGAATCCGGAAATCCGAGTGTTCGAGACCCGCGAGCAAGAAGCGGAAGCAGTCGGTGCGTGGTTGGACGACCAAAGAAGCGAAGGCGTTGTACCTCACGAGATCGGCATCTTCGTTCGCTCCGCGGAGCAGTTGGATCGGGCTCAGGAGGCGGCTCGCAAGTCGGGGTTTCCGTTCAAAGTGCTTGATGAACACGTAGAAACGACTACGGGCCGGCTATCGATCGGCACGATGCATCTGGCGAAGGGCTTGGAGTTTCGTGCCGTCGCCGTGATGGCTTGTGACGACGAGGTCATTCCATTGGAGGAGAGAATTGAATCGGTGGCCGATGACGCGGATCTCGAGGATATCTACGACACCGAGCGCCACTTGCTCTACGTCGCTTGTACACGGGCCAGAGACCGCCTCCTGATCACAGGCGTCGATCCCGCATCTGAGTTTCTGGACGACTTGCAGAGGTGAACTTTGCCCTCATCGACTGCGGCGAGCCGTCGTGGGGTCATGCATGTCCCATCCATAAATATAAGCGATGGCTAAGACCTTCTGGCCTGGATGCGGAATGCAAGGTACATGTCACTCGGCATTGTGATTGGCATGGTCAGAAATCCACCCAAACTGCAGACTGCACCTGCTCCTCCGGCTTTGAGTGTCTTCTTGCTCCGAACGCAGAGCTAACCGGCTGCCGAAGGAGCGCAACGACTTTGGCAGTCCGGGTTAAGCACCTTGTTCGGCATTCCCTTGCTGCTCCATGGGTTTCAATTCGGAAACCAGAGTTTCCGGAGCGATGTCTTGTTCGTGGGGCCACGTTACCGCACCAAACACAACCTCTACCTGCGAAAAGTAACTCTTGTCTTGAAGCTCCCTGAATACTCCATGATTCAAATATGGCTTAACGTCAAAGATGCCTTCCCGGCCATCTTCCAGCTCAACATAGAGTTGGTAATCATCCAGTGAGCGCACCCTTTTTACATCCCAATACATGACAACCTCACAGTGGCTCAATTTTGTACGGCGTTTCCCCGGCAACGGCTAATGCCCAATTTGCCAAAAGCTCATCTCGATGAAGCTCAATCCATGCTTGTACCAGACGCAACTGTTTACGCGGCAGTTCCCCCGCCAATATCTCACCATCTTCGATCCGCACCGATGCTTCAAACTGCGCATACCGCCCATGTATATGCGGAACACTGTGATGCTGATCGTCCAAAAAATACATCCGGATGATGATCCCGTAGAACATTGAAATCACGGGCATAGCTTCGATGCCTCCTTTTCGAGATCCCACCTGCCTTGGCACGCTTCCATCTCCATTGCCGAACGACCAAGCTCACTTGTCGTTTTTGAGCGCAGCGAGAAAACGGTCAAGTGCAGCGCCCTGTCAGCGGCTATTCTACTGGCTCTATACCAAGGTCTCTGCATATCTTCCTCGCCAAAATGTCCTTGATTTCGGAATGCCGAGGGACCGCTGACCGTTTATTCTGAGCAGGATTATGCCACCACGAATGCTTACCGCCTTCTCGCAAAAGACCACATCCTTGGCTGCGCAGATATTTGAGAAGCTCATTTCTCCTCATATCGCAATTTTTTCCTCCTTATAACCGCTCCCAGCAGCGGTCAACGCATCCTGGCGGTTGAATTCCAGAGCCTCCCTCAGCGTCACTCCCAATGTCTCTTTTAGCTCTTCATAGGTTTTTTCCTGGCAATTCACTCCAGGGACTTCCTCAATCCACCCCAACCACCAATCGTCTTCCTGTTTTACAACAGCGGTATATTCGTTTCTCATCGTCATTGCCTCCTCACTGTTCAGTTGTTACCGCTAACGCCCGCATCAGCCGCTGACGAAAGTGGCGCGACTTTTTGCGTTTTTGCAAAAATCGCGACACTTTTGGCAGTCTGCTGGATGAGTTTGTGTACGCCCGACATGGGCATGAACTGATGGGGTGGAAGTCCCCTGTAGGAGCACCTGTAGTGTCTGGAATTTGGACCCATGTAACTACTAGCCGACGGCAAGGGCAAACCCGCGAGGGGATGTCTGAAGGAAGCCCGAGCGCAAAAGTGCGAGCCGACGGACAGAAATCGCATAGAAGGCCCAGTCCCCGGGCGAGTCAGCACAAGATGACGAAGCCCGTCAGGAGCGGGGGACAGGGTAAATGCGGCGGTTGTGCACGGAAAGTTCATGTTCTTATTCGGGGAGATCTGCCCGGAATGCGGCCGGGACGGGTTATGGGAGCCGGACTGAGGCCCCCGGCGAAAGCCGTGGAACCGCCACCGGACCCTACCGCCCATCTTGGGCAGCGCGTCCTGCGGTAACGCAGGGCGTGACGGGGCAGAAGTCAGCAGAGGCCATAGTATCCGCGGGGTTTGGGAAGGCCAAGCGGTGAAGGGCCGAACATGAGAAGACAAGGAGGAGCCGTGGGTCACTCGCGAGCATCGATGAACCCGACCGGGGGAGATGGGTCGCGGCGTGATCTTGCGCAGCCAGCCTTGCACGAAGCGTTGATGGTGCGGGTTCTGGACAGTGCGAATATGCGGCGCGCATGGAAGCGGGTGAAGGCCAACAAGGGCGCTCCCGGCGTTGATGGGATGGGCGTCGAGGACTTCCCCGAGTTTGCACGTTTGCACTGGCCGCGAATCCGCCGGCAACTTGCCGATGGTGCCTACCAACCTCAACCGGTGCGACGGGTCCGTATTCCCAAGCCCCGAGGTGGGGAACGGCTGCTGGGTATTCCAACGGTCACGGACCGGGTCATCCAGCAGGCCATCGCACAAGTGCTCACGCCGATCTTCGACCCGGGGTTCTCGGAGTCGAGCTTCGGCTTTCGACCGGGGCGCTCCGCCCATGGAGCACTCAGGCAGGTACAGGGCCATATCAAGGCCGGATACCGCGTCGCCGTCGATCTGGATTTGGCGAAGTTTTTCGACAACGTTCAGCACGACGTCCTGATGGCCCGCGTGGCCAGAAAGGTGCGCGACAAGGGATTGCTGGCACGGATGGGCCGCTACCTGCGAGCGGGTGTCCTGGTCGGAAAGTCCATTCAGGTAACGGAGTTGGGTACGCCGCAAAGCGGCCCCCTTACGCCACCAACAAAGTTGCGAAAAGTCATGTAAACTGGGGTCGAACTGGAGCGGCGTGGACACCGGTTCGCCCGATACGCGGACGACCTGCTGATCCTCGTCAAAACGATCAGAGCCGGTGC
>ENA-ORDP01001745-ORDP01001745.1-marine-sediment-metagenome-genome-assembly--contig:-NODE-1745-length-11469-cov-62.807167_pt1 | contig 11469 bp, 14 predicted proteins | sample MGYA00248627_ERZ508539 | MGnify/ENA primary metagenome ERZ508539 (study PRJEB26208, sample SAMN05571518) | marine sediment metagenome | biome: deep sea; feature: Hydrothermal vent; material...
CCGAACTCCTCTACACGTAAAAACTGGACAAGCCGTCTTGCGGGTCATGCTGTATGCCTCCTCGGCACGCTTCGTTGGTAGAACCGGCGCAACCGCGGGCGAGAAGCCGGAGATTTTGGATCGTTGGAAGCGGTTCAGGAGGGGCATCCCGGTATTTCTGGTGTATGCGCCGCGCCGGGTGGAGTGTCCGGCGTGTGGGGTGCGGGTGGAGGCGATGCCGTGGGCGTCGGGGAAGAGCCACCCCAGGCCTATGCCTGGTTCCTGACCCGCTGGGCGCGGCGGCTGTCCTGGAAGGGGGTGGCGCAGGTGTTCCGTACCTCCTGGGACAGCGTGTTTCGTTCGGTGGAGATGGCGGTCGAGTGGGGCCGTGTCCTCCAGGATCTCTGGGGCGTTCAAGCCATTGGCATCGACGCGATTGCCTGGAAGAAGGGTCACCGGTACCTGACGCTGGTCTACCCGATCGACCGCCACTGCAAGCGCCTGCTGTGGATCGGTGAGAAGCGAAAGGTCAAGACCCTGCTGGGCTTCTTTCACTGGCTCGGCGCCCAGCGCAGCGGTGAGCTGAGATACATCTGTTCGGATAGGTGGAAGCCGTAGAAGAAGGTCGCCAGGATGCTGCATGCTCACCGCGAGCTCCTGCTCAACGGGTTCCGTGCCAAAGGCCAGCTCTCCAGCGGAGTCGTGGAGGGTTTCAACACCAAGGCAAAACCGACCTCCAGAAAATCCTTCGGATTTCGAACCTACCACGCCATGGAAATCGCCTTGTATCATGCCCTTGGCGCCCTACCTGAACCGGAGTTCACCCATGGATTCTGCTGGGGAGTCTTCACAATATCAACGCCTTAGTACCTTCGCAATACACTAAACTAAAGCACGAAAAATCCATTTTATGGGTGCTTCAACTCATCCAATGGCTGGTAATCTAGGGGCCAGGATGTTATTAGTCAAAGACTTTATTGTTATCGAACCCGTAGGAGTTTCCTATGCATCAAAGGGTCATCTTTCCGCGATCTCTCCAATACCTCCTGGCTATCGCCGAATATCGCAGCTTTACCCGGGCGGCAGAAGCGCTGCATGTCTCTCAACCAAGTTTGTCGCAGCAGATCAAGCAGCTGGAGGAGTCGCTGCAATCACAGCTATTGGATCGATCCAGACGGACCGTGCGACTGACCGATGCCGGTAAAATCTATTTACGCCGCGCCCGCCGCGCCTGGGGGGAACTCGACGCGGGGATTCGGGCCATCCACGACGTGCAGAACCTAAGCAGCGGTTCGCTTCGACTGGGATGGAACCCGATCACCGACTACCTTACTTGTTCGTTACTGGTAAAGTTTAACAGCCTCTATCCCGGCATCACCGTAACCACCTTGGAAATGCCACAGGACGACATTGAAATAGCCGTAGCCGAAGACCGCATCGACGTTGGTATCGCTTTTAGTAAACCATTACCGCCTAAAGCGCGATCAAGCGAAATCGAGACCAAGATGCTCTTTGAAGAAATATACTGCCTCGCCGTCGGCAATGCCCATCCCCGCGCCGGACAGAAGGGGCCGCTCAGCGCACTGCAACTCGGGAAGGAATCGCTAGTGCTGCTCAACACGAATTTTGCCCTGCGGCGTCACATAGACAGGTATTGCATCGAACAGGACATCACGCCGCGAATTGCCATCGAAACCAATTCGCTCAGTGTGCTGTTGAAAATGATCCAACTCGGTCTGCTTGCCACCGTGCTCCCCAGCAGCATTATTCACATGCAGCGCGCAATATATCCGATTATGGTGTCACCAGAATTGCCCCGAAAAGCGATCACCGTGATTTCCCGTAAAATCGGTTACAAGAGCCCAGCCTGTCTCGCGTTTACGGCGTTGGCCTCGGATTGGTCTGTTCGCAGACTCCAGGAGAAATGCCCCCAAAAAGGGGAGTCTTCTCCTGATCGAGTGGGTGGATTACCGTATGAGGGATGAGGGATAGGGGACACGATTACGTCAAAAGGGAAGGCCCTGCCCCCTGGCAGCGGGGCACTTATGAAGGCGAAAGCCCGTGAACAACGCCTTCCGCGATTGGGCGGTGTCTCTTGGCGGGCCTGACGCCTTGCTACTGGGTGCGCATGCGACGGATCTGGCGGGTCTTGGCTCATCGCCGTGTCTCCTGCATCGGGAGCGTGCAAGACCAAGACTACCCGGGCATGTGGGGTCGCAAAGAACGGTCTTGGTTTGGCCGCTTATACTAGTCCTCCTCCATAGCAGCCACTTTTGCTGCGCCGCCCAAGGCACGGGGCATTGGCCCGCCGGTCACCCAATCCAGCAATTCTACCGTGTGGACTACTGGCACCCTGGTGCCAGAGCTGATCTGCATCATACACCCAATGTTGCCTGTGGCGATCGCATCTGGCACGCCCCACTCCAGCGTCTTGACTTTGCGCTCTTTCAACTGACCGGAGATCGCGGGTTGCAGCAAATTATAGGTTCCGGCAGCGCCACAGCAAAAATGTGAGTCTCTGGGCTCAAGCACGGTAAATCCTGCCGCCCTCAGCAGTTTTTTGGGCGTGAATCTGATTCGCTGCCCGAATTGCAGGGAGCAGGTGGCATGATAGGCCACGCGCAAGCCGGGGCTCACCTTATAATCCAGCTCGATAGCCGACAGCACCTCGGAAATGTCTTTAGCCAGCGCAGATATCGTCGCCGCTTCATCTGCCAGATCTTCGTTTCGGAACATATGACCATAATCCTTAACCACGGTGCCACAGCCGCTTGTGTTGACTACAATTGCATCCACCCCCCCATCCTTCACCTCTTTCATCCAGGCACGGATGTTCTTGGCAGCCATGGCATGACTTTCCTTGGACTTACCCATGTGATACGTCACCGCACCGCAACAGCCGGCACCTTGCGCGACGACAACTTCACACCCATGACGACGCAGAATACGGATCGTTGCATTATTGATATCCGGATTCAGTATCGTTTGCACGCATCCCGTCATAAGTACTACGCGGCGCTTACGTTCGCCCACCGCCGAAAAGACCTGCGGCTTGTCGTTCAGGCTGGACGGTGGCAGCCTGCCGGGTACAAGCTCCAACATACCACGAATTTTCCTGGGCATAGCAGAAGCCAGCGGCTTTACCAACCGCGCCCCATGCATGGCCAGCCAAAAGCGACCAGGATAGGGCAAGATCTGCGCCAGTATCCAGCGCAGCATCCGGTCAAACAGGGGGCGCGGATAGTTTTCCTCGATATATTCCCGGGCATGATCCACTAGATGCATATAATGCACGCTCGACGGGCAGGTGGACATGCACACCAAACAGGACAGGCAGCGATCAATATGTTTGACCGTTTTTTCTTCCGGCCTGCACTCGTTCTCCAGCATCTCCTTGATTAGATAGATCCGTCCGCGCGGGCTGTCGAGTTCCTCACCCAGCACCTGATAGGTCGGGCAATTGGCGGTGCAGTAGCCACATTGCAAGCAGGCGCACAATTCCTCGTTGGAACTGGCCATAGCAGGCTTGGTCAGCTGTTCGAGGGTGAAGTTGGTTTGCACCAGTCTATTCCATCAGTCCAAGGTTTAGAGATCTAACCGAATCTGGTGTATGAGCGAACCCGGCAATGGCGGGAGGAAACTGCCGCCGAGCGGGAACGACGAGTTCAAGAGCGCCGACAGCGCCTGGAGGAGACCGCCGCCGAGCGGCAACGAGGTAGGGGGAGACGCGAGCAGTAGTACCCGGCTTCAATTCTCACAAGCCATGTCGCCCCACATCTCACTCAAGGCGCTTCCCCTTCCCAGGTGCAGTGAACGTGCCCCCACGGCTCCCTTGCCCCGCCATGAATGCCACGGGCGCAACAGCAGCCTGATCAACGACCACATCCACCACTGCCGGCATGTCCGCATCGATCGCATCCCTCACCGCTTTTCCGATGTCCTTCGGATCTGTCACACGGACACCCCAGGCGCCCATCTCCCGCGCGATGTTGGCGAAATTTGTCCCCCCGAACTCCGACAATTTGTCCAAATCACGAGAAGCCGGCCAGAGAGCCCGTAGCAGATGCGTCTGGAAAGCCATTGCTTGGTTGTTCAACACCACCGTGACCAAGTTGATCCTGTTCCGCACCGCCGTCTCAATCTCAGTGAGATGATAGAAGAACCCACCATCACCCGTGAACGCCACCACCGGCCGCTCAGGCACCGCCGCCTTGGCTCCTATCGCCGCCGGGAAAGCCCACCCCAGACTCCCCTCGCAGTGCAGGCAGTTCTTCCCCGCCGGAAGATCCATGAAGACGCCGGCCCACGTACCCACATAGCCCGTGTCCGTGACGTAGAGCGTGTTCTCTGGACACGCCTTCACAAGCTCAACCGCCAGTTGCTCCGGCCGAATCGGGATCGCATTCCCATATATGTGCTGATGTTCACTTTCACACCACTCCCGCAGCCCTTTCTGCGCCTTCGCCACCCACGCACTGTGCGCATCCCGCTCCCCTGAACATGCGACATTCAACATCTGCTGCAAGACCGTCCGCACATCACCCACAAGCGGCAATACATTGGGATAGTTCGAGCCGGACTGTGCCGGGTTGATATCAATGTGGATGGCCCGCACCCCCGGCTTCGGCATCCGCCTCATTTTCGTCGTCACCCCGCCGTGATGGCCCCCCATATAGAGCACCAGATCCGCTTCAGTGATCACCTGGTCGGTCGACGGCCGCCGGTAGGAGCCCGTCACACCCAGCGCCAAAGGATGTCGATCGGCGATGCTCCCCTTGCCACCCAAGGTCGTGGTAACCGGTATATCCAACTGCTCGGCCAGTGCCGTCACTTCCTCCCATGCACCCGAAACGACCGTCGCACGGCCACAAACCAACACCGGACGCTCCGCACGGCGAAGCTCCTGGACAGCCTGCTCCACCAGATCATCGTCCGCTTGCGGACGAAATGCCGGATAGGAGAAGTAGCGCCGATCCAGATACCGGAAATCGAACTCCGCCTCCCCCGCTTCCAGTGCGCCGTCCAGGTATAGATGGACCGGCCGCGGCGCCCCCGTTGTCATCTCCCTGTAAGCCTTGCCAAAGAACTCCGCCATCCGGCCAATCGTCCGCACCTCCGCGTCGTACTTGGTCACCGGCCGGAAATCCACATAGGCCTCCTGATAGGAATTGCCCTGATAACGCGAACTCGGCATGACCGGGGTCACCGCAAGCAATGGCGTATTGCTCTGCCAAGCATCCACGAGGCCTGCATACAGGTTCGTCGCTCCGGGACCACCCTGCGCAATCACGATCGTCGGCATACCCGACGCCTGCGCATGGCCGTCTGCCATATAGCCCGCGGCCTTCTCCGAGTGACACAAGACGCGCTTGATCGGGTCCTCCGCCAACTCCTCAAGTGTTGGATACAAGAATGTCGGGACGAAAAACACTGCCTTCGCGCCCGATCGGCGCACCAACTCCGCCAGGAATTGCTGGCCCTTCATTCTCCGTGGACGCTCGCTGGCTCGCTGCTCGCCCGTGCAAGAATCTTTCTGATCTGTAGCCATTCAGATCTCCTCAAGGTTCGTCCGCCCTTAACGTCTCGCGTGTACGTCACCGCGATCTCTGCGCCAGAATATGACTCCCCTTGCACCACCAGCACATGATCCTGATCATGGCGTTACGTCTCCACAGCCGTGATGGCGAGCGATCCACGAACATCCAGCTTCAGGTTCCTCGCCGCGGTAGCTCAAGCCCTGCGTTGCAGGATGCGGATCTTGTTATTGAGCCCCTCGACTAAGCCGAGGTTGACTTTGCAGCGAGTCACAATCCGGGCGAAGCTCCCGGGCCAGTTTCACCAGCCACGGATAAAGGCGCTCCACGTCTTCATCCCGGGCATCCCGGCCGGAACGCTTTTCCACCCCGTGCTCCTGCAGTTGCACGTAGCGGTCAGGCTCCACTCCATGGCGCTTCAGGCAGTTGCGAACACAGTCCAATGGGCAGCCGTCCAGCGCAAGGATCGGTTGGCCTGCGGTGGCCTGACGCACAAAATGCGGTACATCACCGCCCACGCCAGCGATGCAGGACATCTGCGCTTCACCGTCCCGGTTCAGGCGCAGGGCCAGTGTATTAGCGAGTTGGGCGGCGCTGGAACACCCTGAACAGCTGTACACCAGCGGGAGATGAACGATCTGTCGAGCCATGAGAAGCCCTCCACCAACGAATTCTATGCACTACCGTCCCGTTAAAGTTACCTGATCGGTCTGTAACATCATGTTTCTTATCTTCAAACAATCAATACTATGGCTGTTAATCAGCATAAAAAAGATAACGATACCAACTTAATCCCTTTGATTTTACTGTTACCTCAGAGGTTGACCATGTCTGCAGGTAAACTGGCTTTCTCGCAGGTCATGGCATACCTACTGCCATACACACCTTATCGCCGGTGTGTCGCCCGGTATCAGGGCGAGCGCTACGTAAAGCGGTTCTGTTACCTCAAACAACATTCCGTCCACCTGCTGCCGGACACCCAAGCCCTGCGCCCGTTAGCCAACTACGCCGGCTCCAGCCAACGTTCAGAAATCTCAGCCTGTACCGTGTCGTTCGGATTTGCGCCGGAATCATCGGGCCAGAGATCCTTTTGCAAAAAACGCACAAGGTAGAACCATTCTGGCCTATCGATGTGCCCCCAGGCCTCATCTTCCGGAGCGGGGTTTTCGTGAGTCACACCCACCACCGTTCCCATTGCCCCTCGTGTGTAAGTCGGGGTTTGAGTATAAAAGACATCCGGCAAATCCTTGATCCGCAGGCGGTCCCCCCCCTTGAACTTGGGTGGACTGCCAGCCTTGCCCTTGTAGCATTGGGGATCGCCCACCCCCATGGCTATTTCAGCGTGGTGACTTTTGCTCATAACGCTTCTTCACCTCATCAACCTTATTGATCAGCTCAGTGAGTGTGACATGCTCCTTGTCGACCATGACTCGTGCAGCAGAAAGCAGCCACCGCCCATAATAGGGCAGAGCGAAGTACTGCGTCTGGCCCAAGTCAACATGCCGGCGGTGCTTTTCCACGGTGTTCCAGACGCCGCGCCACGCCAGGCATTCGCAGGTCACGTAGGTATTGCCCTCCCACTGTTCTTGTTTGTGTTCTTGCAACGAGATGGGCCCATCCGATTCGCCGCCAATATCATGCGCCGTTCGCATGCACTCTCTGAAGCGGGCGTGATTGAAGGTATCTGAATGCGGCGCATGCCGCGGCGGCTTTCGTGTGTTACGCGATATCATGGTCTCATCCTTCCCTTATTGACCTATAAATTTCCGAATAGGCCGTCTTGAGCATTAAGCTGTAGCGCTTTGAAGTGCGTTATTAACGCTTAACTTAATTTTGGCCATTCAGATAGCCTTTGCCTGAAAGTATAGAAACGATGCATTATTAGTCCAACACTTTGTTCTTATTGAACCCATAGGGATCGCCTATAAATAGAAAGGCCATTTCCCCATGTTCCCTCCAATACCTCCTTGCCGTCGTGGAACACGGCAGCTATACCCGAGCGACCGGGCGCTGCATGTCTCTCAGCCAGCCTTATCGCAACAGATCAAGCAGATGGAGGAGTCGCCGCATCACGTCTATTGGATTGATCCAGATGAACCGTGCGACTGACTGATGGCTGTGAAATCTATTTGTGACATACCCGCCGCGCCCTGGGGGAACGCCTTACGTGCGTGTATCTCTATGATGTTGAAGTTTCACGGGAATTTCTACTGCCGGAAGTTCCGAAGATCAAACCACCGTAAGCGAAAAAGAAAGAGCGAGACGAAAGTATTTTTCCGGGGATTGGGTGGGCTGGGCCGTTGTCCAAGGGAATCCTTGGACAACGGCATTAGTGATGAGTCTTTTGCCATCGAAGAAAGTGAAACTGGTTCGACCTTTCACGATATGGTGCCGTTGCGGGCCGGCCGCATGCGATCGGCTAGATCCAGATCAGTGCCGTAGCCATCATACAAAAGTTCAGATGATTGATCACCGCCTAGCCGGGGCCGTTACTTGGCTGGCTGCGGACGCTTCCGATCTCCTGTTTGGACTCTTCTCTTCAGAAGCCGAATTCGATCTTCCGCCGTGTGAAGAGAAAGTGGAACGGGGAAACAGGTTCCGCAGGGGAACAAGGAGCCGGGAGATTACCTCGTAAGGATTTGCTATTGGCTCATTCCTACTCAGCCGCCACCGCTCGACGACACATCCCTCCGCGCACCCGGACACGGCAGCCTTGAACCTGCTGCCCCCCGAGCCCGGCAATCCCTCTTTACGCCACGGTTGTCAGCCACTGCGTCGGTGTAGCTCCCGCATTCGTTCACTCAGGTGCTGCCCGAGCAACGACAGCATACGCACGCCCTCCTGGGTGCCGGGCTCGCGGGCCAGCCGCAACATCCCTCTCATACCGCCTTTGACCGGCGTGGAAGTCGCCAGATCCCGGCTCGTTTCGTTCAGCGCATCGGCCAAGCCGATCAGTAAGTACTGGCAATCTGGGCGATCCAGAACCTGAAGCAGCCGCATCAATCCTTCGTTACGGGTGAGACGGTCCAGCAGCGCGATGCCCTCGCTCAACGCAGAGGACACCCGGGTGACGATCGGGTCCAACATAGCATCGCGTGCCGCACTGACGAGCGTCGCAAGTTCGGCCAACTGCTCAAGATCGCGAGCGATGCTCTCGCGACTGGCATCCGTCGCGGCGTAAGGCATTTCTGTCTTGGTATTCATGCTATCGCTCTCAGAGTAGACCACGCACGCTAGCCCAGTACATTTGGTTGTAGGTCATCTTAAACCAATGCATCGACTTGTTCGGCGGCCTCAGGTTGGGTGGATTTTCGTAGTTGAACATGGCGTAGGTAGCACGATCATGTCCGGCCTCAATGAAACAGTACACCTTACCATCGTATTCTCGCACTGGTGCGCCGATTTTCACGATTGAGGCGATATTCTCTGCCGCCACCTCGGCCTCGAAGTGCGCGGCTGAACCGGTCTTGCTGACCGGCAGGTTGGTGGTGTCGCCCAGCACATAGACGTTATCGTGCCCCTCCATGGTAAGCCAATGACGGTCGGTCGGGATCCACCCCCCCGGGCCGAGCTTATCCTTCTCGATCACTTCCATGCCGCGGTGTGCCGGAATCGAGATAAGCAAATCGTACTTGGTCTCGGTGCCTTCCTCGCTCTTGACAATCTTATTCTTCGCGTCCACTTCCTTCACATTGAACAGCGTCTCGTACTCGACGCCCATGCGGTCGAACTCCGGCTTCGCCCACGTGGCAACGTTCTTGATGCTGTGAATGCGGTTGATCGGGTAATGGTACTTTATATGGACCTTGTCCAGGATGCCACGCGATTTAAAATAGTCATGCAGCGAAAACGTGACTTCGACCGGGGCGATTGGGCACTTATGTGGGACATTGACGACGATAGCTACCTTTCCACCTTCGAACTCGCGCAGGCGCTTGAACATCTTTACCGCAGTTTCCTCGGTGTAGAAGAACTCGGCGCCCTCCGCCAACCCGGGGATCTCCTCAGGCACCATGCGCGAGCCGGTCGTGATCGCGAGCACATCGTACTCGTAAATCTTGCCACTTTTGGTTTTTACCCGATTCGCGTCGAGCTGGAATTCCACAACTGGATCTACGTGAAAGTCGATGCAGGGTTCGAGCAGGGTCACCTGATCGCGATAAAGCTCATCCGGCATCATCTGCCCAAACGCCACGTACAGCAGCCCTGGCTGGTACATGTGCTTGTCGGATGCAGACAACATCGTGATTCGGACCTTCTCTGCCCGAATCTCCTTAGCCAGCCGGCGCGCGAGGTTGTTGGCCAGGATGGTACCGCCCGTGCCACCACCGACGACTAACATTCTCATTGCGACCTCCTATCCAAAGTCGAGCACGTTGCCGGCGACCGGCCAAGGGCTCTTGAATCAAACGAGCGTCGGATTACTTAACCTTGCGAACCTTGATGTGCCAGACCTCTCCGACTTGCTCGCTGCTGATCATCTCGTGCCCAATCTTGCTCACCCACTCCGGGACATCGGTGGCCGTTCCCTGGTCGGTCGAAAGCAGTTCAAGCGTATCGCCCACATCGGCCTGCCTCATGTATGTAATAAGTTCCATGAGCGGCCCAGGGCAGAACGTGTTTCGTGCATCAATAACTTTGATTTCACTCATATGCTGTTGCTCCTACCGGGGTCAAAAAGTGAGCAGCTGCCCTTCCTCGGAGTGACTCAGGAAGCGCGTCAGCCCCGTTGGCGGACCAAATTCGGGGCCGAGGTCGTCTCCCGTAATCTTCAGCAAATCCATCGCCATCGAACATGGCAACAGTTGCGCATCGCCGAGCTCGGCTGCCTGCTGGAAGAGCTGCTTGAACGGCGGCACCCCCTTCTGGGACATGAGTGTTCCGAACTCACCTTCCACCGGTACAGCGGCATCGTGCCCCTTGACGAAGTAGATCAGGGCGTTCATGGAGAAGAATACAGAAACTACATCACCACTCGCGGCGGCGACCGATGCGATCATCGCGGCCATCTGGAGCTTCTCCCGCGTGCCGGAAACACAAACGATGTGGATTTTCCTGGACATTACGATGTACTTGCTTCCCTCAGGAGCCGTGCCGATTGATCGACGCCGGCTGGCTACTGTACTTTCGGCACTCCACGGTCGAGTACCTGGTTCACTGACTGCCCCGTTAAACCCGGAGCGGGGGCACCTCACACGGTGCTTCCCCCGACACCACTTTAGGTATGCTAGCCCGTACCATCGCAGTTCGGTAAACTCGAAGTAAACGCTTCTGAAGATCCTTAATTGCCGAAAGCGGGCAATGTAGAATCACTCAGCATTGTCGGCGTTGTCCCAAGCTTCGCCCTCCGGAGCAGGGCTTTCGTGGGTTCACCCCCGCCATATCTCCGACTGCACCTCGCGAATAACCCTGGCAGCATGTTTGCAGAAGATACTCGGCAGATCCTCAGATCCGCACACGCTCTCCCACCTTAAACTTCGGTGGACTACGGCCTCGTCTTTGAAACACCGGGGATCGCCCTTCCCCACAAGCTGCGTTGCATTATGCTGTACAATTCGGCTTTAGAACCTCCACATGAACTGGATTATTAAAGTCCATTGTTACGGGCATTCAGCAAACTTCATTAATGCACTGTAGGTATCAGGGTGTCATTAGTCCAAGACTTTGTTGTTATCGAACCCGTAGGAGTTTCCTATGTGTGGTTTCTTCCACTCGCTGAAGTTTCACCGTTTTTCTGCCGTCTCATCCGACAATACATCAGCAGAGTAGCGGCTATAAGCTAAATGAATGGGTGCTTACAATTTCCTTATGATACGCCACATGCCAAACCCATAAACCCACTATTCTTTTTTATTATCATGTTGTTAATATGGATTGGGCATCCCATTCTGATATACTATTAAACTTGTATTTTGCATGGCTCGGCTGGGTCGAGACCCAGTATCGTCCTTAGCGT
>ENA-ORDP01001746-ORDP01001746.1-marine-sediment-metagenome-genome-assembly--contig:-NODE-1746-length-11466-cov-3.749365_pt1 | contig 11466 bp, 11 predicted proteins | sample MGYA00248627_ERZ508539 | MGnify/ENA primary metagenome ERZ508539 (study PRJEB26208, sample SAMN05571518) | marine sediment metagenome | biome: deep sea; feature: Hydrothermal vent; material...
GCGCTGGGGCTTGGGTGGGTCGGCCTTATTTTCGGAGTTCAGATGCGCGTATCCGACCTTAGAAAAATCGATCCGGCGATGAAACTGCTGACACTGATACAGGCGGCTCTGGTCGGCGTGGGCCTGTTTTTTATTTTCGCGCTGGCCTCGTCGATCCTTCTTGGCATCTCCTGGATAGAGATCGCCGTCGCCTCCGGGATAGTCGCCTGCGCGGGGGCCATCTCGTCACCGACAGCCATAAGCCTTGTGGGCGCCCGCCTTGATCGATCCAAAAGCCCTCAGTTAAGAGCCTTGATGATTATCGCCACTCTGGATATCGCGCCCGCCCTCATTGTCATCGGGGTTTTGTTCTGTTTTTTCACGGCGGAGCCGGGGGGGGGTTTCTCTTTGGCGCGGGGATTCTCGATGATGTTTTACTCACTTATAATCTCGGCCGCGCTGGCTGGCGTTTTTCTTCTTTTCGACAGGAAAAGTCTCTCCGAAGGTGAAAACCTGGCGGTCTTTATCGGGTTTCTCATTTTAATCACGGGAATAGCTTTTTACCTTAGCCTTTCACCTCTTTTTCTAAGCCTTCTTGTGGGTGTTTTTCTGGCCAATACCCTTCAGCCAGATGACATGATTTACGTTTCATTGCATTCGACCGAAAAACAGTTTTACGTAATCGTGCTCATCGTATCGGGTATGTGGTGGCAGTCTTACACGCTGGAGATATGGGCGCTCGCGGGCGTTCTGATCGTCGTCAGATTGTGGCTTAAACGCGAATCTGTGGACGCAGGCGCCAGGCTTCTTTTTAAAACTGACAAACTGCAAAAAGGAATCGGCCAGGCGCTAGGGGCGCAGGGCGCTTTGGCGCTCGCCATCGGCCTCAATTACATCCTCATTTATCCGGGCCAGGCGCCCAAACTGGCTTTCGGGGTAATCGCCATTAGCGTGATAGCCAACGAGGCCCTGGCTCCCTGGCTAATCCAGAAAACCCTCGGAAACCACAAGACGGACAAGACCGGAAGATGACTCGTCTGCGCCCCGTTTTAATCGTCTTTGTTCTCCTGGCTTTAATGTCGTTCGTATACCAGCTGGGAGGCGTATCGATCGATCCGTTGGCCGAATCGACGCTGGCGCTCGGTTTTGTTCTGCTTTTCGCCTTCTCTCTGGGACAGATGGCGCTTGCTCTAAAAGCGCCGTCGATAACCGGGTTTCTTGTGGCCGGTATCCTGGCCGGGCCTTTTGTTCTGGGGTTTGTCACTGACAAGAGCGCTGAGCCGCTTCAACTGGTAAACGGCCTTGCTCTCTCGCTCATCGCTTTCACCGCCGGCGGAGAGCTGAAAATTTCCAGGTTCATGCCGAGAATGAAAACTCTTTTATGGACCGCCGCACTCCAGTTCGGATATACGTTTTTCGCTGTTTTTTCCGCTTTGTTCCCTCTTTTTTACTTTACCGATCTTTTGGGCGGCTCTCTGATAGTCGCCTTTTGCGGAGCGGTTCTGATTAGCGCTCTATCCACCGCCAATTCCCCGGCGACGGCCATAGCCGTTATTACCGAGACAAGATCCAGCGGCCCGGTGTCGGATCTTGTAATAGGCGTAACCGTGTTAAAGGATGTGATTGTGGTTGTGGTTTTCGGAATGGTAATCGGCCTGATCGAGGCGGTGATCGGGCAGGGCAAAGGAATGGGGTTCGATCTTGCTCTGGACATGTTTTATGAAATAACAATCTCGCTGTTAATCGGGTGGGCGGCCGGAGCGTTGATGACTGGCTACCTTAAACTTACCGACCAGAACATTGGGCTTTTCGTGGTGACAACGGCGTTAATAGTTGTGGAGGTCAGCGTGGCTCTCCATGCAAGCGTATTGCTCATATCGATGATGGCGGGGTTTATTGTGGAAAATTACTCCGAAACCGGCGAGAAGCTTATAAAGGGAATCGAAACAAGCTCGGCGCCCATTTACGTCATCTTCTTCTCATTGGCAGGTCAAGGGCTCGATCTAAACGCGGTGGCCCAGATGTGGCCCTACGCCCTCATACTGGTTCTGGCGAGAATGGCTGGAGTCAGGCAAGGAACCGTGTACGGCGTAAAAAAAGCCGGGGAGCCGTCTGGCGAAGGAAGACACGCCTGGACAGGATTTGTAGGCCAGGCTGGCGTTAGCATAGGTTTCGCCCTTACCATCGGGGCGCAGTTTCCCGGATGGGGGCAGAAGCTGGCCACGCTGGCGCTCGCCGGCATAGCGATAAACCAGATTATAGGCCCGATTATGATGAAACGAAGCCTGATTTTGGCCGGGGAGGCCTCCCCGGAGCCTGCGGAAGAAAAAGCCGCGCGTTAGTTTTTTACCTACCAAAAGCTCTAAGTATAAATTTCGTTTCGTGTTTCTAATATTATTGCGCTTTGATAAACATTATAAAATCCTCTATACTTGGGAGGTCTATCTTAGGGGTATTTAAATTTTTTATTAAGGGGGGGGTTATAAGCATGTCTCAGGAAGAATTAAAAGCCGCAGTCATGGGTGTAATGGAAGCTTTTACTAAAAATCCGGAAGCGGCCAAAGTCGTTTACAGGTCTAAAACTGAGCTGGTCGAAAACCTGCGTTGCAAGGGAACTATAAGGAATTTCGACCCTTACACCATAGACGAGCCTAAAGACTTTGGAGGGGGGGACGCCGGCCCCAGCCCGGTGGAATTTTTGTGCATGATCCTTGGCGCTTGTCAGGAGATCCTGTACGCGGCGTATGCGGCTTCCATGGATATTAAACTGGACGAGTGCAAAATTGATGTAAAAGGAAACATCGACTTTCGCGGTTGTCTGGGGATGGACGATAATACGCCACCCGGGTTTTCAAAAATCGAGCTTGTAACACATATCAAAAGCTCCGCCAGTGAAGAGGCCCTGAGCCAGCTTGTGAATGCCGTAGAGGGCCGTTGCCCCATATACGACTCTTTGATACGTCCTGTTGAAGTTGTGGACGAGGTGTTTATAAACGGAGTCAAGAAATAATCGGAAGCCTCTAACTGCTTTCATCCGGGAAATGAAATTTTTTCAGGGAGCCTCAATACGGTGAGGCTCCTTTTTTTGTTATGGCGTTATTAGAAATCCCCGGCGATCTGCTCGGCGCTATCGTTAACTCCAAAAATGTGGCGGCTCTGACCGGCGCGGGTGTGTCCGCAGAATCTGGCGTGCCGACGTTTCGCGGGAAAGAAGGACTGTGGCGAAATTTCAGGGCAGAGGGGTTTGCCACCCCGGAAGAGCTGGCCACTCCGGAGGCCTTCGAGCGCGACCCTAAGCTGGTCTGGGAGTGGTACGACTGGCGGCGTAGCCTCATCGCCCCCTTAAAACCGAATCCTGGCCACATGAGCCTTGTTGGGTTCGAGAAACGTTTCGAGCAATTCACACTGGTCACGCAGAATGTCGACGGCCTTCACCGTCTGGCGGGAAGCGCCGACCCGGTGGAGATGCATGGCAACATCTGGTATACCCGTTGCGTTGACGAGGGGACCGTGCGGGAAAACAGGGAAACGCCCCTGCCGCGTCTGCCGCCGTTGTGCCCTGAATGCGGGGGCATGGTCCGCCCCCATATTGTCTGGTTCGGCGAGTCGCTACAGCCTTCGATCCTTGAGAGGGCTTACAAGGCCGCCGAGGAGGCAGAGGTTTTTTTTATCATTGGAACCTCCGCCGTCGTCCAGCCATCAGCGAGCCTCGCCGGGATAGCCAAAAACGCGGGAGCCATAGTCGTCGAGATAAATCTTGAGAGTACCCCTGTAACCGGCATGGTAGACCTATCTTTGAAGGGTCCATCAGGCGTAATACTTCCAAAACTTTTAAAAATGATAGAATCAGCCTGAGCCTAGCTGGCGTACATCATCGCAGACCACATTTTACCAGGATTAATTAAATTGAAACCAGAAAAGATAAACCGCGTTAAGGGAACAAAGGATATCCTTCCACCAGCCGCCGCTTTGTGGCGGGAGGTTGAGGAAGTAGCAAGAGAGGTCTTCGAGCTATACAATTTTCACGAAATACGGTTCCCGGTATTCGAGAAAACCGAGGTCTTCTCAAAGTCGATAGGCGATACATCGGACATCGTGGAAAAAGAGATGTACACGTTCACCGACCGGGGAGGTGAGTCGCTGACCCTAAGGCCGGAAGGAACCGCCTCCGTTGTCCGCGCCTTTGTCGAAAACTCGCTTTTCAACAGGCCGGGGGTCAAAAAATTCTACTACATGGGGCCGATGTTCCGCGCAGAGCGTCCCCAGGCGGGCAGGTTCCGCCAGTTTCACCAGATAGGCGCCGAGGTTTTCGGAACGGACGATCCATCAGCGGACGCCGAGCTTATACTTGCTCTGCTCGATTTTTTCGAGGCTCTCAATATAACCGGGCTTGAGCTGAAGCTAAACTCGCTTGGGTGCCCTGTATGCCGCCCAGCCTATAGGGACGAGCTGGCATCGTTCTTAAAAAGCAGGATCGGCTCTCTTTGTGAATCGTGCCAGAGGCGGGTCGATAAAAACCCGTTTCGGGCGCTAGATTGCAAATCGAAAGGATGCAAACAAGCGGTGTCGGACGCCCCCTCTATCGACCGTTTTTTGTGCGGCGAATGCAAGGACAGTTTCCAAAGCGTGCAAAACCTCCTTAAAGACGCAGGTGTATCGGTTACACTCGATCCCAGACTGGTGCGGGGGCTGGACTACTACTCAAGAACCGCTTTTGAGGTGACCTCCTCAAGGCTTGGCGCCCAGGACGCGGTCGCGGGAGGAGGCCGGTACAACTCGCTGGTGGAGCAGTTCGGGGGGCCGCCAACTCCGGCTATCGGATTCGCGCTTGGGATGGAGCGCCTTTTAACGCTTGTGGACGCGCCTGAGAATGAGCCTGCGCCTGATGCTTTTCTTGTAGCTGTGGGAGGCGAAGCCGAAAAAGAGATTTTTCAACTCGCCCGCAGGCTGAGGCGGGACGGATTCATGGTTGAAAGAGGTTTTGGAGGCGGCAACCTTAATAACCGGATGAAAAAAGCGGACAAGTCGGGGGCGCGGTTTGCGGTGATAATAGGAGACGATGAAATCGCAAACGCCTCGGCGACCATAAAGGACCTTATAAAAGGAACGCAAAAACAGGTCGGCCTCGACGAAATACCAAAAACGCTTGAAGACGATCTTCTGGCGCCGATAGAAGAGCAAAGCGAAGAATAACGCGCGCCCGGCGCCTCATAAATCAACCGGAACTGCGGGGTGAATAAACACCCCCGCAGAACATAAAAATGTCGTCTTGCAAAAGTTTGAACGGTCAAGCGGGGGCGGATAACTCTCACCATCTTCAGACTCATTTCATATTGGAAAAGGCTTCGGCTGGCGCAAATGATATAATTGTAGTATAATTAGCGCATATTAATTGTGATAAGGGTCTATCATCGTAATGGTCAGGAAAAGTGAAAAAGAGATCGCTCTCGATCAGGAGACGGCGGCGGAAATCGCGCTTTCAAAAATAATCGGCGAACTCGACAGCCTTCTCGATATACCGTTGACTCTTTCGGCCGAGCTTGGCCGGACGCAAATGACGGTAAAAGAGATAATGCAGTTGCAGGTCGGCTCCGTGCTGGAGCTTTCAAAACTGGTCGGCGAGCCTATGGAAATTCATATCAACGACCTTCTCACCGCGCGTGGGGAAACCGTAGTCGTGAACGAGCGGTTCGGAATAAGAGTCACAGATGTCATCGACCCGCTGGAGATCGTCCGCACCTCCGTCTGATCTTTTTTTGCGCGCCCATTCGCTTTTGCGGGAACCTATTTCGCGTATTTCTTTTTGAAATATTCCGCAATTTCCACCGGTTTCTTCCCGGCTTTTGTCATTTCCAACGTCACTATCGCCTCGTTCATACATATCCCGCACTGGGAGGCGTGATCGCCGGTGTAGCAGGTTAGAAGGCTTTTATGCTTGAACTTCGGGTTAATGGCGCAGTCACAGTAGCAGTATATCTTGTCCAGGATTCGAGGAATCTGTTTCGCCGCCTGATAGGCGCTGGCGACGGCAGGATTTCTTGCGAAAATTCCGGGGTCTAACACAGGCTTGGTCTCCTGCGGCTCTTTGGCCTCTAGAAGGTGGTTCTGGATCATCTCCCGCGCCAGCTTTTTAGACTGCGCCCCGGCCTCTCCCGCCGGTATCGAAAACAACAATATGGCTAAAACCAATGAAATCTTTTTCATGTTAAATCTCTATATAAAATCCAATGTTGAAAATCTGATTATCTCACTACAAAGATAATATAACGTATCCAGCTTTCGGGGCGCCAAAAAAATCGGGGCCGCCTAAGGCAGAGCCATCTATCCAGGGTTATTTAACATTTCGCGCAGTCTCGGCCCGCATCGTTTTCCACCGCATTCGCCCGATCCGGCGCCGGTGGCTTTTTCCAACTCGGCTATGGAGTCCATCCCCTGGGCGATAAGTTTTTTATATGCCGCTTTTTTTATCATTTTGCACTGGCAGATAACTTTGATGTTATCTATTATCTCACTGGCGTTGGCCGGCTTATTCATAGCTCCAGCTCTTGCTCCACCATCTCCATAAGCTCGCCCAGAAGGTTTGCGGAAAAATCGAACTTTATACCGCCTGCCTCGAAAAGCTGTGGCGCAGGAAGGCTTCCGCCAAGGGAGAGCGCTTTAAGATAGTTGTCTATCGCTTTGTCCTTGTCTTGCCTGTACTCGCGGTAAATCTGAAGCGCTCCCAATTGCGCTATGGCGTATTCAATGTAATAGAAAGGAAGCTCGAAAATATGAAGCTGTCTTTGCCAGAGATAATCCAAAGCCCCGGCAGGCGCGCCAGACCAGTCCACCCCCACCGAAAACCGATCAGCCAGCTTTAACCACTCTTTATTTCTTGAGCCGCTATCGTGGCCCGGATGTGTGTAAATCCAGTGCTGAAACGCATCGACCCTGGCCACCCATCCAAAAAGAGACACCACTCCTTTGAGATGCTCCCGGCGCGCCCTTATCCTCTCTTCAGGGTCGCTATAAAAAGGCTCCAGCTGATCGCCGCCCATAAGCTCCTGCGTCATCGAAGCCACTTCGGCAAACTCCATCGCAGAGTGACGATACCAGATTAAAGGCAGTCCCCTGCTCTGGAGCGTGTGGAAAGCGTGACCGCCCTCATGCAACAGCGTGTTCACGTCGGAGTGGGAGCCGACGGCGTTTGTGAAGATAAACGGAATCCTGGCCTCTTCGAGCGTCGCCTGATAACCGCCCGGCGCTTTACCCTTCCTTGAGTCAAGGTCCATCGAGAACCGTATCGACTCGAACCGCTCTCCGAGCCGACTATCGACTGACATGAATATATCGGTGACGCCCTGCGCCAGATCCTCGACTTTATCGAACGGTTTTAAAGGGGGCCTCCCTTCCTCGTCGCACTCGGTATCCCAGGGGCAAAGCTTGTCTATCCCCATTTTGTCCAGCCTTTGAGCGGAGATTTTTCGCGCGAGAGGAACCGCCGTTTTCTCTACGGCCTCGTGAAACCGGAAGCAGTCGTCCGGCGTATAGTCGCGTAGTTTCGATTTAAAACAGTAATCCCTGTAATTTTCCAGCCCAAGATTTTCAGCGAAATCCGCCCGGGGCTTAAGCATGGCGTCGAACATATCGTCGAGCTTATCTTTTTCCTCAAGCCTTCTTTCGGCGGTCGCGGTAAAGGCCCGTTGTCTTAAATCCCTCTCCGGCTCTCGCAGATAGTTAGACATCTGCGGCATTGTCTTCTCTTTTCCTTCGAACATCACCGTCATCGCGCCCATCAACTCCTGATACTTTTGCGACAGCTCCTGGAGTGTCACCTGTATCGGAATATTTTTCTCGTCGAACAGCTCGATCGAGGTGGCGATCATCCTGTTTAGCTGTCCGTATTCTGATTTATCCAGGCCGTCCCTGAATTTTGAGTCGTAATATTTGCGGTTTAGCCTGTCGTCGAACTCGCTTAGTTTCGGCTCCAATTCCCGGACACAGACGAGGTAGGCCTCTTTCTTTTTTTCGTCGTCCGTATGGCACGTCATCTCGATATACCGCTGGCTGACATGCTCGTGGGCGGCGCTTAAAAGCTCCGACCAGTTTATGAGCCATGCTTTAAGATCGGCCTCCGATTCAAGAGACGTTTTTTCAAGCTTTTCAAAATAAGGAGCAAGATCGTCCCAGCCGGTAATTTCCAGATCCTTGTCGATGAATTTCCGTTCGAAAGCAGAAAGCCATTCCGCGTTTTTTGTCGTCATATAGTTTCCTGTAATGTTTTAATCTGATAGTTTGACCGTTTATCGATGGACGGTCAAGGCGCTCCGTACGAGATGTTATACTGAATACAATAATTAATACTACGATCTGATAATGGATATGACTCAGTCAGAAAGAATTTTCGAAAATTTCTGCGATAGATTAAAAATAAAATTCGCTCGTGTGCCAAGGGGGGCGAAGAAAATACCGGATTACGAACTCACAATAAATAGACAGCGAATAATCGTGGAAGTTAAAGAAATTGAGAAAAACAAAGATGAGACAGAATCGGACAGACTGGCAAAAGAGCGTGGTTATGGGCAAGTTCTATCAACAATGCCCGGACAGCGTGTCAGGAAGAAAATTTATAAATCGTCTCCTCAGATTAAAGCCAAAACGGACGGGGTTTATCCCAGTATTCTAGCGCTCTTTGATGGAGCGCCCCTTTCTGATCATTTGTCTAATTACAATATCCGGGTTGCAATGTACGGCCTTGAGGAGATTCACATCGCTGTACCGGAAGATCCCAAAATTAGTTCTTATATTACTGGTAAAAGTTACGGGTCTGAAAGAAAAATGACGCCTAATGACAATAAATCAATTAGCGCTATAGGCGTTTTGCACACAACCAGTCGCAAGGAAATAGATTTAGACTTGTATCACAATAAATATGCGTCTAATCCTCTCGATCCTAAGCTTTTTCAAAACTATGCAATTGCTCAGTTCGTTTTAGGCGAGGGTGTTAATGGGGGAACTGCTCAATGGGAACGAGTTGATGTTTGATCGAATATCAATAATGAAATGTCATTGCGAGGAGCGCCAGCGACGCGGCAATCTCCAACGCCATGTTGTCACCCCGGACTTGATCCGGGGTCTGGTCTGTGAGATGCCGGATCGGGGTCCGGCATGACAATTAGGACGCTGGAATGACAGGGGATGTTGCATTATTCATGGCGCCCCTGAAATCAGCGATGTCATTATTCTGTGAGAGAAAATAAAAAAAGCTGAGTTGGTAAATGGAAAGTACATCGACAATAATGTGGGCGATGCTGTTCGGAGCGGTTGGCGTCGGTTTTATCTTGTATGGCAGAAAACAACGGGCGGCGATGCCGCTGATGTCAGGCGTGGCCCTGTGTCTTTTTCCATATTTCATTTCAAACGTATACCTCCTGGTGATTACCGGCGCCGCTCTAATGGCCTTGCCATATTTTGTGAGAATCTGATTGAGCGTCTTGACGCGAGACGCCGGAGAGAATAGTATTCCATTTTGTTTTTAATAAGTAGAGACCTCTGAAAAACAGCGGCAAATGTCATTCTGAGCGCTAGAGAAGAATATCGAGCCTTTGTGAATCAAGATGCTGGAGATTGCCACGTCGTTTTTGCGGTGTGGCCGCGCCACCTCCTCGCAATGACAGTTAAACGGTTCTTCTCCAGAGGTCTCAAGTATAAAAACCTCTCACGATTGTAGAAAAATATGACCGTTATTAAAAGAATTCTTATAAGCGTTTCAAACAAAGAAGGAATAACAGATTTCGCTCGTAGCCTTTCCGAATACGGCCCGGAGATACTATCAACCGGCGGCACGGCGAAGGCTTTGAGCGAGGCGGGAGTGAAAGTCCGCGAGGTAAGCGATTTCACCGGGTTTCCTGAAATTCTCGACGGGCGGGTTAAAACATTGCACCCGAAAGTTCACGGCGCCATTTTAGGCAGGCGCGATCTCAAAAGCCATCTCGACCAGATGAGCGAGAACTCCATCGAGCCTATCGACATGGTGGTGGTCAACCTCTACCCGTTTGAGGCTACCATCGTAAAGCCGGGCGTAACTCTTGAGGAGGCGATAGAAAACATCGATATAGGTGGCCCGGCCATGATCCGGTCGGCGGCGAAGAATTTCAAAGATGTCGCCGTCATCGTAGATCCCTCCGACTACGACGAAGTGATCGAGGAGATCAAAGCCAACAACGGCGCGCTGACGCAAGAGACAAGGCTCAAACTTTCCGCCAAAGCTTATGCCCACACCGCCTGGTACGACGGGCGGATCGCGGATCATCTGCATAATTCCGCCGGTCTGATGGATAAGCTTCCAGACAGGAAAATCATACAGCTCGAAAAAGTCCAGACCATGCGCTATGGCGAGAACCCGCACCAGCAGGCCGCTTTTTACAAAACCGCAGGCTCCGGCGCCATCGGTGTGGCGGGCGCGAAACAGATGCACGGAAAAGAGCTTTCCTTTAACAACATTGTGGACATGACGGCCGCATACGAGTTGGCCTGCGAGTTCTCCGATCCGTGCGTCGCCATAATCAAGCATACCAACCCGTGCGGCGTGGCGCTCAACGAATCGCTCGTTCAGGCGTACATCGACGCGCGCGAGACCGATCCTCTCTCCGCGTTTGGCGGCGTCATCGCCGTAAACCGTGAGCTCGACGAGACTGTGGCAAAACAGATCGCCGCCCTGTTCGTAGAAGTGGTCATCGCGCCCGGTTTTTCGGAAGGCGCGATCAGCGCGCTCACCGCCAAAAAGAACGTAAGGCTGATTACCGCTCCGAAGTTTAACGTCGAAGGGCAGACGGCGGTAAAATTTATTCCCGGCGGAGCGCTGATGCAAGACGCCGACGCTGTTACATACGATCCGGCCACTCTCAAAGTAGTGTCAAAACGAGAGCCGACCGAAGATGAATTATCAGCGCTCAAGTTCGCCTGGATTATTTCCAAGCATGTAAAGTCGAACGCTATTATCTACGCCCGCGACAACATGACGGTCGGGATAGGCGCAGGCCAGATGAGCCGTGTCGATTCGGCCCGCATCGCCGTGGAGAAAGCTACCCGTCCGGTGGAGGGGTCGGTGATGGCCTCAGACGCCTTTTTCCCATTCGCTGATGGGCTTCTTGCCGCGGTAGAGGCAGGCGCTAAAGCCGTCATCCAGCCAGGCGGCTCAATGCGCGACGAAGAAGTCATCGCGGCGGCCGACGAACACGGCATGGCCATGCTGTTCACTGGCGTCCGCCACTTCCGCCACTAGGAGGCCGTGCGATCGTGTCAGCACCCCGGTTGCTCAGAATCTGGCGGAGAGCGTTGCAATGAAAGTCCTGGTGATCGGCGGCGGCGGACGCGAGCACGCACTAGCTTGGAAGGCAGCGCAGTCGTCGGACGTCGAAAAAGTCTTCGTCGCCCCCGGCAATGCGGGCACCGCGCGTGAAAGCAAGTTGGAAAATGTGGCCATCGGCGTGGAAGACGTGGACGCCC
>ENA-ORDP01001747-ORDP01001747.1-marine-sediment-metagenome-genome-assembly--contig:-NODE-1747-length-11461-cov-3.118359_pt1 | contig 11461 bp, 11 predicted proteins | sample MGYA00248627_ERZ508539 | MGnify/ENA primary metagenome ERZ508539 (study PRJEB26208, sample SAMN05571518) | marine sediment metagenome | biome: deep sea; feature: Hydrothermal vent; material...
CCTGCAAACACGCATCGGTTACACTTGTATTATAAAGGTACAGCGTTTGTAGATTGTCGAGCTCAATTAACGCCTTTACACCGGCATCCGCCACCGCGGTACTTCCAAAATACAGCCTCTGCAAACTCTTTACTCCCGCTAACGCCTTCAATCCCTTGTCCGTTACCATCGAGGCACCAAGATCCAGATTGTGTAATTTCTTGATCGCCACCAACTGTGCAAGACCCGCATCGGTTACTTGGGTATGGCTGATGTCCAGCGATTGTAAATTTTGTAAGTGAGTCAATTCCTTTAATCCAGCATTGTTTATTTTTGTCCCACCCAGACCGATTGCAAACGGAACGCCTGGAGATGGTAATTTAGCAATCACCCCAGGGTTAAAATCCTGCCATAGAAAAACGGGTAATGAGTCAACGTCATCAGGCTTGTCTTCTAAATAACGCCATTCTCCATATTCACTTACCGCCAGCCAGCCAGCCAATGCACCGGCCTGACTCCAGACCTTACTTACCGCAGGATCAAAGCCCCTTGTCGTTTTCACAATTTCGCCGCGGTATTTGCCGATCACACTGCCAGACCAGAGCCCAACCAGCAGCAAAAAGAGAATTGATAGTTTACCTGTGTTATTCATAATCTTCTCCCCCATCCAGAAGTGATACTTAATTTTTTTGTCGTATTAGCTTATTCCCCGAACCGTCTACGATTCATCGTATTAAAATTACGTTTATTCTGTCTTGAATATAGCAGTTTTGAAAAATAATTAGCAACCGCCACACACTGTACCTGGCTTAGTGCGGCCTGGCGGCTCATATTATCACGCCCCTCTCCGAGGTTTCATTCAGGGTTTTTCAGCTAACATATAAAACACGGCTATAAATCGACCGGCCAGTACCAGGCTATTTTTTAATAAATCGCCTCTGTTTAGGCCCCCTCAATCTAAAGATTAACCACATCAGGCCGATGTCATATACAACCACCATTTTTGTGGTGGCTTTGTATTATCTGATGAAAATATTAAGGATTTTCCATGCGCTTTTTTAATAGTATAAAAATAAAAATATTAATCGTCTCCATTGCCCTCGCCGCCATCCCGGTCGCCATTGTTAGTGTTTTGCTCGGCATGCAGTCCAGCAGTGCTGCAAAAGTGGCGCTAGAAAACCAGGTTGCTAACCAGCTTATTAGTATTCGCGAGATCAAAAAAAGCCAGCTTGAAAATTACCTTAATGACATCGAGAAAAAAGTGAGCACGTATTCGATCGACGCAAGTATTGTTACCTACATGCAAAAATTTGCTACTTATTATCAAACTGATAAACGCCAACTAACCGATGTCAGCGAACAAAAACAAAACCTCAGTGCATTTTATAATGGCCCCTTTGCAACTACCTATAAAAAATTGAATGGCATCAATGCCCCTACTGCTGATTTTATCGTATCTAAACTTGGTAACATCGATATCGCGCTACAAAATAGCTATCTTGCGCTTAACGAAGCCGACTTCGGTGAAAAGCATAACCTGATAAACCCAGAAGATGGTAGCACCTATGCGAATGCGCATGATGAAGGACATCGGGCTATGAAGGATCTGTTTGAAAAACTGGACGTCGAAGACATGTATCTCATCGACCCTAAAGGTAATGTCGTTTATTCTGTGCAAAAAAATCCTGACTTCGCCACTAATCTGCGTGAAGGCCCCTATAAAAATTCAAATTTAGCCAATGCCTATGTAGCAGCGATTGATTCAGAAAATTATGAATATGTCGCAGTGAGTGATATTGAACCCTATGCCGGTAACTTTAATCGCCCATCGATGTTTTTCGCCTCACCGATCCAGGATCTGGACGAAGAAGATGCCTATGAAATATTGGGTGTACTGGTATTAAAAGTAAAACTCAAATCAGTTAATACAATCATGAATTCAAATGCCTCATGGGAAAATATCGGCATGGGCAAAACTGGCGAAGTTTATCTGATCGGCCGCGACAGTGCCCTACGCAGTGATGCTCGCGCCATGCTTGAAGTTAAAGGTAGTTACCTGGAAGAACTCGCCCACATCGGTGTCAAGAGTGATTTGATTAGATTGATCGACTTACAGTCAACCACATCAAATCGAGTAAAAATAGAAAATGAGGTCATTAATTTAGCCACCGACGGTGCGACTGGCACCGGTGTATTTGAAAACCCATTTGCCAAAGAGACCATTGCCGCCTACGCCCCGATAAAATTTCATAAACTCGACTGGAGCATCGTCAGTGGAATCGAAACGTCTGAGGCCTTTGCCGCCAGTGAAACATTAGTTAGCGAAATAAAGTTAAGTTACTTCCGGCAAAGCCGGAAGCTTATTGGCTGACGCCCTAAAAGGGCTCAAATAAGCGCCCAAGGCGCGGCTATAACCCGAGCCTTAATTGATCCTGCCGCTCATCTGCTTTTTCTTGATTGCGGATGTATTCCATCACCATATCCTCATCAAGTCCCACCGTTGAAACAAAATAACCTCTTGCCCAAAAATGTTCGCCTGAAAAATTTCGTTGCCGACCTTTAAACTGTCTGGCAATCGATATGGCACTTTTTCCTTTCAAATATCCAACAACATTCGATACCGCATATTTCGGGGGTATGCTTACACATATATGAATGTGATCTGGCATCAGGTGACCTTCTTCAATAACAACACCTTTTCGTCTCGCCAAATCGTGTAATATCTCTCCAAGGTGTTTTCTAATCGCTCCATATATCAATTTCTGACGTTTTTTCGGGATAAATACGATATGATATTTACAATCCCAACGGGTATGACACAAACTCTTATAATCTCGCATAGGTTTACTTCCTTTTCTCTTGGTCGAGATCTGAAAGTACTCGTTACCGTAGTCTCGGTAAAACCTATGCGAGTCTCCCCAGCAGAGCTGGGGGTTTACCCAATATAATTATCGGGATTAGTACTGACCGCCGTCATGATCAGTATTGCCATTGTAGTTGGCGTATTTTTTTCTACCATGATCACACGCCCAATAATTAAAATGAGTCGTACCATGCGAGAAATTGAACAAACCTCCGACCTGACTCAGCGCATTGACATTAAGACAAAAGATGAACTCGGTATCATGGCGGAAGCAATAAATCACATGTTAGAAAAATTCCGTCATAGTCTGGAACAAGTCGCGGCATCTACCACTATGCTGGCAACATCATCAGAAGAAATGTCGGCCATCACCCAACAGACCAGTGCCAATGTGAATAAACAATTTGGTGAAATCGATCAAATTGCCACCGCGATCAACGAAATGACGGCAACTGTGCAAGAAGTCGCAAGTAATGCTACCAAGGCAGCTCAAGCTGCGGCGACCTCAAGTACCCAGGCTTCGTCCGGCAAATCCATTGTAGAATCCACCATGTCCGCCATCAGCGACACTTCAAACGAACTCGAAAATGTTAAGCAGGTTATTGAAAAATTAAATAAAGACAGCGAAAACATTAACGCCGTGATGGATGTAATTAAAGGCATAGCCGAACAAACCAACTTGCTGGCTTTAAATGCCGCTATTGAAGCCGCGCGCGCCGGTGAACAAGGCCGTGGGTTTGCGGTGGTCGCAGACGAGGTTCGCACTCTCGCCAGTCGCACACAAAAATCAACCGGTGAAATTGAAGGTATGGTTTCGGCACTGCAATCCGGTGCAACCTCAGCGGTTCAGGCGGTACACACCAGTCGTGAAAAAAGTGAAAAAAGTGTTCAACATGCTGCTTCGGCTGGTGACGCACTCAGTACGATAACGAGTTCAGTCAATGATATTAACGATATGAACACTATGATCGCCGCCGCTGCAGAAACAACGGCCGCTGCTGACAGCAACAATGCTGCTAGCGAAAAATTAAAAACCTTATCAACCGATCTGCAACAACTTGTTGCTCAATTCAAAACGTCGTAGTGTATTATTAATATTGTTTTAGTATTAACGTATCACCACGTTGGGTAAACTCAATGCGCTTGAGAAAATTCATACCTAACAGCACTGTGTCATCATCGACATTTGGATTAATACTGGCTTTAAGATCATGAAGTACTATTTCACCGATGCTCGCGCTTTTTATTTTTGTTCCGTAAGCCTTTGCAATTCCATTCGCGGTATAAATCTCGATAGGATATAATTTTTTAAGGCCTATCTTCTCTGCAATGTGCTGTGGGATTGAAATGTCGGTCGCACCGGTATCTAACAGGAACTCCAGCTGGCTACCATTGATAAACCCAGTAGTAACGTAATGCCCCTGGCGATTTCTTTTTAATACGACTTGTCGTACATCACCCGCACTTGACGTTTGCGGATTTGAATTAGGGTTACGTTCTTTGTCGATCCAGATCTGAAACAAATACACGCTAAACCCGAGCAACAAAAGCCAGAAACTAATCCAGATAATGCCGCGTATTCTATTAATATCCTGATCCGGCATTTTTACCGTCACGCCCCACTTATCAATAATAAGTTAACCCGGCAGGTTTTAATTATTCTAAATTTTCAGCTGCGAATAATATACCTGCACACGGTAACTATATACTTATTATAACAAGGTAAATTACCCTGATTAACGTTTCTATTTGGTTATTATGAGCATCAATTATTTTTCAGCAACAATATACACTTGCCAGGATTCCTGATTTTCTACTTCAGTTGCTTCATAAAATTCACCGGTGCCTTCCATAAAGTCATCGTCGTCATCGTCTTCTTCAAACTCTTCCCAGTAAACACGAACCTTACTGTATCCCGCTTCTTCTAAAAGCTCACGTAATTCCTGCAATGACCATAAACGCCAGTCATAGCTGAAGGCCTTATCCATGCGCGAACCGTCGGGAAACTCAAAATGTATATGACATAGGATGTCATTATTAATTGGATTAAATTTGTCATGTTCCCAAAGATAACTGGCATCAACTTCATCCATTTCAGTTTCTTCTTCGAGTTCATCCAGACATTCGGTACCACCAAACATATCCAGGATTAACATGCCGTCATCTTTGAGGCCGTCCAGTGCCTTGGCAAAATAACCACGCAGTTCCTCGCGGGTTTTAAAAATACAAAAGCTAAAATTCAGTGCACAGGTGATATCCACTTTCGGCTCAACCACCTCACGCACATCGGCTTCAATGATCTGCAAACGATTACCGATCTCCGCATTCGCCGGTTTAATATTGTGTTCTTCTCCCCATTTTAAAGTGTCTGGGCAAAAATCAACCCCAACCGCCGTGCGTTCAGGGTCGGACTTACACCACTCAACCGACAATAACGCCGTCCCACAAAAATCTTCTTTCATGGACAGCGGGTTTTTACCGCGTAGTTTTTTATACGTTTCCTCAAAAAACTCGACCTCGGTATCCGGCGCCTGAACCGCAAATTGGTACATCTCATGACGATCGGCTGACTCGGCCTGTGTCGGATTATTGTCAGAATTCATAGTATTCGCTCCCATCGAGTCGTTCCTCTACAGCAATCTAAAATTAAGGCGCTAGTATATGTCTTTTTGAATAGCGAATCTCGCCGATTTATCACCACGGCTGTGATAAAATCCACATGATGAGCAAAATTAACATGAACAAAACTAATTGTGTCACGGTCGGCGGTATTCGAGTCGGTGGTGATGCGCCGGTGGTCGTGCAGTCCATGACCAATACTGATACGGCCGAGGCGGAAAAGACCGCACAACAAATCGTCGCACTGGCCAAAGCCGGCTCAGAACTGGTGCGCATCACGGTTAATTCGGATGCCGCAGCGGAACAGGTCGCCAATATTCGTGATCGGGTCATCCAGCTCGGCGTAGATGTGCCGATTATTGGTGACTTTCATTTTAACGGCCATAAACTTCTGGCCGCACATCCTGGCTGTGCCGAGGCACTCTCAAAATATCGAATCAATCCCGGTAATGTTGGCCGCGGTAAAAAGCGCGATGAACAATTTGCCCAGCTCATCGAGTTCGCCTGTCAATACGATAAACCCATTCGCATCGGCGTCAACTGGGGAAGCCTCGATCAGGCTGTTCTCGCCAGCACCATGGACGAAAATGCCAACAGCGCGAATCCACTTGATGCCAAACAGGTTATGTATCAGGCTATGATCCGCTCGGCATTAGAAAGCGCACAGCAGGCACAGGATATCGGCCTGGCACAGGACAAAATCATCCTGTCCTGTAAAATGAGCAATGTGCAGGATTTAATCGCCGTATATTCTTCATTGGCCGAACAATCGGCCTACCCATTACATCTGGGGTTAACCGAAGCCGGCATGGGCAGCAAGGGCATCGTCGCCTCAACCGCGGCATTAGCGGTGTTATTGCAAAAAGGCATTGGCGATACCATTCGCATATCACTCACACCCGACCCCGGTGGTGATCGCACTCAGGAAGTGCTCGTGGCGCAGGAAATTTTGCAATCGATGGGACTACGATCGTTTACCCCGCAGGTCATTGCCTGCCCAGGCTGCGGTCGAACCTCAAGTACCTACTTCCAGAAACTCGCACAGGAGATTCAATCTTATTTACGCAACAACATGCCCGCTTGGAAGCAACAATATTCCGGCGTAGAAGAGATGACCGTGGCGGTGATGGGCTGTGTGGTAAATGGTCCGGGTGAAAGTAAACATGCGAATATAGGCATTAGCCTGCCCGGTACCGGAGAAAAGCCGGTCGCCCCTGTTTATGAAGATGGTGAAAAGACGGTGACCTTAAAAGGTGATCACATTGCCGAAGAATTTCAGGTGATCGTTGAAAAATATATCCAGCGACATTATTAATCTGTTCACAACTATTCCGTTAACACAAGCTTGCCCTAAGGATGCACCCTCTATGTTATTAATCTGAGGGATATGAAAAGGGGATAATTAAAACAATGCGTTATCTAATCATAATCCCCTCACCCCAACCTTCGGCTTTAGCTTCCTGCGTCGCCCTACCGGCTACGTGGCCCAGGCCAGTTTCTCAACCGACTCGGTTTCACCTTCTCCGTGTAGCCGTCTCCCTGAAGGAGAGGGCGTTAACCGGTCAGCCGTGTAATCCGTTAACAAGTGAATTATATTTTTTTCAGTCGCTTTAATAAAATATTATGATAATCCCGCACGCGTTGCACATATCGAACCGGCTCACGACCCCGTGCGTAGCCATATTTTAAAGTCTTGTAATATTTTTTCTGCGTAAGCAATGGAAATATCTCGCTGACCTCATGCCAGGCATCCGGATTTTTATTCAACCGGCGGGCTAAAGTGCGGGCATCATACACATGCCCCATACCCACATTGTAAGCGGCAAGCGCAAACCAGATTCGTTCCTTACCGGTGACACTGTCCGGAATACGTTTAATAAGGCGAGCAAGATATTTTGCTCCGCCATTAATACTTTGGACCGGATCCAGACGATTTTTAATACCTACCTCTTTTGCCGTCGTCAAGGTCAACATCATCATGCCACGCACACCGGTTGGACTGCGTGCGTTAGACCGCCAGTGCGACTCCTGATAGGACTGAGCGGCCAACAAGGTCCAGTCAAGCTTGTTTTTAGTCGCTGCATTTTTAAAATGCGCTGTATATTTAGGTAACAGCTTGTTAATGCGACGGACATATTTTCGCGTGTCGACATAATCAAACACTTCTATATAACCGTAATAGTGTTCGAGTAGTAATTCCAGTTGTCCGCTATTGCGATAACCCTTAAACCAGGTATCGACCTTTGCTTTTAATTTAGTCGCCTGCGGCGACATGGCCCAGGCCAGCGCTTCTGGTTTGCTAAGATCAAAACGTACTCTTAATTCAGGATAATAGCGCCGATTCATCGCCGCAATATGTGAATCGGCTACGGTACATTCTATTTTTTTAAGCCAGACATTTTCGAGCAGGGTTTCCGTACCCGTCGCTTTGTCCATTTTCCAGACGAGCTCCTTATTTTGTTCACTAAGCCTGGTTAGCCTTTCTGCATAGCTGGTCTCTACCGGAACGACTAGCTCGACGCCAATGAGATCCGTTATTTTTTTCGGATTGGGGCCACCATGACGACAAACGACCTGTTGCTGTACTTCCTGATAAGTCGGTCCAAATAAGTATTGCGACTGACGTTTGGGCGTTTTGGTTAAACCCGCTGCCGCCAGATGCGCCTCACCGGATTGCAGTGCCGCCAAAACTTCACGGATAGAATCTTTCTCAATATAACGGACTTTTACCCCCAGTGATTTCGCAAAGGCCTGAGTCATATCAAATTCAAAGCCGGTTTGCTCATCACGCAAGTTGTAATACGTCGTCGGGGCGTTGCGCGTCACCACCCGCAATTCTTTTTTATCCAGAATAGAATCCAGGATCGGCGGTAATTTCTGCTGTTTATCCCCGGATTCTTGCTGACAAGCGGTCAGAAAAACCAGAAAATTTAGCGCAACACTATATATAAGTATTCGAAAGCGCATCAAACCTCCTCAATGAAGCGCTATATATAACTTATTTTTTGTCACGTAACCAGATGCGCGGTAATAAATCTGACCATTGATAGACGCTCATGCCCATCAGGATCATCGCGCTGCCTAACCAGGCACCCCAGACCAGCTCTTCGTGGTTAAATACTTGACCAATCCACAGCGCCAGTACCGGGGTCATCAATGTTAGCAAGGCAACCTGATTTGCCTGCATGTGCTTTAAGACATAAAAATATAAATTAAAGCCAATCGTGGTCGCGATCACTCCCAGATAAATAATGGACCATAAGGCATGATCAGGAATGTCCTCTGGAAACTCTCCGTCAAGAACTAACCAGGTAACCAGATAAGTAGGCGTTGCAAATATCATTCCCCCGGTCGTCACGCTGGTCGAAGCAAGATCGCCATGCACCCGCTTGACCGCCACCGCACTGGAAGCATGAATAAAAACCGACAACAAAACCGCCGCGACGCCATAAACCGCTTCACCACCAAAATCGATACTCTGCCAGAAAATAAAAAATAATCCGACTATACCCATAAACAAGCCAAACAGTTTAGGGGCTGACCAGCTTTTTTCCTGCAAAATAAAATAGGCCAACAGGCTGGTCATAAACGGGGTTAAGCCAAACAGGACCGAAATAAACCCGGACTGAATGAATTGCGCACCCCAGTACACCGCCAACATCGCACCATAAATGCCAAAGCCGGCCGCAAAGTAGGTCAGCAAGGCCTGCTTATGCAATGGGATGGGAACCTTTTTGATAAACGCTATCAGCAACAATAAAACCAGCCCGATGGTCATACGTGCAGACACACCGAAAATAAAACCCGGTCCTTCGCCGCTCCATTTAATCGCCAACGGCGTCGTTGACCAGATCAATATGATAATAATAAAACCGGCTATCAATCTATAAGGTTGCGCCTTCATCTTTTCTTTTCCTTCTTTCCTGTTTTATTGCTTATTTTATTTCTAATTTTAATTTCCTGTTTACTTTATAGCTCCAAAACGAAACGGGCCGCAGTGTTAGCTGCGGCCCGTTTGAAATAGTGTTGAAGTTTAAGTTAAATCAATTCGGTACGCCGCTATCAGGTGTATGCATCCAGCGAATGCATAGCACCACAACCTTAACCGCTTGTTTAAAGGCGACATCGGCAGGGTTAGCGTTCATTGCCTGCGGCAATAATCCGAATGAGTTTAATTTCGTATTCATGCTTCGAGTGTGCTCTGCAAGCCCGATGCTGTCAAGCATTCAATTTTTTATCATTAAGGTTCATTAACGATCCGTCGTAATAAAAATATCGCCATGCTATTTGTGTTTGTTTTTCTAATTGTAATAAAAGATTTTCGGTGGGGATGGCTTCCTTCGGGTACACATTGACAATACTAATCATAACGCGAGCGCAACCTCCAAACTCACGCCAGTTAACCTCACATACTTTTGTCTTCTGCTGACAGTGTGGGCAACAATAGTGGTATTTAAATTCATCAAAATAGTTAACCTGCTTATCGCCAGACAAAGCTGAGCGCCGAGTACATTCAGGACATTGAGGTTTTGCCATGCTTAAATCTGCATACCAGCCCGGCTCATCTAACACCGGCGGAATATGTACAAAAGTAAACTGTTGCCAGTCGGGCTCGCCTATTAATGACCGTTCTCCCGTGGGCTGAAATTCTAGCGCCGGTGCACAACCCATAAAACTAATATGTTGTAGAAATTGCTCACCAATATAAAACCGACCCCGCTGCGTAGCATCCACCTGATCAGCAATCAGTCCAAGCGAACGTAAAACCTGTTCAAGCTTTATCAGCCCCGTGGAGCTGACATCCCTGGCCGCTGGAATCCATTGCGGGTTCTGGGGGCACAGCACTAACTGTCGATAGGATTTGCTCATCGTTTTCCGATAACTATTATTGAATTCAAAATTTTAACACGCCCCTTAGTATACCTTTAAGCACTCAGGTATAATGCAGGCGCTAAATAACCCGTTGGGAACCCACATGACTGAGCAAGACAATAACAAAGAGCAGGAAATTTTATCAATGGTCAAACGCGTATTAACCGACGTGGCCCGTGATACCCACGTCAAACCCGGTCTACGCCACCCTCTCGCTGATAACACCATCATGGGAATCCGTGACTGCCTGGCCCTGATCAGCGCACGTGAAAGCGAGCTCAGTCTGGCTAGTGGTCACGATCAAAACATGCGTCCCACGTTTGCCGGCGAATCCAGCGCCCCCAAAAATGTAGTGGTACCCATCGATCAATTGACTCGTAATAAGGATCTTGACGAGTAAGCTCAATATTGGCGCTCGATTTTTTAGCCTCCCTGCTTCAGGGGTAACTAAGCGCGATCATAAAGAAGCCAATGACTCCCCAATATCCTGCCCCTGAGACCCTTTTTGAGCCCATCCAGCAGGTATTGATTGACTTCCCTGGTGGATTGTCAGAGTACGAGTTCCTGACCGCGCTAGGACAAAATTTGAGCTATTTTGCCCGTAGCTCGCCAGATTCATTGATCCTGTTTCAACGGCATTTCCTGCTATTTCACTGTCTGTACCGACTGCAACACGATTACTATGAGACCAAAACCGGGATTCTGCAGATATCGGCACTGGAAATCCATCTCTGGCCATATCGAACGATATTGAGCGATATCCAGCGAGTCGATCCCGTGCGTGAGTATTACCTGGATATATCCAGCCTGGATTCAACCGATTCTGCTCAAGTCGATGATTTATTGGGAAAATTCTGGTTAGCGCTGGCCCGACATGATTCCCGCCATGATGCCCTGGCGTTGTTAGCATTAACCGATCCGGTTGATGATCAATGCATAAGAAAACGATATCGACAACAGGTCATGCTACACCACCCCGATCGCGGTGGTGATCAAGAGACCATTAAGCAGCTCAATCTTGCCCTGGCGAAATTGCTGCCAAAATAAATATCTGGATTATTCGTCTCTGACGCCAATAGTTTTTGCAGCCGATTAGCAGGTCAACTATCTTTAAACTAGAGTCGAGTG
>ENA-ORDP01001749-ORDP01001749.1-marine-sediment-metagenome-genome-assembly--contig:-NODE-1749-length-11446-cov-8.197963_pt1 | contig 11446 bp, 7 predicted proteins | sample MGYA00248627_ERZ508539 | MGnify/ENA primary metagenome ERZ508539 (study PRJEB26208, sample SAMN05571518) | marine sediment metagenome | biome: deep sea; feature: Hydrothermal vent; material...
TAAGGTACTAATAAAACTTGCCGCCTCAAAAAAACTATTCTCTTCTCTGCACGACGGAACGGCAGAGCCTTTTCGAGTCTCACCGCCAGAGGCGGTGGTTTACCCAAATTGAATTAATCAGCGTTTCCCTAGAATTTGAACAGGTTTTTCAGCGCTTCTTTGGCTTTTTGTTTTATTTTGTCTTCGTCCTGCTTCAGTCTTTCTCTGGCTTTCTGTTTCAGTTTGCCCTCTTCCTGCTTCAGCCTTTCCCTGGCTTTTTGCTTCAGTTTCTGCTCCTGCTTTTTAAGCGCCTGTTTCGCCAGGATCTTGAGCACACTCTGATAGTCCACCTTGATTTCAGGCTGTGAGAAGGACCCTCTGATATAAATGGGTAGCGGAACCTTATTCATCTGCTCCCAGGTTTGACCACTTTGGCCTTCAGCGGCGGAGGTGAATTTTATATCCAGGCGGTAGTCGAGCCGCTCCCTGACCAGGTTGATCTTGCCCTGTCCCCTTGCCCGCGCATGGGGCAGGGCAATGTGGAGGTCGCGATTATCCAGAATACCGTTGCGTATTTTCGCGCTGCCACTGATCTGGGCAAAGTCGGTTTCCAATGGCGTTTTGTTATCCGGCAGGGGCTGTTTTTTCAGCTTTGCCCGCAGTTCACGTTCGAAGCGGGCCAGATTGAAACCTTTGAGGGCGCCATTTTTAACGATGAAGCTCAGGTTGCCGTTGAGGCTTTGTTTCACGGCCATGATGTTCAGCCCGCCCTGGCCTAAATCTGAACTCAGGGTTGCCCGGATGCTGGCCTTGCCGCGGATTTTGTCGTCACCGATAAGATCTTTAAGCAGAGGTCCGATGGCGATGTTTTGCAAGCTTCCATTCAGTTTTACACGTGGGATAGTGCTTCGTACATCGAGCTGAATGTCACCGTTATAGCTGCCCTGATAGACGTTGGCGGATATCGGCTTAATCCGAATCTGCCCGGCTTTGGCGGTGGTCCCGAGGGTGAGCGTGTTCAGGCGGAGACGGGCTATTTTTAGTTTGCCGATGCGGAGTTGGCCGTTGATGTTGAGACGGCGCAGCAGATCCAGAGGTAGTTTGATGGTAGGGCCGCGGGTGGCTAGCGCTATTGTGGAAGAAGCCGGGGATGAGGTGCGGGCGGATGTGCTGTGCTGTGCGGGCTTGTTCCTGCTTTTTACGGCAGTAGCCACGCGGGTCTTTGCCGGCGCGGGCAGGTAACGATCCAGATCAATTTTATTGAGCACCAGTTTGTAACGTACGACCGGTTGGCTGAAATTGTGGATGCTGACATAGCCTTGCAGGTTGCTGTCATCCAGCTGCAAAATTATGGGTTTGAGCAGCAGATCATTGGTGTTGCCAATGATGCGCAGACCGACTCGGGCGCGGGTCAGCACGTTCTTGTCCGTCGTGATGGGTAGCAGGGATTCCATTGACAGGATCTTCATCAGTCGACGCGGGTTGAATTCTTTCAGATCCACGCTGGCAAGATAACGCGGCTTGTTCAGAAATTGATGGATGTTAAGGCGCGCCTGCAGTTCCAGGCCGTAGGCTTTAACCAGCAGAAAGTCTGTTCTAAGTGACTGTTTGCCCATGTCCACTCGTATTTTCTTGCTTTCGATGCGTGCGTCGAGCTTGCCGCCTGGCAATAGCGTGGAGCTTGTTCTGTTTCGTAGGGTCAGTTGTTTGAATGTGTACTTCTGTTTTTTCAGATCCAGCGTTAACTGGCTGGACAGGGTGGTGGTTCCGCGGATGGCCGCCATGTGGGCCGATTTGGCCAGACGGTAACTAATCTGGCCCTTGAACGGGGCGAGCTTTAGAACTTGGCGCCCCCAATTTAGTTGCAGTCTTGTCTTCAGCTTGATGCTTGCGGATGCGACCGGTTGTCGACTGATAAAATCAAAGCTTGTCTCCAGAGGGATGGGCCTATTCAGAGATATGTGACCGATTTCCATATCCAGTTTTCGAATTTGATAATGCTGTTGCGTTTGCTGATCATCCCATTGCAGGCTGGCGTTGAGGATACTGATACCGTCGACGGAAAGAGCCGCCAGTGCGGTTGTAGAGGGTGGGGGTGTTTCTCTGGGGGATGCCGGTGCCGGGCTTTTCGCGGGTGGCAAAGATTTGTTCTGTGGCGTTGTTTTGCTTGATGCCACTGTGGTTTTGCCGGTTTTTGGCAATAGATCCTCCCAGTTGTCCTGTCCGTTTTTATTGCGTTGCAGATTTAGCTTCAACCCGCGTAGGGTCAAATGACCGATTTTGATGTCGCCACGCAACAATGGTAGCAACTGGATACGGACATCGACGGCATCCATGCTGGCAAAGGGCTGCTTGCCGAAGCCCACGGTATTTTCCAGCTCGACTTTCCCCAGCCTGGCGCCCAGCCAGGGAAAGACCGAAAGCTGGATGTTGCCGGGAATGTTCAGCGTGCGTCCGGTCTGCGCTTTGACCTGTTCGCTAATGGTGTCTTTATAGTCATTGGGATCAACCAGGAAAGGCAGGCTGATCAGGACAGCGGTCATAACCAGTATTAGCGCCAGAAGTATTTTCAGACCGAGAGTGAAAAATTGCTTCATTTATGATTTTTCCTTGAGGCGGCGGAGGGCCTGAATTAATCAGCGATCCTTGTTAAAGATGGAGCGGGTGAAGGGAATCGAACCCTCGTAGTCAGCTTGGGAAGCTGAAGTTCTACCATTAAACTACACCCGCAGATAGACAGGTAATGCACGTTACTGGTAACGGTTGTACAAATCAGATTAGAATGCCGCTTATTGTAGCCAATAGAACACAGAACGAACAGTATGAAAATCTTTGTGAATGGTCAAGGGCAGGAATTGTCGGATGGGCTGACTGCTGCCGGGTTCATCGAACAAATGGGATTGACGGGACAGCGACTGGCCATGGAGGTCAATGAAGAAATCGTACCGCGCAGCACGTTTGATGAACATATTTTTCAGGACGGCGACAGGGTGGAAATTGTCCATGCCGTAGGCGGGGGTTAGCGCTGGACGCGACTGCGAAACACCGATGAACTCCCCGTTAATCGTATAAGGGAATACCCTACAACTTATACCCCGCCTGTTCGCAGGGGGGTCACTTATTTTTCAGGTAAATCGATGACAGTCTTGAACGCAAACAATACGCCGCTGGTGATTGCCGGTGATGAATACAGCTCACGCCTGCTGGTGGGAACCGGCAAATACAGGGATATGGAAGAAACACGGCTGGCGATTGAGGCCAGTGGCGCCGAGATTGTCACGGTCGCGGTGCGGCGCAGCAACATCGGCCAAAACCCCAATGAACCCAACCTGCTGGACGTGATCCCGCCGGAAAAATACACCATTCTGCCCAATACGGCAGGCTGCTATACGGCTGAAGATGCGGTGCGCACCTGCCGTCTGGCGCGTGAGTTACTGGATGGTCATGATCTGGTCAAACTGGAAGTGCTGGGTGATCAGAAAACCCTGTTCCCGGATGTGGTGCAAACCTTGAAGGCTGCGGAAACCCTGATCAAGGACGATTTTAAGGTCATGGTCTATACCAGCGATGATCTGTTAATTGCCAAAGAGCTGGAAGCGATGGGCTGTGTCGCGGTCATGCCCTTGGCTGCCCCTATCGGCTCGGGACTGGGCATTCGTAACCCCTACAATATCCGCTTCATTATCGAAGAACTGAAAGTGCCCGTGCTGGTGGATGCCGGGGTGGGTACCGCCTCTGATGCCGCCATAGCGATGGAATTGGGCTGTGATGGTATCCTGATGAATACCGCTATTGCTGCAGCACAGAAGCCGGTGCTCATGGCCGCCGCGATGAAAAAAGCCATTGAAGCTGGACGAGAAGCCTTCCTCGCCGGGCGTATGCCGCGCAAACAGTATGCCAGCGCTTCGTCGCCGATTGACGGAAGTTTTTTCTAGTAACGCCGTTTGTACTCATTATCAAAGCTTGGAGAGGATAAAAGCAGCAACTAGTCTTTATGTCGCTCTCAGGCAATCAATTACACCGCCGTATCCGCAGTTTTGTATTGCGGGAAGGCCGTCTGACAAAAGGACAACAGCAGGCGCTGGATCAGCTTTTTCCGCATTTTGGGGTGAGTCTTTCACAGGGTCCGCTGAACCTCGACTGCCTGTTTGGACGCCCAGGTGGATGCTATGCTCCGAAAATACTCGAAATTGGATTCGGTAATGGAGCGTCCCTGGTAGAAATGGCCACGAAACACCCGGAAAATGATTACTTTGGGATTGAGGTGCATCGTCCCGGTGTAGGTAATCTGCTTCTGCAGATCGAAGCACAGGCGCTGGCGAATATTCGTGTCAGCCATGATGATGCGATTGAAGTCCTTCAGCAGCAGATCCCTGATCAGGCACTGGATGCTGTTTATCTTTTTTTCCCCGACCCCTGGCACAAACGCAAGCACCATAAACGGCGCATACTCCAGGCTGATTTTGTACGGCTGATACGTGACAAATTGAAGGTGGGAGGTATTTTTCACATGGCAACGGATTGGCAGCATTACGCACAGCATATGATGAAGGTCATGAGTGTTGTCGAGGGCTTTGAAAACTGTGCCGGAGTGGCTCAATACACCCCGCGTCCTGAATATCGGTCCCTGACCAAATTTGAGCAGCGAGGGCACAGGCTGGGGCACAGTGTCTGGGATTTAGTCTTCCGAAGCAATTAATGCCTTTCAATATATTCATAAATACCTAGGACTAAAGTACAGTTACCTCATTAAAAAAAGAGCTGTAAAATAAACTGTTCGTGGATTCGAATCCAAGTTATCCGGAAACTCTAAAAACATTCAGGAGTGATAGTTGAGTACCCTAAGATTTTTCAAACATCATATCCGGGTCCCATTTGTTGTATTAGGCTCAGCAGAGTTGTTGTGCGGTATAATTTCAGTCTACGCAGCAAGCTATGTCAGGTTCAGTTCTGGCGGGGTCGATGTGGCCACTATTTTTTCCGGTCTTGAAACCCGAGCGGTACTTTTTGCAGGCGTTATATTACTGTGCATGATTGCAACAGGGCTTTACCAAACCGCTATGCGCGAAGGTATGTTTGGAGTGTTATTAAGGTTGGTTGTTTCATATTTTCTGGGCGTAGTTGTACTGGCTTTTATCTTTTATTCCTTCCCGGTCCTTTTTCTTGGTCGTGGCGTGCTGATTTTATCTGTTATTTTTTCGGCTACAGCGATCGTTTTACTGCGAATTATATTTTTCAAGGCTGACCCCGATATATTCAAGCGTAGAGCCCTTATCTTAGGGACAGGCAAGAGAGCATCCACTATTGCTGAACTTAGAAGAAAAACAGATCAGTTCGGGTTTAAGGTATTGGGTTACGTGCATTTGCGTGGGAGCAAGGATGTCATTGAACAAGCCCTAATTCTTAAATTGAAAATGCCACTGAAGAACTACTGTCTAACGCATGAGGTTGACGAAATTGTCATTGCGATTGATGACAGGCGAAAAGGATTTCCGGTCAGAGACTTGCTTGATTGTAAAATGAGCGGGATAGAGATTCTTGATCTCGCCTCTTTTTTTGAGCGCGAAACAGGTAAAATTCGACTGGACCAAATCCATCCAAGCTGGTTAATGTTGTCTGACGGATTCAATAAAAGTGGGTTTCAAACATCCACAAAACGCATTTTCGATCTTATCTCAGGACTTATGTTATTAGCCATAACGTGGCCATTTATGTTATTTACCGTTGTCGCCATCAAGCTTGAAGATGGAATTAACGCCCCCGTTATATTTAGTCAGATCAGAATCGGAGAAGAAGGCCGACCCTATAAAATATTTAAATTTCGCAGTATGCGTGTGGATGCAGAAAAAAACGGTAAAGCACAGTGGGCAGTGAAGGGAGACTCAAGGATCACTCGGGTAGGTCATTTGATAAGAACGACGCGCTTCGATGAGTTACCACAAATATTCAATGTTGTTAAAGGAAATATGAGCTTCGTCGGCCCACGGCCCGAGCGGCCCGAGTTTGCCGTTATGTTAAGTGAAAAAATTGAATACTTCGAGGAACGGCACCGCGTGAAACCAGGCATTACCGGGTGGGCGCAAATTCGATATCCCTATGGTGCCTCAGACAAAGATGCATTAGAAAAATTACAATATGATTTATATTACGTAAAGAACCAGAGTTTGTTACTGGACTTTTTAATATTATTGCAAACCGTTGAAGTTATCCTTTTTGGGAAAGGATCCCGGTAGTTTTACCGATTCTAATTTAATCGGGGAAATGTACGGATAAGCTCCATTACATTGAATCTCCTTGGGTGTTATTCCCCGCTGCTTGCAGCGAAGAACAGTAGGATGGGTAAAGCGAAAAGGAAACCCATCAGCATGCTACTTAATACCCCGCCAGCTTGCTGCGGGGTTGTTTATTGGCATCAAACGGAATAGGTTGATACATGGCGAAATTTATGCGAGAGAATGGCAAGTCATCGGGACTGTTAATAACATTTTTGTTTGTCTATATGGCCCTGGCCATATTTATGTATTATCCAACCGTATCCAGTCTGGCCCACATCTGGGTTTTTTCAAAGTATTCCACCTACAAACATGGTTTGCTTTTGTTAGGTATTGGAATTTATTTTTTTTATCAGCGCTGGATAAAACTGGGGAGCGAGATCACAATCCGGTTTGATATGACAGGTTTTTTGTTATTAATAATGGCCTCGATTATCTGGTTTTTTGCGCACTTGGCGGAAGTTGAGGTGGTGCAACAACTGATTTTTATTTTCATCCTATATTCCATTCTCTGGGCCATTCTGGGATATCGAATTTCACGGCAATTCGCATTCCCTGTTTTATTGTTGATTTGTGCAATTCCCATTTGGGGTTTAATGAACGAGGGATTGTTACAAGTTATCACAGTTAAAATAGTCGCCTTAATGCTAAAGCTTATAGGCGTTAACAGCTATGTTGAGAATGTCAGAATATTTATTCCTGAAGGGGCATTTAGCGTTAATCCTGAATGTGCCGGTATGCAACAGCTTATGGCAGCAATTAGCCTGGCGGCAATTTATGCCTATCTGAATGATTTTAGACTGATACCTCTTTTAGTTTATATGGCGATGGCCGCTGCCCTGGCTTTAATGCTGAATATTTTGCGAATTTTTATAGTTGTATTTTCCGGGCACTTAACAAATATGCAATCCTATTTTGTTCGGGTTGAGCATATTTCACTTGGATGGGCCTTATTTGGCGCAGGCATGTTTATATTCATGCTACTCTCTAACAGATTCCTGCTGTCACGCTATGGTTCTTTTGTTACCAGGACAGATAATGAAAAAAGTGTCATCAAACCAGATAGAGCGGTATCGAATAAAAAACATATTTTCCAGTTATTTTTAGTCATGTTTGGATTATCCATTGGACCATTATGGGCGCAAATTCAGAGTTCGAAAACGCAGAGTCCGGTGGGTAGGCTGACCGTTCCTGAAGCTTTCAATCAATGGCGATTGTCAAGTAGTAAAGACTATAATTATGAGCCGTTTTATAGCCATGCTGACATTGTTTATAAAGGGAACTATATCAACGAAAGCGGAAAGACAGTTTATTGTTATATTGCCTATTACCATAATCAAAAACAGGGCAAAGAACTTATTTCTGAACTTAATCGTGTTTATGATAATAAAACATGGATAGAACTGGATTCTAAAAAACGTGATATTGAAGTCTCACATCTGAATTTTACGGTAAATGAAACCATTGTAAGAACACCACAGGGAAAGGAGAAGTTAATTTGGTATTGGTATTATACGATTGATAAACGAACCAGCAATGAAAATTTTGAAAAATTGCTTGAGGTTTGGAGTGATATGAGCGGCCAGTCTGGAGCTTCATTATTTCTAGTGGCCGCTGATGTCAATGAAAGTTATGCCGCTTCCAGAAAAGCATTACATGATTTTTTAAACGATTCACTCTTGGGTCTGGAGATGGCCGTTAAACAGATCAGCAAGCCTGATAAGCATTAATCGTTGCATCAGTATTTGTGCATCATAGCCCCCTCTCCCTCTGGGAGAGGGTTGGGGTGAGGGGATAAAATACATGCAAATACTGATGCAACGATTAATAACAGAGAGTCAGAATAGTTTAAATAAATGTTCCGAAATTCTGTTTAGTTAAGACCGTTCGCCCTGAGCTTATCGAAGGGTGAACGGTCTTTCAGGCGCCATGTTCATGGTTCGACAAGGCTCTCCTGAGCTTGAGAAATGAAAAGTATTAATCGTTGCATAAGTATTTTCACCATAGCACCCTCTCCCTCCGGGAGAGGGTTGGAGTGAGGGGGTAAAATACATGCAAATACTTATGCAACGATTAATATATTGCTGAATTGCATTATTTAATCTCAGACGATAAAAGGTAGTTACTGTGACTATATTTAAAATGAAACATGCGCCAGAAAAATTCATTCTGAATAGCGTGTTGTTGAGCCTGGTTATCATAGGCGTTATTGCCTGTAGCAAAATCAGCGATGCTGAGCGTATGAAAAACGCAGCAACATATATGACGGAAGGCAGCTACAGGGCAGCGGTCATTGAATTAAAGAATGCAATTCAGGCTAATACGAAAAATAAAAACTCCAGATTTTTGTTGGGTCAGGCCTATTTGAAATTAGGGGAAGGCAGTAATGCCGAAAACGAATTGCGGCGTGCAGGGGAATTAGGGATTGCGCGTTCTGAAATTATCGCTCCATTGGGAAACGCGTTCATATTACAGGGAAAGTATAAAAAAGCATTGAAGATATTCCATTCGGGTGGTGCCAAAAAGAATAAAGACAGACTCCAGATTCTGTTATTAAGTGGAGAGTCGTATTTAGGGCTTTCTGATTATAAAAATGCCGAAAAGGCGTATGTAGCGGCCCAAAAAATTGCCCCCGAACACCCTGAACCATTGCTTGGACGGGCGAAAATAGCAATGAAACAAGGTCGTCTTGTTCAGGCTGGAATATACCTGGAAAAAGCAAAGCAGTTCGCTCCTGATAACATCGAGCGGATTCTTTTGTCAGCTGAGCTATATGCGTTAAAAGGCGAGCAAACGAAGGCGGAAGCCGGTTTTAAACGGGCATTGAAACTTAATAAGGTAAAGGATTTTACCAGGCAGAAATTTCAGGCGTTGACCGGGATGGTGACTTCTCAGATATTACAAAAAAAGCTGGGTGTGGCTTCAAGGAGTATTGCGCTATTAATTAAAGCTCGGCCCGGGCATCCTTTGGTCAAATATTTGCAAGCCTGGCTGGCATTTCAGAAGAAAAACTATGCGTTAGCCAATACAGTATTGCTTGATTTGCAACGAAAAGCGCCGAAATATTTACCGGGTTTATTGTTGTTGGGCGCGACTAACTACGCACTTGGCAATTATGAACAGGCAAACATTTATTTATTACGCTTTGTAAATAAGGTGCCAACACATAGTTACGCCAGAAAACTTTTAGCGGCGACACAGTTAAAATTAAATCAGCCAAAAAAAGCAATGAGGACGCTACACTCAGGCATCAAAACGACAGATGCAGGACTTCTGGAAATGATGGGGCAGGTAGCGGCATTAACCGGAAATACCAGCGGACATGTAAGTTATCTGAAGGAGGCCATCAAGGAGGATCCAGCCAATTTATTACTCAGAAAAGAACTTGCAAAAACTTATATAAGGCAAGGTGATTTAAAAGACGCGATTACAGAACTACAGTTATTACATAAAAAGAACCTCCGGGATCGGTCGACGGATGTGCTATTAATTTTCGCACACTTGCGTGCCGGACAGGTTAATAGCGCCATAAATCTGGCCAAAAAGATTTTACGGAACAAGCCGTCGGATCCGGATTTACAGGCAGTGATGGGTGAAGTCGATCTGGTTGCGGGAAAGCGTGATATGGCCAGGCAGCGTTTCCACAAGGCATTAAAACTACAAAAAAATCACAGCTACTCCCAATTGAGTTTGGCTCGAATGGATCTGGATGACGGGAACCTGATAGGAGCAGATAAATGGTTTAACAAGGTTTTATCAGAAAATAAAGCTTCCATTCCTGCTTTGTTAGGGCGCGCGCAGATAGCGGCACGACAGGGGAATATGGACAAAGCGTTATCTTTTCTGGAAAAAGCCCGCACTGCTGATGCGCGGGCAGTGTTACCGCGAATTATTTTGACGCGCTATTATTTAGCTACAGGGAAGGCGGATTTGGCGCTAAAGTTGGCAAATGAAGTCAATCGCTTACAGCCTGATTCAGCCACCAGTCTTTTGTTATTGGGGCGCGCTTGGTTACTGGGGAAACAGCCGCAAAATGCAGCCGATGCATATCAGAAACTGGTAAGAAAACAACCTTCTGCGACTGCGTATTTTGAACTTGCCGTCGCGCAAAGGGCTTTGGGTAATCTGGTTTCAGCACGGACTTCATTGAAAAAATCATTACAGCAGGATGCAAAATATCTGAAAGCGAAAGTGATGCTGGTAGATCTTGACTTAACTTCAAATCAGTATGCCCAAGCGCTTAAGCTGGCTAATGAAATAAAACGACAATATCGTGATAAAGCTATTGGATACCGCCTTAAAGGTGATATTTATATGCAGGAGAAACGCTATAAAAAGGCACAAAGCGCTTTTCAAATGGCGATCAAACGAGAGCCGGGCGCAAATTTGGCAATAAAACTCAGTCGCGCCTGTTTTTTAGCCGGCGACACCGCGAAAGGCTTGGTTATTTTGAATAAGGGCATTGCAAGATATCCGGACCACATTGGCTTAAGATTGGCATTGGCAATACATTACCAGTTTGCCGGGAATGCTGTATTGGCAGAGCAGAATTATAGAAAGCTGTTGGAGCGGAAGCCATCAAATATTATTGCGTTAAACAATATGGCTTCACTTTTGACGGATAGAAATCCTGAAAAGGCGCTGTCTTATGCCAGGCAGGCATATCAACTGGCTCCGAAAAGTATGGCCGTAACGGACACATTGGGGTGGCTTCTGCTAAATCAAAAGCAGATCAAAGAGGGACTCGAGGTATTAACGGAGGCCGTTTCACGAGGTAATAATCCGACCGTAAAATATCATTTAGCCGTGGCGTTGGTTAAAAACGGGAAAAAGGAAAAGGCCAGGACGATTCTTGGCGGATTACTGAAGTCTGGAATAAAATTTCCGGAACAGACAGAGGCTTCAAAGTTACTGGCGGGACTGCGGCAATGAAACTGTGAGCTTGAGACATGGCTCGCCTGAACGGGAATACTTGTATCCGTACCACTTAACTCATTGAATGTGAAGTGATATTATTTAGTGGCGACTTTTCTATCAGAATATATATCGGCGGAGAAACGTGATATATATTCCGTATTTTTTTATCGCTGTCTATGACTAATTGTAGTGTATATGTCAAGTATGAAGTGCTCTATAATGATAATTCAATTTGGGTAAACCACCGCCTCTGGCGGTGAGACTCGAAAAGGCTCTGC
>ENA-ORDP01001750-ORDP01001750.1-marine-sediment-metagenome-genome-assembly--contig:-NODE-1750-length-11442-cov-2.402037_pt1 | contig 11442 bp, 11 predicted proteins | sample MGYA00248627_ERZ508539 | MGnify/ENA primary metagenome ERZ508539 (study PRJEB26208, sample SAMN05571518) | marine sediment metagenome | biome: deep sea; feature: Hydrothermal vent; material...
CACCATCGTCCCCGCTGGTGTTCGGACGCCTGGGTGATGTTCGCCTCGTGTTTTTGGCTCGTCATGGGGCGCATCACCAGTTGGCTCCTCATCGGGTCAACTACCGGGCCAATCTATGGGCACTGCGTCAGGTAGGTGCGCAGCAGGTGCTGGGGATCAATTCGGTGGGTGGCATCCGTGCTGATCTGCGACCCGGAATATTGGCTGTGCCGGACCAAATTATCGATTACACCTGGGGGCGTAGTGGCACCTTTGATGAGCAAGGCGAAGCGCTACAGCACGTGGACTTCACCGATCCCTATAGCTCAGCATTACGCAGTCGACTCTTCACCGCCGCCGGCCAGATGGGTATCGATTTGGCCGAGGGTGGATGTTATGGGGTCACCCAGGGACCGCGCCTCGAAACCCGGGCGGAAATCACCCGTTTACGCCGCGATGGTTGTGACCTGGTGGGGATGACCGGGATGCCCGAGACCGCCTTGGCGCGAGAGCTTGGTCTGGACTATGCCTGCTTAGCCATTGTGGCCAACTGGGCAGCAGGTTGTGATCTGGAGCAGCGAAAAATCTCTTTTACAGAGGTCAAGTCCATCGTTGTCAAGGCCTCTGCAGGCCTTCCCGGACTGCTTGCGGCCTTATTGCGTGATTGAGTCCTGTCAATGGGGCTGGGAAGTTCCGTTGCAAACGATGCAACATTGCTACTTGCGCTTTTTGCCGGTTCGTGAGAAAAATATAGACCGTGCAGGGGCCGTTTGCGGTGGGGGACACTTTGCAGCTTCGACCAAGCTTGCATACCAGTCTAATGTTAGGAGTTTCACCATGCTTTTCGGTACGGTCAAGTGGTTCAACGACGCCAAGGGTTTTGGTTTCATCGCGCCTGAAGATGGCAGTAAAGATGTGTTTGTCCATTACTCTGCGATCAATTCCAACGGGTTTCGTTCGCTTCAGGAGGGCCAACGCGTGAGCTTCGAAGTTGTGCAGGGTCCCAAGGGGTCTCAGGCTTCAGGTGTGGCCGTGGTGCCATGATACGTTGAGAAAAAAGTGTTTTGTGTCCCCGCCCCGTTCGAGGCGGGGACTCCGGTTGAGTGCTGCGGATTAGGACAAGAACTGCAAGTGGGCGAGTTCCGCATACAGTCCGCCGCTCTGCAGTAGTTCCTCGTGACGACCTTCAGCGATGATGTGGCCGACATCCATGACCACAATGCGATCAGCACGCTGGACGGTTGCCAGGCGGTGGGCAATCACCAGCGTGGTGCGGTTCTGTTCCAGTCGGGTAAGCGCCGCCTGGATGGCCGCTTCCGATTGCGCGTCCAGACTGGATGTGGCCTCATCAAGTAGCAGCACCGGGGCATTCTTCAGGAGAGCCCTGGCAATCGCGATCCGCTGTTTCTGCCCCCCTGAAAGCCGTACCCCCCGCTCGCCCAGTGGCATCGCATAGCCCTGTGGCAGGGAGCGGATAAACGCGGCGGCCTCAGCCGCTGTCGCGGCGGCTTCGATCTCGGCTTGGTCGGCCTCGATCCGCCCGAAGCGAATGTTATCCGCGGCACTGGTGTGGAACAGGATCGGCTCTTGAGGCACCAGTGCCAGATGACGTCGCAGTTCGACCGGGTCTAGATCGCGCAGGTTGATCCCGTCCAGCAGGATCCGGCCTTGCTGGGGATCATAAAAACGCAGCAGTAAGTGCAAAACCGTGCTCTTGCCGGCCCCGGAGGGGCCTACCAAGGCAACTCTTTCACCTGGTCGTATATGCAGATTGAAGTCTATCAGGGATGGGGTGTCGGGTCGCGAGGGATAATGGAATTCGATGTTCTCAAAAATGATCTCACCCCGTACGTGCCGTGGGGTAGGTTGTGGTGCAGCAGGGGCGACGATGACTGGTTGCTCGGTAAACAGTTCATCAATGCGACTCATGGCGCCTGCTGCACGCAGAACTTCGCCCCAGGTTTCACCCAGTGCGGCCACTGCCCCGGCGGCAAAGACCGCATACAGCACGAACTGGCCGAGAATCCCAACGGCCAGATTGCCGGCCACCACATCCCGGGCCCCTGACCAGAGCACCAGGGTGATGGCTCCGAACACCAGTACGATGATGGTAGCGGTAAGCCCCGCCCGTATTTGGATGCGCTGCTTAGCCGTGTGCAGGGCGGCCTGGGCTGCTTTATTGTAACGTTCGCTTTCAACCTGCTCACGAGTGTAGGCCTTGACCGTGCTCACGGCATTGAGGGTCTCGTTGGCGATAGCCGCTGAATCTGCGATGCGGTCCTGATTGCTTCTCGATAGTCTTTGCAATTTTCGGCCAAACAGGGCAATCGGCAGGATTACACCCGGGATAACGAGTGCCGTGAGACCCGCCAGGCGTGGACTCGTCCAGGTCATCAATACGGCTGATCCGAACAGGGTAACGATGCTGCGCAGGGCTACCGATACGCCGGAGCCCAGCATGTCCTGGACCACCGTGGTGTCGGTACCGAGTCGGGAGATCACTTCGCCGACCCGCAATCTCTCAAAAAAAGCCACATCCTGACCGATCAGATGGGCGTACAGACATTGGCGCAGGGAGGTCACGGCTCGTTCACCCAGCAGCGTGATGCAAAAATAGCGACCAGCAGTGGCCAGGGCGAGTACCAGGGCGATTAGGAATAGCACCATGAAGCTGCGATTCAGCGCGGCCTCGGCACCTTGGCGGAAGCCGTGATCGATAATCAACCGAACCCCGTAGGGTAGGGCCAGAGTGGCGCTTGAGGACAGAGCCAGGAAGACCACCCAGCTGATGGCCAGTCCACGGTGGGGACGCACATAAGGCCACAGGGACAGAAGTGCTCTGGGGCGGGCACGTTGGCGAATAGAGGTAGATTGCTGGGGAGTAGACATGGTCACGGTTGTCCAAATGCCCTGGTAAGGTCACCGCTCCAGAGATGTTGCTCGGGAAAAATAACCCGCTAGAAAGGGAACGTGAAGGGGCCAACGAGAACCTTAGACACGGCAGTGTACGTGGCTCCTGCAGATTCAGCCAGTAGGCCGATCTGTGTCCAGAATGTTGCGTGGAGCTTAGATGAGGGCCGATAAGCTGAACAGCTCCGTCGCAGTAGACAGAACCATCAATAAGAGTGCTTGACTTTATAGTTAAGTGTAGGGTTTACACTAAGCAGGTTTTAGCGAGCGAGGGTCAGATTATGCAAGGTGGAATGACGATCGGAGTTATCGCGCGACGTGAGGGACTGGCGGCGGAGACGTTGCGTTATTACGAGCGCCTCGGGCTAATTGCGCCCAGTCGACGCACGGCGTCCAATTATCGGTTGTATAACGAGGATGCGGCCCGCCGACTGCGTTTTATACGCCGTGCGCAGGCTTTGGGTTTCAGTTTGAGTGAGATCGCCGAACTGCTCGCGCTACATCAGAATCCTGACAAGGACATGCTTGCAGTCAAGGACATGGCGCAAACCAAGATGGCCGTTATCTGCCGTAAGATCGACGACTTGCAGCGCATGAAGCAGGGTTTGGAGTCGTTGTCCGAGCAATGTCCCGGCCATGGGCCGACCGCGGAGTGTCCAATTCTTGAAGCGCTTCTCAAGGACGATGTCTAGGAGTCGGCCGTACTTGCCCGGAATCGGTATCAAAAAACGGAGTCAACAGCATGAACCAATTTGAAATTGCCATCGAGGGGATGACCTGCGCTTCGTGCAGCGCGCGAATCGAACGGGCCTTGAACAAGCTTGAGGGGGTTGAGTCCACCGCGGTCAATCTCGCCACGGAGCGTGCTGAGCTGCGCTATGACCCACAACGACTCACGCCTGATATGATCATCAAAGTCATTGCCGAGGCCGGCTACCAGCCGGTGACTCGTGAGGTCGAGCTGGCCATTGAGGGGATGACCTGTGCATCGTGTGTGGGGCGGGTAGAGCGTGCCTTACATCGTGCTCCGGGCGTGCTGGAGGCAACAGTCAATCTTGCCACGGAGCGTGCCACGGTGCGTTTTGTGCCGGCCATGGTCGATAGTGATGGTTTGCTCGCGGTAGTCAGCGATGCCGGGTATGTAGCCAAGGCTACGGGCGATGGTGATGCCGATGAATTGGTGCAGCAACAGCGGGTGTTGCGCAATATGCGCCGTGATGTACTGCTTGCTGCGGGGTTGACGGTGCCGATTCTGGTGCTTTCGATGGGTTCAATCTTCATCCCGGCGTTACGCCACGCCTTGACCACCAGCAGCCCATTCCCACAGTTCTGGGTATGGGTACAGTTTGTTCTGGCCTCGGCGGTACTGTTTGGTCCCGGGCGGCGGTTTTTTCGACCGGGCTTGGCCGCTTATCGGCATCTTGCCCCCGACATGAACTCCCTGGTTGCGACCGGTGCTGGTGCGGCTTGGGTCTACAGTTCTACCGTGCTACTCATGCCGTCGCTGTTTGCGGTACAAGATAGACAGGTCTATTTCGATTCGGCCTCGGTAATTATTGCGGTCATACTCCTCGGCAAGTTCATGGAGGCCCTAGCTAAAGGGCGTACTTCGGCGGCTATCAAGAAGCTTGCGGGCTTGCAGGTCAAGACGACACTACGGCTGAATGCTGAGGGGCAGGAGGAGGAGGTTCTCGTGGCGCAGCTACGAGTGGGCGATCAATTGGTGGTCAAGCCGGGCGAACGAATTCCGGTCGATGGGCAGGTTCGTGAAGGCAATGCCAATGTCGACGAGTCTATGCTGACCGGTGAGCCGCTGCCTGTCGCCAAGTCGGCAGGAGACGATGTCGTTAGCGGTACGGTGAATTTGGACGGACGCTTGGTATTCGAGGCCACCTCGGTGGGAAAAGACACGGTTCTGGCCCAGATCATTACCTTGGTGGAACGCGCCCAGACCGGCAAATTACCGATCCAGGGTCTTGCTGACCGGGTCGTACGCATATTCAGTCCGGCGGTGCTACTCATCGCGATTCTGTCCTTCGTGGTCTGGATGGTCCTGACCGGTGATGTCAGCACCGCACTAGTAGCGGCCGTGGCGGTACTGGTGGTTGCCTGTCCTTGTGCTATGGGTCTGGCCACCCCTTCCGCCATCATGGTGGGTACTGGGCGGGCGGCTGAACTGGGGGTTCTGTTCCGCAAGGGCGAGGCGCTGGAGCTCCTTTCACACGTTGATACGGTATTGTTCGATAAGACCGGCACCCTGACCGAAGGACGGCCCAGCGTGACGGAAGTTATCGCCGATGATGAGGGTGAGGTACTGCGGAGGGCGGCCTCTCTGGAAGCGGGTTCGGAACATCCACTTGCTAAGGCCTTGGTTGATGCCGCCGAGGCGAGAGAGTTGGAGTTGCCTGCCGTCGAGGATTTTCATGCCGTAGTTGGATACGGTATAGAGGGTCGTATGGGTGGGCATATCTTCCGCGTTGGCGCACAGCGTTTCATGGATGCTTCTAAGATTCCTGTTGCGGACTGGGTGGATCGTGCCCGCCATTTGGAATCGGAAGGTCGGACAGTGGTCTATGTGGCGGTCGAAGAGCGAGTGCTGGGTCTGGTCGCTATTGCCGATTCAATAAAGGATGAGGCAGCGCGGGTCGTCAAGGCACTGCAGGACCGGAAACTTCATGTGGCGATGGTCACCGGTGACGCTCAGCGTACGGCCGAGGCGGTGGCTAGACAGTTGGGGATTGACGAGATCCATGCCGAAGTCCTGCCTCAAGGCAAGGCTGCGGTGGTGGAGGCGATGCAGAAGGCTGGAAAGCAGGTGGTATTTATCGGCGATGGTATCAACGATGCGCCGGCCTTGGCCCAGGCCAATGTGGGCATTGCCCTGGCCTCGGGAACCGATATCGCTATGGAAGCCGCAGACGTGACGCTGACTCATGGCCACCTTGCCGGAGTGGTAACGTCACTCACGGCGGCTCGCAAGACACTCAGCAACATTCGCGGTAACCTGTTTTGGGCGTTTTTCTACAACATTCTGCTGATTCCTATTGCGGCCGGTCTGGCGGTGCCGCTCGGAATCCACCTCAATCCAATGCTTGCTGCTGTAGCCATGGGGCTATCCTCCATGTTTGTGCTTGGCAACAGTTTACGGCTCAGAAAACTACCTGATTTCAGGCCTGTTGCTACCGCGTTGGAGGTACCGAAGGAGATCCAGAAAGTCATATCGGAGCCCGGCTTGGATCCGGATTCACCACAAACTTCCTAGTCATTTCATACTCATCCTATCAGGAGATCATGATGTCTAACTATGCCTTTCACATCACCCGCAAGGGTACGTTCGACACGATTGTGCAGGATACTACGGCGGCCCTAAAAGAAGAGGGTTTCGGAGTACTGACCGAGATCGATGTCGCCGCTACGCTGCAGGCCAAGCTGCAGATCGAACACCGGCCTTACCGGATTCTGGGTGCCTGCAATCCTACACTCGCCCATCAGGCCCTGGAGGCCGACCCGGATATCGGTACCTTGCTTCCTTGCAATGTGGTGGTGCGTGAGGAGAGTGACGGCACGGTGAGCGTTTTATTCATGGATCCGGAGGCCGTATTGGGTTTGGTGAACAAGCCCGAGGTGACGGCGTTGGGTCACCAGGTACGGGAGCGATTATTACGGGTGGCGAATGCCCTGCGTGACTGATCGACTTTTTTTAATCTCAATCAATGAGGAGTTCGACAATGAATGAAATCAACCTGAAAGTGACCGGTATGACCTGTGGACATTGTGTGAGTTCGGTGACCAAGGCTTTGCAGGCCATCTCCGGAGTAGAACAGGCTGAAGTCACCTTGAAGCCCGGTGCTGCCAAGGTACGAGGTACTGCAAAGCTTGAGGACCTGGTGGCAGCGATCGAGGCCGAAGGTTATAAGGCCGAGGTCTGAAAAGATCTCTAAAAACCGTCGCCTGCGAGCCGAGTGCATGTCGTTACGAAGAGCGCAGCACAAGACCGGTCAAGATGTGCAGCTAGGTATGCACCAGCATTCGAGACTGCAATCGGTTCGCACGACGAGTTATTCAAGGTGTACCTGAGATATGGCGGTAAAGGTTCTTTTGTATACGAGTCCGGGTTGCCCGGATTGTATAGCCGTGAAGCAATTCCTGCACCATCACGATATTGTCTATGACGAGCGCGACATCACCGCCCCGGGTGTGGCCGATGAGGCGAAATCTCGTTATGGCGTGCGGGTGGCTCCGATCACTGTGATCGGTGAGCAAGTGCTCTTCGGAACCTTTTCCCAACAGCGGCCAAGCTTACAGAAATACTTACTACAGCGTTGACAACCCTTGGTAACCAGGGAAATATGGGGGCCGGGTATTGATGGGAGTAGCAAAGCAATGAAGTACCCCCTGATCGTATTGGCTGTGCTGTTGCTGAGTGGGGCTATTGGCTTATTGGGAATGAGTAACTGGAGTTTTCATGGAATGATGGGGCTGTCAGGTGGCAGGGGACGCATGATGGGATCTCGGTCGGCGGCTCCTGCCAATGCTCCGGCAGCACTTTCTACGCATGGCTGCATGGCTTGTCATGCACTGCATCATGCTGTTGTCGGTCCGGCTTTCCAGTGGGTCGCATGGCGCTATGCAGGCCGGCCCCATGCTCAAGCAGATATAGCTGCTTTTATAGAACACGGTGGTAAGGGGCCGTGGGGTGGAGTGATGCCTGATCTGAACGTAGCGGCCACAGATGCTACGGCACTTGCAACGTGGATTCTGGCACTGCCACCGCAAGCACCGCCGGGTAGTTCGTCTCGATAATCGCTCCGAGGTGAATCTCTGCAACATATCAGGTCGAGAAACCAGGGGCGGGCAGAAGCCAGCGAATAATCAGGCCGTGCAGCCAGATTTGCCGAGATGCTCTCTTTATGAGAACCGCCCTGGCGACACTGGAACGTGTCGTCAAGGCGGCTTGGTCCCTTCTCTCGGAAACCTCTAAAAACCTGCTGTGCGAACCGATTGCGGTGTCGTGTGCTCGTTCGCGCCTCGCCTATCTACTTGATAGGTCTCGTTGTTCACTCTTACGGCTCCTGGCACCCAGCCCGCTCGTGACAGTTTTGAGAGATCCCTTTTTATATTCCTGGTTCTACGTCAAGTTGAGGAGTTGCTTCATGCAACTCCTATCAACTTGGCACCGATGACCCTCAGAAGAAGGTGTCGAAGTACAGGTAAGTGGTGTTGTTGTCGGAGGCATTGTTGGTGAATCCGGAAAACTTGTTATAGAAGGTGTATTGCAGGCCTACGCGTAGATTTACATAGGGCTGTTTCCAGCTGGTGCGTTTGCCGAACGGAACCCAGTTCAGCTCGACGATGCCTCCTTCGGTATCCGGGGAGCCACCGTAGCGCAGCACATCGGAACTGCCGGTATTGTTGAATGTCGCTACGGTTGCGCCATAAGTATTCTCATACCAGTAGGAAGCATTCAGGTTGAGCGCATCGAGAGTGTTGTTGAGATTCGATGCCCTACCCACTGCAACCGAGTTATTCAAAGTCTGTTTTTCGTGTACGTACAGGCCTTGCATGGTGAAACTGTGCTTGTAGTTGTTACCAAACCACTCATAGCTAGCATCGACGCCATAATCCTGGTAATCGTCTGTACCAGGGCCCATACGCATCGGCTGCAGATTGGGGGCAAAATACATACCACCAATCTCTAGGTTGCTCTGGGCACTTAGGTTGGTCTGATAGGCTACCCTGAGGTAAGGGGCAACGCTGTTAAGCCGTCCCATGTCCATGCCATTAACATCGTTGAGGAAGGCCTGCGATGGGATGCGGTACCCACCTGCCTCGATGTACCATTTCCCGTCAATCTGAGTGTAAGCCGTCACGCCCAGGATGCCGTTCATAAATCCACCCATAAGAACGGGAGCCGCGGGTGCTTCAGGTGCCAGATCGGATCCTACGTAAGGGTACATCCAGCTAGGTGCTGAGTTGTAGATATCCGACATGGTCGGGCTATTATTTAGGGTGATGCCCCAGATCGCCGTATGCGAGCCAAACTGGGCTGTACGTGCGTAACGGATATCAGCCATGTCCCAACCAACAACGTCATGTTGCGCGTAGGAAACCTGGACGAACATACCTGAGTGCTCACTGATCGCACCCGCAAAATACAGCGCCGCCGTCTGCATATCCCAGTTGTTATTGGGTCCAAAGCCGGGTGCAGCCCCCCCCGCCTGTGCCGCTTGCGTATGGGTGAATGATTCCGTTATCCGTAATGATACCTTCGGAGTAAGGCCCGAACCGATCTTCAGCGAATAACCCAGCAATTTAAACTGCCGCCCGAACGGTGTGAGCTGCGGTCCGAAGGCGCCTACGTGGCATGCTGAACAGGCCATATGGGTCTGCTGCGCATACGCAGGCACCGCGTTAGCATTAGGAGCAAGGGTTACCAACAGCAAACCCAACATACCAATAAGTGGCCATGTGGTCCACGAGATCAACCGAATTTTAAGTGTGTTCACTTTACATCTCCACAGTAAGTAGATACTGGCCGATACACGATATTTTCCGTGTCATCCGGCTATTTACAGAAAATACACTACTCCCACGTATCCCAATCTGACCTGGGTCAGATTTTGTAATAATTTTGTGAGATGGGCGGGTGACAGATTGACGCATGTGAGTAGTTGCGACAACTTTGTTGCGCTCGAACATTGATCCTGCAAACTTAACTTAGCCGATAGTATTGAGTATCAGTTGGGCTGACAGTCCCAGCCCAATGGTGACAAACAGCGCCACCAGCCACACGATCCGAACCATAAACGGGTTTCTGTCGGCGGGCGCTGGAGTGGAGTCTGCGTTTTCGTCGCTACGGTACATGGGCACGATAATGCGCAAGTACACTGCCAGCGACACAACGCTGTTGAGAATGGCCACCACAGCAAGCCAGGTAAAATGGGCATCGATGGCGGCACCGAACAGCAGAAATTTTCCGGCAAATCCTGCCAGGGGGGGGATGCCGACCAGAGACAGGAGAAAGATCGTCATGGCGATGCTGGTGAGGGGGTGGGTACGCCCCACGCCAGAAAAGTCATGGATAGTGCGGCCTGTACCTTGAACAATGGCGAAGGCCCCGAGATTCATGGCGGCATAGGCGGCGGCGAAGACGACCAGAGAGGTAATGGCCAGGGGGCTTATCCCGATGGCTACAATGCCCAGCAAGAAATAACCGGCCTGGGCGATGGAAGAATAGGCGAGCAGCCTGACAATATTGTCCTGTGCCAGCGCCGCCAGATAGCCCCAGGTCATGGTTAGCACGGCCACTGCGGCGACCACAAGCGGCCAGCCTGTAGTGGTCGGCAGGTCACGAACCACCTGGGCCAGAGCAAAGAGCGCGCCAATCTTCGGCACCACGGAAAGATAGGCGGCGACCGATATCGGGGCACCTTGGTAAGCGTCGGGAGCCCAGAAGTGGAAGGGCGCCAGAGATGCTTTGTAGCCCAGACCGGTGATGACTGCCACCAGGCCGAGAGCTGCGGCAAGAGGGGTCTTGTCGAGGCGCCCCAGATCAGTCAGTAAAGTAGATCCGGTTCCCCCGAACCAGTAGGTCAGGCCGAAAATCATCACTCCACCGGTTACCGATGCGAATACAAAGAATTTCATGGCCGCTTCGGTGGCCGCGTCATCGCGAGGGTACGCCACCAGGGCGAAGGCCCCCAGCGAGGACAACAGCACCCCCAGCACCAGAAACATAGTGTCGCCGCTTCCCGCCAGCACCAGTGCTCCAAAGGTGGTGAAGCAGAGCAGGCTGTATACGGTTCCTTCCCGATCAGTGCCGGCGAGTTCGGCCCGTGCCAGCAGTAGGGCCAGGATGGTTGTTGGCAACAAGATCAGCTTGGCCCAGACACTCAGGGTGTCGATACGGAAGGTGTTGCCGAAGATGCCTAGATTAAGACCCAGCAAAGGCCAACTCAGGCCCGTAGCAACCAGCAAAGCCGCAATCGCAAAGATCAGGGCTGCTCGGGGCCGTCGCAACATTTCGAAGACCAGTGCCCCGGCCCCGGCGATGAGGACCATCATCTCTGCGGTGATAAACGATAAGTCGTGGGCCATCTGACTCATTCCGGTCAAGTTTCCATTAGAAATGCAGGGCTGCGGTGGTCTGGTGAATCGTATCCAGCAGCAGGGAGGGGGCGATACCAACGACGATGATCAGCACCACAAGTGGCACCAGTACCAGTACCTCACGGGTATTCAGATCGGCCATGCCCACCCATTTCTCCCGGGGTGCGCCGAGAAAGATCTGGCTAATCTGACGCGCGCGCTTGCGGTCGAAATTGGCGAGTTTGGCATCACCGCCAACTATGTGCAGCCGGGTGGCGTAATGACACCTGACAGCCGCGATGTATTTCGCATGGACAAGGCGTTGCGGGATCACTGCATCAAAAACTCGGCGGCGCGCCGCCTGGGTGAGCCGGTCGACATCGCGAAAGTTGTGTTGTTTCTGGCCAGCGGTGATGCGGTGTTCGTCAGCGGCAGCGGTATCGCTGTTGATGGCGGTCGCACCGA
>ENA-ORDP01001751-ORDP01001751.1-marine-sediment-metagenome-genome-assembly--contig:-NODE-1751-length-11433-cov-2.872561_pt1 | contig 11433 bp, 8 predicted proteins | sample MGYA00248627_ERZ508539 | MGnify/ENA primary metagenome ERZ508539 (study PRJEB26208, sample SAMN05571518) | marine sediment metagenome | biome: deep sea; feature: Hydrothermal vent; material...
GTGCTCTCAGGAGCAGCCGCTGGTCGCGCCGCAGGTCGTGCACTTCATGCACGTCCCGTTGCGGACCAACGTAAAGTTACCGCACTCGCCGCACGAATCGCCCTCGAAGCCCTTCGGCTGATCATTGCAAACCTGGCCATCGCCTACACTGATGGGACTAGGTTAGAAGCCAGAGGGAAGATGCAATTAGCCGCCCTCATGGGTGCCACAGCTTTTCAGAAGGGTCTTGGCATGGTACATTCTATGGCTCACCCCCTATCAGCCGAATATGACATCCATCATGGCCTCGCTAACGCTTTGCTCCTCAGTGATTCCCTTGCTTTTTTAGAAAACTCCCATCTCAATCAAGATCGGCGAGACAAGCTAAAAACAATTCAAGCCCTGTTTCAATCAACGGATTATAAAGCCAGCCGCTTATCGGATACCTTGAAAACCTTTATAAACTCTTTCAATATTGATATTGGATTGCATAAACATGGGGTTCAGAACACCGATTTGCCTCATTTAAGTCAGTTAGCCTTTGAGGATGAGTGTCACAAAGACAATATGATTCCAGTATCCGAGCGAGATCTTCTAAAGGTCTATAAGGCGGCGTTTTGAACTTAGGGTTTCTCCAGACAGGTTCGCCTCCCCCCCCTTTACTCGATCAGTTTGGGGGTTATCCAGCCATGTTCATCCAATTGTTTGATCAGATCAATGCTAACCTGGACTATGAAGTATTTAATGTTGTTCAGGGGGTCTATCCAGATCATGTGGATCACTGTGATGCTTATCTAATCACAGGAAGTGCCGCCAGTGTTTATGATGGTGACCCCTGGATCAGTGAACTGGAAGACTATATTAAAATCTTGCACCAGAAGAAAAAACCCATTTTAGGCATCTGCTTTGGCCATCAGTTGATCGCTCAGGTCTTTGGGGGGGTGACTGAGAAGTCCTCCAAGGGTTGGGGGATTGGTGCCTCTACCAGTCGAATCGTTGAGCATACCCACTGGATGAAACCCAGACTGGACAGGTTCTCAATGTTAGTAAGCCACCAGGATCAGGTGACACGCCTTCCAGAAGGGGCAAAATTACTGGCTTCCAGTGACTTCTGCCTCAATGCATCTTATCAATTGGGGAATCACATACTTACTTTTCAGGGTCACCCAGAGTTTAGCAAGCCATATTGTCAAGCATTGATGGAAGGAAGGGCAAATATCCTGGGAAATGATCTGTTAACATCCGGTCTCACCTCATTGAATCAGGAAATACAAAGCACTCTCATTGCTCAATGGATGCTCACCTTTCTATCGAAGTGACCTGGGCTTATATCATTATTTAGAAGTGAATCTATAGATCCCATCCCAATCTTTATCAGGAGGGTTCTCGATAAACTCGCGACATCGTTCAATATAAGTCTGTGAGGGGGAATCTCCGGGTATCCCCTTTAAAACCTTTTTAAACTTGGAGATCGCCTCCGAAAACTCCCGCTTTTTATACAAGTCAAGGCCCTTAAAATAGTCATTCAGGCCATCAGCCATTGCCCCAGAGGTTTCATCCTTCTTGGACAAAAGCTCATACACCACTACAGAAGTCTGTCTACCGGCCACACGTATTGTATCCAACTCTCTAACGTCAATGTAATCCTTAGCCTGTTCGTAGGTGCTGTCGGAGATCATACTATGGGTTCCGTAGAACTTGTTTGCCCCTTCCAGACGAGCGGCCAGGTTTACAGTATCACCCATCATGGTATAATCCATGCGGGTCTCAGATCCCATATTTCCCACGACTGCTGGGCCTGAACACAGTCCTATACGCATTGTCATGTTATATATTAAAGAATGCCATTTCTCACTCTTCCACTTTTTGTTTAATTCTAAAAGTCTTTCCTGCATCTCGATGGTTGTGTAGCAGGCTAACTTAGCGTGTTTTTTCTCTTCCAGGGGAGCTCCCCAAAAGCTGATGATGGCGTCTCCTTCAAACTTGTCAACGGTTCCATCGTGTTTTGCGATGATATTACACATATCCGTTAAATACTCGTTCAATAAGTGGACCAACTCTTGGGGTTTCAGTTGCTCTGAAATGGTTGAAAAGCCCGCTATATCAGAGAAAAAGGCGGTAATCTCCTTTTCCTGCCCTCCTAAAGCGAGTTTGCTGGGGTCGTTCTTGATAATTTCAATGATATGGGGGGATAAATACTGTCCAAAGGCCCCCTCAATATATCTTTTCTGTTTGCTTTCCTTAAAAAAGTTGATCCCGAAAATAGCAATAAAGTTGAGAAATACAGAGATAGTCGGCGTCACGGGATCAAAAAGAACACTATTACCCAATACTTTGTACTTGTATAAGACGATGGAAGAGCCAATGAGTAGAAAAAGTAATATGACAGTAGATAGAGTTCCCCAGAGTATGGAAAGTCTATGGACTAAATAAGCTGTCAAAAAGCCTAGAATGACGATAAGCAATATATTCGTACTGCTTTCTCTCACTTCAATGAGGTAATCATTGTTTAAGACGTTATCTATAACTGTTGCGTGAATATGAACACCTGCTTCCGTTTTTAAAAATGGTGTGGGACGTAAATCCCTTAATGCTGCAGCAATGGCACCATAAAGGATAATCTTGCCCCGAAACTTTTCAGGGGCCACTTTTTCCACAAGCTTCTTTGGAAAACTTTTATAAACCTCTGGAGCCTTGATTTTTAATACTCCTAACATCTTTTTAATGACTTCAGAGCCTTTAATTCCCTTAGAACCTTCAATGCCTTCAGAGCCTTGAAAAAGCTCTTTATACTGAATCAATGGGACATCTTTTAAAGTTTTATATCTTTTATAGGCATGATTGATTTTATCATACAGTTTGATAATATCAATGTCATAATAATCCTCATAGACATTGTTGTCACCATAATACTTGAGTCTAAAAAAACCATTCTGATCCAATGGAATAATCCTGTCTTTTGTATAGAGTTTATTTCCCTTTAGTTTCATGTTCTCTACCTGGAAATATAATTTTAGAGCGGCCATAGATAGAGACGGATAATACTTTCCAAAGTAATTTGTGAGCAATGATGTACGACGAATTGTATTGTCATCATCAAAGTGGGCGCTCAATGAAGCGATACTATTTGCTGTCTTCATATACATATCAATGGGTAGTCTCGATTGATACTTTATTTCAAGACGATTATCGTCATCTACAATCTTGACTGGTATTGAGAACTTTGTATTATGCAAGGATTTACTTCTTTTCTTGTATAGATCCATGTATATTTTTCTAAACGTTTTTTTCATTTGAAAATAGATAGAATCTTTATTCAGATTGATAAAGTATTTTTTCCCCTTTTTTGTGAATTCCACTGCTTTATCACGCAGTTTGTCGATGGATAAAGCTGACAATTTCTTAATCTGTTTATTAAATTCATTATTAATAAACACTTCAAATCCACTGGGAGTCCTGCCAAACTCAAAACCTATAATTACATTCTTATTCTCCATAAGGCTCTTGGAGAAGATTTCATCATCATTGTCATCATCGCGACGATAGGCCGTTCTTTCCGAATAAAAAGCATCAAAAGCAATGACTTTTGCACCAGCCAGGTTCAGGTAGTTTACTAACTTGGCATAAATCGCTCTACGCCAGGGGTAACCCATGTTATATGTTTTTGGGTCATCCATTTCGTTAAGTGATCGTTGGCTAGTCAAGACATAGACCACCTTTTTCCCGGCTTTCCCTGGATCTGTGAGAGTCGTTACAATAGCATCAGCCATTAGATTTTCAACGCGTCTCATCCCGCCAAACTGGTAAGCTGTTGTGAGACTGATAACAATGACAAGAGAAATGGTAAATTTAATGGCAAGGGGTTTTAAGTTCTGAATATCCACTTGTTTAAAGTCCTTTTATTGTTCATTTAGTCTGAATGACCCCCTACTAAAGGGAGTGTTTGTTGGATGGAATTAATGAGAACGTTTATATTATCACTTATTGATGGTCAAATACATACCTCTTGGCATAGTATTTTCTAAAGAAAATATTCCAGGGTGATGAGTTATCCTTAAACTTCCTGGGTCTTCTGGAAAGAATATTTTTCTTCCCTCTCCTGTAGAGCTTACCAAGCTTTTTACTGATCCTGGTATCTTCAGATAAATCCAGTCCATCTTCAGGGATCTTTCTCATGAGCTTCTCAAGGGGTTTCATAGGATCTCGACTCACAAAAATGTAATAGATTTCTTTACCCTTATTATCATCAAACTGATAGAAGGCTGTCTCATCCTCATCAGAGACAGGAAGAGTCAGTCCAACCTTTTTTCTAAAGCTATTTTTAGAGTATTCCTCATCAGGGAAGATGGCGTAAAGTGTGTTGTCCGGGTCGATGCTTAAAACATAGACATAACCGTTTCCACTATTCTTTACAGAGATTGTAAATCGCTGACCGGTTTTCACAACATCATTAGTATTTAGTTTAGCAAAACGTCCGGAGGGTTTATCATACAGAAATAAGCTTAACACACTGCCATAGACAGTCTTTTTACGTTTTACACCAATGGAAACTTCTGAGTCTTCATCAAATGTGTAGAGTACTGAGGATACGGCAAAAGCCATAATAATGATGAATAGCAAGTACTTTAGTTTAAACATCCCAATAAACCCTCTACTAATCACTCACAGAGCTTCTCACTAATACAAAATACCCCTGAAAAAGGGGGTGTCTAATTAAGGCAAAAAAGAGCATGATGATATGGGATGAACCCATATCAATCACGTTTCATCTTTTTCATTTTACTGATGATCAAATACATATTTTTTGGCATAATACTTTTTATAGTATACTTTCCAAGTATTTACATCATCGCCTTTATAGTATTTCTTCTTGGCAACATTACCTTTTCTTTCACTTCTTTTGTTGCCCTTTATATAACGTTTACTTCCTCTTCTGTAATACTTAAGTATTTTCTTCATGGTTTGTTTATTTTCTGCCAAGTCTAACCCATCTTCAGGAATACTTTTTATAAGTTTTTCAAGATTATCCATTGGGTCCTTGCTCACAAAAACATAGTAGGTTTCTTTACCTGTATTCTCGTCAAACTCAAAAAGAGCTGTTTGTTCACCCTTGGATATAGGGAGCATTAGACCAGAACCTGGACTAAACCTTCTTCTAGGCATGTTTTCATTAGGATACATAGCATAGAGGATATTATCCGCATCAATACTTAAGACATAGATATAGCCTCCGGAACTGCTGTTCACTGCAATTGAAAACCGTTGACCCGACTGGACCACATCCTTTTCTTTTAATCGAATCTTTTGGGTGGATCCATCGTGTAGAACCAGGCTTAATATACAGCCATGTACTGCGAGATTCCGTTTTACACCAATAGAAACTTCTGAGTCCTCATCAAAGGTGAAGAGAACAGAAGATACGGCAAAAACCATGATGAACACCAACAATAATGATCTTAATTTTCCTTTAAACATTTTAATGACCTCCAAAATGTAATTCCTTAAAAAATCAAAGTCACCCATTAACATGCAATGACCATGCCAACTTAATCTTCTTTTTTAAAAATCAATCCTTAATTCATCCTATCTAATATGAGACAGTCTTTCAGCAACTATTCAAGGCCATCATCTTAAACATCTTGTCTCCCATCCCTTAAAATTGGAATCTATAATATCCTCTTGACTAAGTATCGACCGAATTCATGGTAAACTTACCGATCCATTACTCATAAAGATGAAGAAGCGTTTTTATTCCCCACTTTATGTCAAAAGATCCATCGGCAAGTGGACGAGCCAATACTTTTTGAATGATAGAATACCTAGTTTTGCATATTCTGCAATTTTTACTTCCCCTCTTACCCTCGGTAAGAGCTTATCCTGGATTATCAATTGCATATTTTGCACTGTACAATCCATATTTTTACAATTAATTCACAGAATACCCTTCATAGATGAATTTAATTCATCTATGAAAAATGACAAATAATTTAATGAATTATTCGGAAATAGCCAGAAAAATGTTCCATATACTAAAAGATTTATAAATTGTCAGCCTCCTAGAGACGCATGGCCATGCGTCTCTACGGGTGACAGGTTTTTATAACGGGACAATTTAAAATCAGTTTGGCATAATCAAGTCTTTCATAAGTTAATAGGTGTAAATTCGAGGGACCCTCTTGCTGATGCTGGTCAAGACTTCATAAGGGATGAGGCCTGTACGTCTGGAGATGTCCTCTTCAGTGATTCCATCACCCAAAAGGATGACTTCCTCTCCAATGTCAATCTCATCAAGGCCTGTCACGTCTATCATAGTATAATCCATACACACCCTCCCTATGACCGGGACTTTCCTGCCACAGACTGACACAATCCCCCTGTTTGACAGCAATGTGGACTGGCCATCCGCATACCCTATGGGTAAGACTGCTATCTTCATTTTAGCCTTTGCTATAAAAGTCCTGCCATAGCTCACTCCATCCCCTGCCTGGATCTCTTTGATTGAAAGGATCCGGGTTTTAAGGGTCGCTACTTTAGATAACTGTATCTGGCTCTGGACAAAGGCGGAAGGATAAGCCCCGTAGAGCATAATACCCGGTCTCACACCATCAAAGTGACTCTCCGGAAAGGCTATAATCGCCCCAGAATTGGCAAAATGGCTTGTAAGAGGTGATAAGGAGAGGTGCTGACAGCATTCCAGCAATTCCTTGAATTGGGCGATTTGCTGTCGCGTAAAGGCTTCATCGGGCAGATCGGCGCTGGGAAAATGGGAGTAAATACCTTCTATTTTTATATTTCGGAGGCCCACAAGTCTCTCGATGAAGGGAAAAGCATTCTTAATATCCACGCCAAGGCGGCCCATACCACTATCCACCTTGACATGGACGGGAACTTTGAGATTCTTTTTATAGGCAAAGTCATTGAGAGCCTTCGCTCTATGATAATCGATGAGGGTGGGTGTTACGGAAATATCGATCAGATCAGGGATTTCAGAGTCCATAAATGGGGCAAGCATGAGAATATTCTCACGGACCCCGTGATTCCTTAAGGTCTCAGCCTCTTCCAGGGGGCCTACAGCGAAATCCTTAAGACCTTCTTCGATTAAAGCCTTTGTCACAGCAGGACTCCCCATCCCATAGGCATCGGCCTTGACCACTGCAAAGATCCTCTTACCCTTGACTCGCTCTCTGACCCTTTGGAGATTCTCTTTAATCGCCGTGATATTCACTTCTAAGCATGTAGGACGCATAGATCAAACCTGCCATTCATTTCAAACCCTATTGGAATCAACCCTGTAGAGACGCGATTAATCGCGTCTCTACAGGGTTGACAAGTGATAAACATTTGAATATAGACTAAAAGATTAAATGACTGGCATTAAACACCGGCCCATCTTTACAGACCCTCTGATAACCCTTATGGCTTGGGAAAACACAGCCCAAACAGACCCCAAACCCACATCCCATAAAGTTATGGATGGACACATCGCAGGGAACTTCATGTTGAGAGCAGAGATCAGATACTGCCTTGAGCATAGGGATTGGCCCACAGGCGAAAACCTTGTGATCTTTATGAAGCTGATCCTTTAAAAGATCCGTGACAAATCCTTTGTACCCATAACTCCCGTCGTTAGTGGTGACCTCAACATTCATACCCGACTGGTTAAAGTCTTCTAGTCCAATGACATCGTCTTCACTCCGATAGCCTAAAATGAGTTCCATCGTGTGGGATTTTTCCAAAAGCCGTTCTCCAAAGAACAAAAGAGGGGCTATGCCTATGCCTCCCCCCACCAGAACAGGATGTTTCCCCGATAGATCATCAGAAAAGCAGTTCCCTAAAGGCCCGTGGCAGTTGATATATTCCCCTTTACTTCTTAGGGATAGAATGTGAGTTCCCTCGCCAATGACTTCGTAGAGTATATCTACAAAGGAATCTCTAAGCCGATATATGCTGAATGGACGTCTCAATAGGGGCTGAATGGATGATTGCACCTGAATATGGAGGAACTGACCGGGTTGAGCCTTTTCGGCTATCTGGCTATCCTTGAGAGTTAATATATAAAATCGTCCTTTGAGATGACGATTCTCATGGATAAGACATTCTTGAATCACAGAGGCGTCCAGAATAATGGTTTATACCAATCGTTTATAGGGGTAGGTTTCAAACCTGCCCCTATAAACAGTATTGACAAATCGACACAGCCGCCAGCAAATGGCAGAGGATGGGTCATTTTGCCTTTGTCAATGTGATGCTCTTCATTGTATCTCCCACACGGATTTTATCCACCACATTCTGACCTTCCGCGACATAACCGAAAACAGCATAATTTCTATCTAAAAAGTTAACATCTTTAAGGGTAATATAAAATTGGCTGCTGGCACTATTGGGATCCTGGCTTCTGGCCATGGCAATCGCACCTTTTAAGTGCTGTAACACAGGTTTGCAGTCCTTTGGGGCTGTCTTACCAAGGATCATACGACCGTCATCACATAATATCTCAAGAGGAATCTCTTTTTTGGCCCCTCCAGTACCGTCTCCTTTTGGATCACCTCCCTGAATAACAAAGTTAGCCACCACTCTGTGGAAAGTTAATCCATCGTAAAATCCTCGTTTTGCTAAACTTATGAAGTTGGCCGATGTCTTGGGAGCCTCTTTGGTAGCTAATTCCACCTTGATCGTTCCTTTATTTGTCTTTATGATAGCTGTCATCCCGGAAGATTCTTTACTTACTTTCTGAAGGATCCTGTTTGTTGAGTCTTTTGGTGAGTTACTTTTCTTATCTGATTGACATTGACTTATAAAAACCAGTGTCACAAGGACAAGGAGAGAGGTTTTAATAGATAGCCACAAGGTATTTCGTGTTTTCATAGTACTTTTAGACTTCCTTTTGTTTATATTGCTAATTGTGATCCATACAAGTCTATGGAATGATTTGTCCTTTTAAGATAGCAAAAATGAAGAATAAAGAAAACAGGATTTTTAAAACCCATAAAAAAAGTGAGGTTTTCCAGGCTGACGATCAATGAGAACAGAGCGATACGGGACTTTATAATGATCCACCTGTTTCATTAGAAAAGGTCTGGATGACTGAGTGGCTCCCATAAAAATGGATGATCTTTTTAAGATGGGTGTTTAGTAAATCAACTAATATCAATTAAGTATATGAGGCAAACAATGAATTATAAATTACATTCTCTAATAAAAGGCTGGATCCTCCTTTTAGCCTTCACCATCACCGTGGGATGCAGCTCTAACACAAGCTCACAGGAGGCTAACAATGAGGGCCGCAAGTTTAAAGCCCCCGAACTCGTGGGTGGAAAAGGATGGCTCAATGTCAAGAAACCCCTCACTCTGAAGAGTCTTAAGGGTAAAGTTGTCCTGCTGGACTTTTGGACCTTCTGCTGTATCAATTGCATCCACGTGATCCCGGATCTCAAGTACCTGGAGAAGAAATATGGCCATCAGCTCGTGGTTATAGGGGTTCATTCAGCCAAGTTCAATAATGAGAAGGACATCAAGAACATTCGACAGGCTGTTTTACGCCATGAGATTGAACATCCCGTGGTCAACGATGCGGATTTTGCCATCTGGAAAAGCTATGGGGTTCGCGCCTGGCCAAGTCTTGTCATTATTGATCCAGAGGGCTATGTGGTGGGTTATGTCTCCGGTGAAGGCCAGCGGAAACTTTTAGATCGGACGATCGCAGGGATTATCGAAAAACATAAGGACAAAATCAATGACTCACCCATTGCCCTAACTTTAGAGAAGGATAAAATCAAGTCGGAGAATCTCTACTTTCCAGGGAAAATATTGGCCAGCGAGGAACTTAAACTCCTTTTCATCTCGGATAGTAATCATAATCGTATTCTCATCACTGACTTCAAGGGGAATGTGAAGGGCATAATCGGTGATAGTAAGGTTGGACATAGGAATGGGACTTTTGAAGAAGCTCAGTTCAACCATCCACAAGGCATGGCGCTTAATGGTAACATCTTTTATGTTGCAGACACAGAGAATCACATGATCCGTGAGGTGAACTTAAATACAAGAGCAGTTAAAACGATTGCTGGTACAGGTAAGCAAGTCCATGACCGTCAGGGTGGGCGTAAGGGTCAGCGTCAAGGACTCAATTCCCCATGGGATCTTACTTTCATCAAGGATAAACTCTATATTGCCATGGCCGGAACCCATCAGATCTGGGAAATGGACATACAAAGCCAAGTCGTGAAGGCTGTAGTCGGTTCTGGGGCAGAGAATATAGTAGACGGCAAATTGAAGGAATCTCAGTTAGCCCAACCCAGCGGCTTAACGAGCGATGGTAATAAGCTTTACTTTGCAGATAGTGAAGTCTCAGCCATTCGATCCGCCGGTATTCATAGAGGAGGCAAGGTAAAAACCCTGATAGGCAAAGGCTTATTTAAGTTTGGCGATCAGGATGGCTTATTCAGTCAAGCTTTACTCCAACACCCTCTCGGAGTGGCTTATCACAACAAGAAACTCTATGTGGCGGATACGTACAATCATAAGGTGAAGGTGATTCACTTAAAGTCCATGAGGATAGAAACCCTTGTGGGTAACGGCAAGTCAGGTTTTAAGGATGGGGGTCGGCGGATGGCTCAACTTTATGAGCCGGGAGGCTTGAGTATTGCTGATCAAATGGTCTTTATCTCCGACACCAATAATCACGCGATACGGGTTTATAACTTGAAGACAATGAAACTAAAAACCCTCAAATTAGTCTTCAACAGTGGCTTAAAGATTAGCAGCCAGAACGATACTTCTTCTCACCCAGACTTAATGGTTAGGACACTGCCCAAAAGAGTCCTTGCAGCAGGGGCTGAGATCGACGTTGTGCTTGATTTATCCTTCGAGAAAGGCTATGGGCTCAATAAAGAGGCCCCCTCCAGCATAACCGTTGGATGGAAACGATCTAAGGGAAAGGGAATCAGCAAAAGGCTTAAGAAGCCAAAGACTAAAGTTTCCATTAGAACCTTATCTCATGGTAAAACAGGGGTGATTCAGGTGAAAGCGGATATATACTTCTGTCAGAAAAACGGCAGGGGCCTATGCTACATTAAGAGTTATGTGTTCAAACAGCCTGTCACCTTCTCCAGAAGGTCGAAATTGAGGACATTGAAGTTTAGTCTATCGCCAAAAGCTGATAACTGATGAACTTACAACTTGTCCCTGTTAGAGAAATGAATTATCCTTAACTTAAGTTCTCAATCACTTGATGAGTTGAGTGACAAGTAGAAAGAAAGGATCAAAAGCTTTTATCTGGCTGTCGAATTACCTTTGAAGAGTGATCTTGACGGATCGATTAAATATGAGTATGATTGAACCATGAAGAAATCGAGATATGATCAGATCATAAAAGAGAATCTAAAAGGTGTGGTGGATGTTTTGATCACAAAGATTTTGGGCATTCAGATGAAAGGGAATGTCATGCTGGAGACC
>ENA-ORDP01001752-ORDP01001752.1-marine-sediment-metagenome-genome-assembly--contig:-NODE-1752-length-11431-cov-2.956224_pt1 | contig 11431 bp, 6 predicted proteins | sample MGYA00248627_ERZ508539 | MGnify/ENA primary metagenome ERZ508539 (study PRJEB26208, sample SAMN05571518) | marine sediment metagenome | biome: deep sea; feature: Hydrothermal vent; material...
GTTAATTTTTCAATATAAATCCCTTTTTGGTTCCGGCTTGTCCAGGTTAGGGGATTGTAATTCGATAACCTATTTTATTCCACTCCCTAAAGTATAAAAGTAAAATTCGAGAGAATTAAATTGAGTATCTAAAACTTATATTCCGTAGATTGGAATTACATAAATCCGGTTTTAATAGAATACACAATATCAAATTAATTGGAAGAAACTATGATGAAAAAATTATTACCGCTATTTATTTTAATAACGTTTTTATCTATGAGTTTTACTTTGAGGGCACAGCAGGTAATTGAATATGGTGTAATGACAGGGCTTAATATTGCTAATCTTTCCGGGAAGGACGTTCCTTCAAATGCTACGTCCAAAGCAGGCTTACTGTTAGGGTTTGCTTTTCAATATTATTTTACCCCAATATTTTCTATTGAACCGGAAGTTTTATACTCGATGCGCGGCGCAACAACTTTTGGTAGTTTTAAAACCGAAGTGATTACTCTTAATTATATTGAATTTCCGGTACTTGCAAAATATAACTTTCATCTTTCTCCCAAAGAGCCTGTTTATGCCAATCTATTCGTCGGACCTTCAATCGCTTTAAATGTCGGTGCGAAAGATAAGATAAACGATAACGGCTATATTTCTACCGTAGATTTAAGAAATAGTACTAAAGCCTTAGATTATGGGCTTGTTATAGGAGCCGGAATGGACTTTGACATGAATACATCTATCTTTAGTGTCGGTACTCGTTATACGTTCGGTTTATCTTCAATGAATAAAGCCTATGTTAATCGTATTTGGCGAAATGGAGTTTTTGCAATTACCATTGGGTATTCGTTTAAATAAGAAACTTCGCATTCTATATTGGTATTGTTAATATTTTTGATATTTACAAAGTATTTTATAATGTTTAATAACATTACAGATTGAATTTAATGCAAGATTAAAATGTCAATGAGAAAGGAATAAAATTGAAGACCGCCATAATAATGTTGGTAATGTCCGTATTGCTTTATCCTAACATATCCCCTTCGAATAATCATCCAAAAGTAATTCACAACGGTAATTTAATATATTTATCAAACACAGTTGTAATAAAATTTAACAAAAAGACCATTATCGGTAACAATTCACTGGCAAAATATACTACACAATTGAAAAACATTTTCCGTCAATTTAAGGTTTCTTCTGTAGATCAGATGTTTCCCGTTAAAGATAAAGTGTCTAGTATCGGCTTAAATAGGATAATGTTGCTTACCTATAAAACCAACTTGGATCCGCTGATTGTTGCAGCTAAACTAAGAAAATTAAAAAATATTGAATGGGCGGAACCAAAATATTTAAGAGAAATTTCTTTCGTTCCGAATGACTCTATTTTTAGGAAAGATGATGATCAGTGGAACCTTTTAAAAATTTCTGCAGAAAAAGCATGGAATATTACTAAAGGAGATACTACGGTTATAATTGGAATTATTGATACCGGTGTAGATTGGAAACATCCCGATTTACGGGCAAATATGTGGTATAAAATAGGTTACGACTTTGGAGGGTTAAACGGAACACCTGATAATAATCCTATCGAAGATCATCCTTATCATGGTACTTTTGTAGCCGGTGTAGCTTCGGCGGTTACTAATAATCACATTGGCATAGCCTCAATTGGTTATAAAAGTAAGCTCATGGCGGTTAAAGTGACTAGGGACGATATGAAAGATCCATCCACAGGTGTCCCATACATCTACTATGGATTTGAAGGAATAAAATATGCAGCGGATAATGGTGCAAAAGTTATAAACTGCAGTTGGGGAGGCAGTGGATATTCCAACATGGAACAAGAGGTGATTGACTATGCAATTTCAAAAGGTGCGTTAGTAGTTGCAGCAGCCGGAAATAATAACAGCTCGAGCGCTTTTTATCCTGCGTCTTACAAAGGTGTTTTATCGGTAGCGGCAACCGATCAAAACGATCTAAAAGCTTCATTTTCGAATTATGGCATAGATGTAGATGTTTCTGCTCCTGGGGTTCATATATATTCTACTTGGCAACCGAATACCTATGATCCAAACGGATCCGGTACATCATTTGCCGCTCCGCTTGTATCAGGTCTGGCAGCGTTGGTTTTTGCAAGATTTCCAAACTTTACACCTCTTCAGGTAGCTGAACAAATAAGGGTCAATTCCGATAATATTTATAATTTAAATCCTAAATATAAATACTTGCTTGGTAAGGGTAGGATAGATGCATATAAAACCTTAGCCGATTCCAATTCTATTTCGGTAAGAGCTTATGATGTTCAATTTTCGGACCCTCCTCCAGGTGGTAACGGAGATGATGTTTTTCAACCCGGTGAAACAATTATTGCAAAGGTAAAGTTTAGAAATTATCTTAGTCCGGTCAATAATCTTAATGTTTCACTGTATAGTGATAATAACTATTCTACTATTGATAATGGAGCTTTTCATATTAATTATATGAAGACTTTGGATTCTACAAATAATTTTACTAGTGTTTATAAAATTAAATTAGCAAATTCTATTCCGTTAGATTATCCTCTTGTATACAGGCTCGATTTTTCCGGAAATAATTATAATGACTTTCAAATGATTCAAACTGTCGGTAATGTATCTTATTCCACACAGTCGGGTAATAATATTGCTTTAACAATTACAAGTAATGGTAATTTAGGATTTAATGATTATCCGAATAATTTACAAGGAAACGGTTTCAAATATCTCAATGGTTCTAATTTATTATTCGAAGGCGCTTTGATGCTGGGAACTTCGGCGACAAAAATTTCGGATGAAGCGAGAGGTGCAAATCAAGACTATAAAGATACATCCTTTGTTAATATTGTGCCTTTTAAATTAAAAATCCCCGGCTATCACTCTAGTGAATCCGGTTCAACAATATTTAACGATAATGGTTCAGGTACAAATAAACTTGGCGTAACGATTGAACTATCTTCATATACTTTCAATACTACCGGTTTAAAAAATTCAATAATTCTTAATTACAACATTACTAACAATTCCGGCTCGAAAATTTCAAATTTATTTGCAGGTTTATTTTTTGATTGGGATCTTGCCGGAGGTGACGGTGATATTACAAAATACGATACAAAAGGAAATTTTGCTTATGCATATCATCAAAGCGGAACGCCGGATACATGGGTTGGAACTGCTTTGATTTCACAAGGTAATTATGGGTATTGGGGAATCTTAAACGACGGTTCCGATAATGGATTTGGAATTTATGACGGTTTTACTAAAGCGGAAAAATGGAAAGCGTTATCGAGCGGAATAGGTAAAGCTGAAGCCGGTCCGGGAGATATATCTGAAGTTACTTCCGGTGGACCATACACTATCGATAATGGAAAAACAATCCAAGTTAGTTTTGCTGTCGCTGCCGGTTTAAATTTAAACGATTTGTATTCCTCAATAAAAGCAGCCCGTGCTAAATATGATTCAATTTTAACGGATACCGGAGGCAATGGTCCTTTAATGCCTAATCAATACATTCTGAAACAAAACTATCCTAATCCGTTTAATCCTAATACTACCATAAAATATTTTGTCCCGTTTAATTCTCATGTAACAATTAAAGTTTACAATGCGCTGGGAATGGAGGTAAAAACATTAGTAGATGAGAATGAAAAAGCAAATAGTAATTTTTATTCTATCGTATTTGACGCATCTAATTTTCCAAGTGGAGTATATTTTTATAGAATAAAAGCGGGAAATTTTAGCGAAACAAAAAAAATGATTCTTATCAAATAACGACATTTGTCAAATTTAAAATCTTAATTTATATCTGTTGAAGAAAATTCAGTACAACTATATTTTATTATCTTTTCTTTGAAATTCAAAATGAGGGGGTTCGTTTACGCTGTTGGCGCATCTTCCCCATTTAATTATTTTATACGTAATTCCTTTTGACATCAATGTGTCTTCTATAACTTCTCGCATCTCTGAAAAGTAAAGCAAAGAATATTGACTTATACCATCAAGTGAAAAAACATTTGTATTGTGTCTTTTTATTGACTGTTGTGGAAATCGTTGAAATAAATTATGACTGATCAGTACAAAATTATTTAATCTATCATTATAAATAATTGTATTTAAAATCATTATGTTATTTACAGCATAACGTATTAAAATATTTTTGTTTACCCTTTTCTTTGAATTATGGTTTTATTTTTATATAATATTTAATATTTTAAAATGTTTAACATCTTAACAAGAAAGGTAATTAATGTTGGAAATTTCTACGGTGTAAAGAATAAGATAATTTTAAAGTAATAAACAATTCCGTCGGATTGTATTAATACATGTAAAGTTTTAATAAGGTGTAAGACGAGCAATTTATTTGATTTCCACACAAATAACTGCAAACTAAAATAAAAAGGAGGAGAGTATAAAATAATGATTGATAAAACATTAAAAAATGCGAAACCTTTATCGGATGAAGAATTAAAAAAAATGAATGCTTATTGGAGAGCTGCAAATTATTTGTCTATCGGGCAAATATATCTTTATGATAATCCACTTTTAAAAGAACCGTTGAAAATTGAACATATAAAACCAAGATTACTCGGACATTGGGGTACAACACCCGGCCTTAATTTCATTTATGTTCATATTAATAGAATTATTAAAAAATATGATTTAAATGCAATTTACGTTACCGGTCCCGGTCACGGAGGACCCGGCTTGGTTGCCAACACATATCTGGAAGGAACATATAGCGAATTTTACCCGAACATTACTCAAGATGCGGAAGGAATGAAAAAATTGTTCAAACAGTTTTCATTCCCAGGCGGTATACCTAGTCATGTAGCGCCTGAAACACCCGGTTCAATTCATGAAGGAGGTGAACTGGGATATTCGCTGGTACATGCCTATGGAGCGGTATTTGACAACCCCGATCTATGGGCTTTTTGTGTCATAGGTGATGGTGAAGCTGAAACCGGTGCACTTGCGACAAGCTGGCATTCAAATAAATTTTTAAACCCTGCTCATGACGGTATTGTAATACCAATTTTGCATCTGAACGGATATAAAATTGCAAACCCTACAGTGCTCGCCCGAATAAGCAACGGAGAATTGCTCAGCCTATTAAACGGTTATGGGTATAAAGTCTTTTTTGTAGAAGGTGATGAACCTGGTAAGATGCATCAATTAATGGCTGCTGCTTTAGATGAAATATATTCGGAAGTAAAAAAAATTCAAGATGATATTCGCAAAAACGGTTTTTCAAAAAGACCACAATTCCCAATGATTGTTCTTCGCTCCCCCAAAGGCTGGACAGGACCCAAAGAGGTTGACGGTCTAAAAATTGAAGGTACTTTCAGAGCTCATCAAGTTCCATTAGCTGAATTAAAAAATAAACCGGAACACATAAAAATCCTTGAAGATTGGATGCGTAGTTATAAACCGGAAGAATTATTTGATGAAAATGGTAAATTTCTGCAGGAGCTTGCAGAACTTGCTCCAAAAGGAGAACGACGATTGGGTGCTAATCCAAATGCAAACGGAGGGTTAAAATTAAAAGATTTAAAAATGCCAGATTTTAGAGATTATGCAGTTCGAGTCTCTAAACCCGGTATAGAACGTGCCGAAGCTACTCGGATTATGGGGCGTTTTTTAAGGGATGTTCTGAAATTGAATGAAGAAAATCGAAACTTCCGGGTTATGGGTCCCGATGAGGTAAATTCAAATAGATTGAACGCTTTGTTTGAAGTTACCGATAGAGTTTCAACCGGAGAAATATTACCGGACGATGATCATATCTCACATGACGGTAGAGTTATGGAAATGCTGAGCGAACATATGTGCCAAGGTTGGCTTGAAGGTTATATATTAACCGGAAGACACGGACTCTTTACTTGTTATGAAGCGTTTATTCATATTATAGATTCAATGTTTAATCAACATGCTAAATGGTTAAAAACTTCCAAACAAATTCCGTGGCGCAGACCGATTGCATCACTAAATTATTTACTTACCTCGCATGTTTGGAGACAAGATCATAACGGCTTTAGCCATCAAGATCCCGGTTTCATCGATCATGTAGTAAATAAAAAAGCTGAAATTATCAGAGTATATCTTCCACCGGATACCAATACTTTGCTTTCGGTTACCGATCATTGTCTGCGAAGTCGAAACTATATAAACGTGATTATTGCCGGGAAACAACCGGAATTGCAATACCTGAATATGGAATCAGCTATAAAACATTGTACTGAAGGAATAGGCATTTGGGAATGGGCTAGTAATGATCAAGACTGCGAACCCGACGTTGTTATGGCGTGCGCCGGAGATGTACCTACTCTGGAAACTTTAGCCGCCGTAGATCTGCTTCGTCAGAATTTTTCTCAGTTAAAAATAAGGTTAATTAATGTTGTCGATTTAATGACTCTGCAGCCGTCCAGTGAACATCCGCATGGTTTATCGGATAAAAATTTTGATTCTATTTTTACAAAAGATAAACCCGTAATTTTTGCGTTTCACGGGTATCCATGGTTAATCCACAGATTGATTTACCGGCGTACAAATCATATTAATTTCCATGTTAGAGGTTATAAAGAAGAAGGTACAACTACTACACCTTTCGACATGGTGGTGTTAAACGAACTAGATCGCTTTCATCTTGTGATGGATGTAATTGACAGAGTACCGAAAATAGAGCGAACCGGTGCTCACGTAAAACAAGCAATGAAATATAAATTATTGGCTCATAAAGAATATATCCTAAAACATGGAGATGATATGCCTGAAGTGCTAAACTGGAAGTGGCAATATTAATTTAAGGATATCGCTCTATTAAAAAATGGTCGCTTCGAGAGAAATTGATCCTAAAGTTTTTTAATAACAAACTATATATGGTGGAAATGACAAAAGAAAATTATAAATCAAAAAGTATTGAAGAGGTAATAACAGAATTAAATTCAAATAAAGAAGGCGGTTTAAGTGAAGAAGAAGTAAAAGAAAGGCTTAAAAAATACGGACTGAACGAAATATCGGAAAAAAAGGTCAGTCCTCTCATGAGATTTTTAAGTTACTTTTGGGGTCCAATACCTTGGATGATTGAAATTGCTTCAATACTTTCATTAATTGTTAAACGTTGGACAGATTTGATCATAATATTAGTTCTTCTTTTTTTCAATGCTATAGTAGGTTTTTGGCAAGAACATAAAGCCTCCGATGCTGTTGCAGCCCTGAAAAAGCAGCTTGCCTTAAAAGCACGTGCAAAAAGAAATGGAAAGTGGATTGAAATAAAAGCTGTTCAGCTTGTTCCCGGCGACATTATCCGTCTACGTTTAGGTGACATAATTCCTGCCGACGTAAAATTAATTGAGGGTGAATATTTAAGTGTAGATCAATCTGCTTTAACAGGAGAATCTTTACCGGTTGATAAAAATTCCGGGGATGTTGCTTATTCCGGAACAATTGTTAAACAAGGCGAAATGGATGCTATTGTAACCTCCATAGGTGCAAATACGTATTTCGGGCAAACTGCTAAATTGGTTTCCGAAGCTAAATCGATTTCTCACTTTCAGAAAGCAGTTCTACACATTGGAGATTATTTGATTTATTTGAGTCTTGGATTGGCAATCATTCTAATATTTGTTGAGCTTTACAGAGGGGAACCTGTCTTATCGTTAATTCAGTTCACCCTCATTCTTGTAGTGGCAGCAATTCCCGTAGCAATGCCGGCTGTGCTATCCGTAACGATGGCTGTCGGCGCTCAAGTACTTGCAAAAATGAAAGCAATTGTTACAAAACTTGAATCTATCGAAGAGATGGCAGGTATGGATATCCTTTGTTCCGATAAAACCGGGACTCTTACTCAAAACAAGCTTACACTCGGAGAACCGGTTCTTTTTAAGGCAAATAATTCTCAAGAAATAATTCTTGCTGCTGCATTAGGTTCTAAAGAAGAAAACCAGGATGCAATCGATTTGGCTATTATTAAAGGTCTTAATGACCAAAGTATTTTAAATGATTATCATCAGCTTAAATTCATTCCTTTCGATCCAATCAGTAAACGGACTGAAGCTAACATATCCACTCAAAACAACGGAACTTTTTCGGTTACAAAAGGTGCACCGCAGGTAATTATTTCAATGTGCAAATTATCGGAACAAGAAAAAGAGCATGCTGAAAAAACAATTAAAGAACTGGCATCAAATGGTTACCGGACATTAGGAGTGGCTAAAGCCGGTAGTAATAAAGATGATTGGCATTTTTTAGGTATTCTTCCTCTTTTTGATCCACCAAGAGAAGATTCTAAAGAAACAATTAGACGTGCAACGGAACATGGGATCAAAGTAAAAATGATTACCGGAGATAATATAGCAATTGCTAAAGAGATTTCATCTAAATTAGGCTTAGGTACGGATATTCATCCTGCAAATGAATTTTTCAGCGATGATAATAAACCAAATATTACATTTACACATTTAGACCAAATTGAAAAAGCCGATGGATTTGCTCAGGTATTTCCGGAACACAAATATCACATTGTTAAAGTACTTCAAGAAAGAGGACATATAGTCGGTATGACCGGTGATGGTGTAAACGATGCACCTGCACTTAAACAAGCCAATGCAGGTATTGCCGTTAGCGATGCTACCGATGCCGCCAGGGCAGCTGCGGCACTTGTACTTACCGCCCCCGGTCTGTCGGTTATAGTAAGAGCTGTTGAAGAAGCCCGTAAAATATTTGAACGTATGAATAGTTATGCTATTTATCGGATTACAGAAACAATACGTATAATGTTTTTTGTTGTTCTTGCTATGATTGTGTTTAATTTTTATCCTATAACGGCAGTGATGATAATTCTTCTAGCTCTTTTTAACGATATTCCGATTATGGCAATTGCTAATGATAATACATGGTTGGACCCAAAACCCGTAAAATGGGATATGCACCGTGTACTTACTGTTTCAACTATATTAGGACTTATCGGTGTTGTTGAAACATTCGGTATTCTTGTAATTGCAAAGATGTTGTTGCATTTAAATAACAGTCAAATTCAAACATTCATATTTTTAAAATTAGCAATTGCAGGACATTTAACATTATTTGTAGCCCGTACAAAAAAGCCGTTTTTATCGAAACCTTTTCCTGCCGGAATTGTATTTTGGTCTGCAGTTATAACTAAATTTTTAGCAACACTGCTTGTTGTTTTCGGACTTGGTTTAGTTACTCCAATTCCGTGGAGTAGTGTCGGTATAATTTGGGCTTACTGTATTGTCTGGATATTTATTGAAGATTGGGCAAAGTTAAGTGTATATCATCATATTGATTTTAAATCTAATAGATATAAATTTTATTTGAATTTAATGAAGGAACCTATTCATTCTTATCTGAATAGGAAATAAATTAATTTGAGTAAATTAAAAGATTAGATAAACATTATAATTTAGTTTTAATGCTAAAGTAATTAGTTCATTCAAATACAAATTAGTCATATTTGAAAAGGTTGTTTTCAAGTTTTCAGATTATGAATGTTAAAATAATTAAAAGATTTTCCGCAAAAAAAAATATCTTTATAGAAAAAGTCTCATAAATAATTTGTGAGGCAACAAATCGGATTTTATGGAAAATTGAATTTAAAAGATGAATTTTATTTCAATGTATTACAGCCTTAAAAATTTAATTTTATTAAATTAACGCACTAAATTTATTTTGTAAAACAATAAAAGATATTATGGAAGAAAAAGTTAAAGAGCTGATAAAAAAGCTTTATAGTAAAGACGGCATCGAAAGGCAAAAAGCCAGGCATGAATTAGTGAAAATAGGAGTTCCCGTTATTAATTATCTTGGTAAATTGCAATTTGAACCCAAGCAGCAAGTAAGATGGGAAGCACTTAAGGCATTAAGCCAAATTGCAGCTCCTGAATCTATCCCAATATTGATTAACGCCTTGGAGAACGATGATTTTGATGTCCGCTGGTTGGCAGCCGAGGGATTAATCCATATTGGTAAAAGTTCCGTAAAACCGTTGCTTGAGGCAATTGTTGAAAAAGAGGATTCGGTTTATTTGAGAGAAGGAGCTCATCATATATTAAAAGATTTAGTTGCTAAAAATTTGTACGATGATGAATACGGTATTATTAATTTACTTGAAAAGTACAGTGTTAAACCGGAATTGGCTTTAATGGCTAAGAAAAATCTTTCGGGAATTTAACCTTACAACGCAAGATAGCTATTTTGAAGAATGAGAAGGGAAGACTTTGTTTTTTTATTCTCGATTTTATCCCAAAAACAAAAGGATTTCCACATCTTCTGAATGCTCGGAATGGTAAGGAAACTAAGTTGCATTTTAAGGTTAATCACTTTTAGAATTTAAATAATAGGGAAAGACAGAAATTATATAAAGTCTTTTACGAACCTTTAATATTAATTTATAAGGAATAATTAAAATGATACTTAAATATGAAATACAAAAACAATTAAAAGAAATCTATATAGATAATATTGCTGATTTGCATTACAACCTTGGGTCTGCTGCATTGTATGAAATTGCCATAAGGAGGAGGGAAGGGATAATCTCTCACATGGGTCCTCTTGTTGTAAGAACAGGTGCTCACATGGGAAGAAGTCCTAATGATAAATTTATTGTCAAAGAATCTTCAAGCGAAAAAAATATTTGGTGGGGTAAAGTTAATGTTCCAATCGAAGAAAATAAATATGATAGAATTTATTCTAGAATGATGGCTTATATTCAAGGGAAAGATATTTTTGTTCAAGATTGTTCTGCAGGCGCAGACCCGGATTATAGACTGCCGATCAGAATTATTACCGAGACAGCTTGGCATAGTTTATTTGCACGGAATATGTTCAGGCAATATAAAAACGAAGATGAACTTAAAAATCATAAAACTGAATTTACAGTTATCCACATGCCTAATTTCCATGCGAAACCGGAAACCGACGGTACAAACTCAAATGCGTTTGTGATAGTTAATTTTGGTAAAAGTACCGTTATTATCGGCGGAACCCACTATGCAGGTGAAATCAAAAAAGCTATATTTACGGTTCTAAATTATTTAAGACCATTACAAAAAGTGATGTCGATGCATTGTTCGGCAAATGTCGGGGAACAGGGCGATGTTGCAGTTTTGTTCGGTCTTTCCGGTACGGGTAAAACAACTCTTTCTGCCGATCCACACCGTAAATTAATAGGAGATGACGAGCATGGGTGGAGCGACAAAGGCGTCTTTAATCATGAAGGCGGATGCTACGCAAAAGTGATTCATCTTTCAAGAGAAGCCGAACCTGAAATATTTGAAACTACTAGGAAATTTGGAACTATCTTAGAAAATGTTTCGATCGATATTATTACCAGACGCCTTAATCTTGATGACGATACTTTTACGGAAAATACTAGAGCTGCGTACTCTCTTTCCCATATAGATAATATCGTTTCC
>ENA-ORDP01001753-ORDP01001753.1-marine-sediment-metagenome-genome-assembly--contig:-NODE-1753-length-11430-cov-8.013187_pt1 | contig 11430 bp, 13 predicted proteins | sample MGYA00248627_ERZ508539 | MGnify/ENA primary metagenome ERZ508539 (study PRJEB26208, sample SAMN05571518) | marine sediment metagenome | biome: deep sea; feature: Hydrothermal vent; material...
CACCGGGATCAAGGGACTGCACGGCTTCACCGTCCTGGCCAGCGTGATTGACAATAACACTGGCAAGGTTTCCTTTGCGGTGGTCAATCCGTCCGGCGGAGCGACCGCAGGTGGGATTGTGCAATTCTCGCTGGCGCAGAAGGGGATCGGCTCGAGCGTGGTGAAGATAGACACCAGCAAGCTGGTCTTGGGCGATGCCAATAACAACGCCATCGCGGTAGGCAGCGTCACCGTAGGCAGCGAGACGATCAGCATCCCGTAGGTGAAGAAGAATTCGAATAGTCGGATGAAAAGCCCCTTGGGTCAGACCAAGGGGCTTCCGGCTTTTATCTCTGTGTATCTTATGTTATACTTGAAGAGAAAAACAACATTAAGATAATCACCAAGCCGGTAGCAGTTCGCGGCGGGCACACCGATCGAGCAGGGTTTTGCACTGCAGCGAGTGGCCGGCGAAGTGGTAGACGAAGATGTTGGTGTCGATAAAGATGGCCTCACCCTCTATCAGCTCAGTCAATTTCATAGTCGAGCTCTGGGTCTTCAGCCACTTGGCGCAGAGTTTGAGGATCTAAAGTAAGGCGTGCCCAGGTATGCTCTACGGTATCTACTGCTCGCTCGATGCTATCCACTTGAGAATGCTCCCACTCGCCGATCCGAGAGTCAATCTGCTGCAGGAGTTTTTCCTGTTCATCTGTAGGCAACTCCCGCAGTTTGATGAGAATCTTCTCTTCTGTCTTCATTCTAGGCGTTCCTTGGAGAAGGTGCAATGGTATAGCGGAGGAGCAGTCGGCTGCCAAGCGTGATGGAAAGGTCCCTTGGGTCAAACCAGGAGGCTTTGGCTTTTGAGTAGTGAGTTGCTCCGGGGATCGGGAATACCCGAGAGGCGGGTAAAAGCGCTTGACAGAATTCCTATTAGCTGCTAGTCTTGCTCTATGTCCACCATGCAGGTCGTTCCCTTGCAGGGTCGTATCATCGAGTACACCTACACCGTGCGCTATATACCGGCAGAGGAAGGCGGCTACTTGGCTCAGGTGCCGGCATTAAACGGGGCGACCACCCAAGGCGAAACCCTGGAAGAAGCACGTGACATGGTGAAAGATTTGATCCAAGGGCACATCGAGGCACTCCTCAAGCTGGGACGACCCGTGCCGGAAGAGACCGAAGTCTATCAAGGAGAGAAGATAACTGTTAGGCTGATTGTCTCGGTGGCATGAGCCAGAAACTGCCTTCCCTGACCCCCAAACAGCTTCTGCGTGCTCTCACCCGCAAGAGGGCAGGTTTTTATGTTTGCCACACCTCTTCGCGTGGCAGTCACATTCATCTTTGCCATCCAGATGACCCAACCATCTTGGTGGACATCGCTATGCACGCAAAGACGCTAAAACGGGGCACGCTGCATAATATTCTGCGGCAGGCCAAGCTCACTCGACAAGAGTTCCTTCAATTATTGAGGTAATCTTCCGGTTGGCTTTCAAGTTGCTGGGAGGCGCGTTCATCATAGCCCTATCCCTCTACGCCCGCTCCTGACTCCAAGAGCATCGAGGTGCTTACGCTGAGTCAGCAGGGCTATCAACCGGCCGGGCGTTATGAGAAAAGCCAGACGCTCTGCTCGCCGTTGCTATCCGGCTTGCTAGTCCATTGGATGAGGTTTCTTGAAGCCGCCGGGTTGCCTGCTATCCAGGGGATCATCTCCGCCGGCTGGATTGATTTGACTTCCGTCCGGTCCTGATGTTATAGTAATCTTAAAGGGAAGGGTATTGTAAGGAGGTAAGAAACAATGAAGGTCTCTTGGTCTCTCGGTCATCTTATTAGCCATCGGCCTGGCACTGAGCCTGGCTCCACTGACGGCCTGGGCTGCCCCCTTCGCCTACATCACAAATACTGGTGATGCCACCGTCTCGGTGATTGATACGGCCAAGGACAGTGTGGTGGCCACCGTGAGCGTGGGGATTGGCCCCCATTGCGTGGCAGTGACCCCCGACGGCTCGCGCGTCTATGTGGCTAATTATGGCAGCAACACCGTCTCAGTGATCGCTACGGCCAGCAACAGTGTGGTGGATACCGTGAGCGTGGGGAATGGCCCCGAGGGCTTATCCATTGTGCCGCCACCTATCCTAACGGTCAACAAGGCCGGAACCGGCAGCGGCACGGTGACCAGCTTACCTTCTGGAATCAACTGTGGCCCGACCTGCTCGGCCGGCTTCACCGGTGGCCCAACGGTTGCTCTGACTGCTACACCGGATTCCAGCTCAACATTTGCCAGTTGGTCTGGTTGTGATTCGGTCGCAGGCAACAAGTGCAGCGTGGCAATGAATGTCAGCAGGTCCGTAACGGCTACCTTTAACTCGACGGTAAACAAGGGCGATGTCAACGGCGATGGACAAATTAACGTGACTGACGCTCGCATCTGTCTACAGATTGCCTTGGGCTTCATCCAACCGACTGACAAGCAGAAACAGGCCTGCGATGTGAACGGTGATGGCCAAGTGACTCTGGCAGATGCTCAGGAGATCGCCAGGTTCGCCATCGGCCAGATTGGTAGCCTGCCCGCCTTTATTAGCAGCAGCGGCGTTTTGGCCTTCACCCTGCCGATGCTGTTGCTTGGCTTGGTGGGCTTCGTGCGCAAAAGGAGGAATTCAGCGATGAAGTGGCTGCGCAAACGGGTGATCTTCATTCTGCCCCTGCTCATGGGCGTCGGCCTGTTACTGACCGCTTGTAGCAGCGGCGTTACGACCTCTGTCCTCGTCTTCAGCCATACCAGCTTGGCTCAGACAGGCTACGGGACGCTCACTCTGGGCGTCGCCGGTATGCCCGACGGTGGCCTGGCCTCCATCGAGATCAAGAACGGTGGGATGAGCTTCGATCCCAGCTTGTTCATCGTCACCGGCATCAAGGGACTGCACGGCTTCACCGTCCTGGCCAGCGTGATTGATAATAGCGCCGGCAAGGTCTCCTTCGCGGCGGTCAATCCCTCCGGAGGGACGACCACCGGGTCGGTCATCGAGTTCTCGCTGGCCCAGAAGGGGATCGGCTCGAGCACGGTCAAGATAGACACCAGCAAGCTGGTGCTGGGCGATGCCAATAACATCGCCATCCCAACGGGCAGCGTGACGGTAAGGAGCGAGACGATCAGCATCCCGTAGGCGAAGAAGAATTGGAATAGCCGGATGAAAAGCCCCTTGAGTTAGACTCCAGGTGCTTTTCGCTTTGGAGGACCTTGGGCGGGCGATCACCAGGATTCACCCCTAGCCCAAGCCGAGCCCTTTGGCGATCGTCTCCTGCTGGATCTCGTCGGTGCCCTCGACGATGCGCAGCACCCGGGCCAGCTTCCAGATGCGCTCCAACGGCAGCTCCTGCATCACTCCCATCGCCCCGTGAACCTGGATCGCCCGGTCGGCCAGCCGATAGAGCATGTTGGTGGCGTAGAGCTTGACCATCGCTGATTCTTGCATAATCGTCTGGCCCTGATCGAGCCGCCAGGCGCAGTTGAGGGCCATCTGCTCGGCAGCGTAGAGCTCAGTGGCCGAGCGGGCCAACATACGCCGAATATGCTGGCGCTTGGCGATCGGTTGGCCAAAGGTCACCCGCTGCCGGGCATACTCTACCGAGCGCTCCAGCAGATAATGGCCCAAGCCCACCGAGAGGGCCGCCAGATTCAAGCGCCCGATGCCGATCCAGCTCATGGCAGCGTAGAAACCCTGACCCGGTTGGCCGATCACATTTTCCGCCGGCACTTGGCAATCTGCGAAGATCAGCTCGGCCTGTGCGCCGTCGTCGAGTATGCTGCGGTTGATCGCCCCCACCTGGTAGCCGGGCGTGCGGCTATCTACCAAGAAGGCAGTTACCCCAACGGTGCCGCTCTCGCGGTAGCGCTCTTGGTCGGTGACGGCAAAGACCTGGGCCGAATCGGCGTATGCCGCGTTGGTAATAAACGTTTTGAGACCATTGAGCAGGTAATAATCGCCCTGTCGCTGGGCGCGCGTCTGGAGATGCTTGATGTCCGAGCCGGCCTCCGGCTCGCTCAGGGCGAAGCAGGTGCTCTGCTCGCCGCGCAGCAACGGCCCGAGATAGCGCTCCTTGAGCGGCTCAGGCAGTTGCAGCAGCATGGGGCTGGCCCCCTCCGGGCCGGCCATGACGGCCAGATTGAGCCCGTAGCCCTGACGGGCCGCCTCCACCTGGGCCATGAAGACGCCCACTCGGCTGATCCCGCCGCCGCCCACTTCGGCCGGCATCTGCATGCCATAAAAGCCCAGCTCCCCGGAGCGCCGACGCGCCTGCCTGAGCAGCGCCAGCAGCTCCGGCACCAACCGCCCGTCATCTTGCAGCCGGCGGCGCTCGCCGCCAAAATAAGCCTGATACTGCCGTTCCCAGGGCGCCAACTCCTGGGTGAGGAAGCCGCGCAGGCTGCGGCGCAGCATCTGCAGCTCCTCCGGCCAACTGAAATCAATCATGAGTACCTCCCGATCGCCTGCTTTTCTGCTTAGAGCGACCGACAGACCATAAGCGATCGGCAGCCCCAGAAGCAAACGTGCCGCCTGGGTAGCTCCGATGTCCACCTCCGATTGTACGCCCGTCATTCTCGGCCCTCGTCACCTGCCGCTATGCTAATCATAAGAACACGGTTTGTAAGCAGCACTACTTGTCTTCAGGGCACGTTGGGTATATAACTAAGGTCGCTGATGACGAAATAAGGGGGGGAAGACTAGCCCGATTATGTTAGCACGAATCATCATCGCACTTGTGGCCTCGGGGCTACTGTTGCTTTCGGTACCCCAGCCGGTGGTGCCATCCCGCCAAGGGGCGATCCCTCAACCGAGTCGGTCAATTGATCTGCGCTCCGCGCTGCCACAGTCACTGCAGTCGCTGGCCAGCCGAGGCGCACCGATTTCCGCCGCCCAAAGCCAGGAGAACTCCCTGATCTCTTTCTCACGCGATCTCCCGGCGCAAGTCCAAGCCGGCCAGACTTTCACCGTCAAGGAGACGCTTACGGCCAAGACCGCGCTGGAGTTGGCGGCCATTGCCGATATCCTGCCCACCGGCTTCACCCTGAGCAGCGGCAGCTTGATCGCCTTCAAGCAGGGGCTCAAGTCGGGCGACACACTCACTAACAGTTACCAACTCACGGCACCCTCCCAGGCGGGGACGCTGGTGATCAGCGGCAAAGCGCGGGCCAAGCCCAGCGGCGCCCAGAGCCAGGTGATCGCCCTCAACAGTCCGGTCACCGTCCTGCCGCCCAACTTGCCGCCGGTGGCAAATTTCAGCATCACGCCCAGCCCGGCCCGCGCCGGCCAGAAGCTGACCTTCAATGCCGGCAGCAGCCGTGATCCGGATGGCTCCATCGCCGACTACCGCTGGAACTTCGGCGACGGGACCCTGCTCAACGGGCCGGATAAGATTAGCGTCCAGCACACCTATCAGCAGATGAACACCTACACCGTGACGCTGACCGTCACGGACAACAAGGGTGCCACCACCGCCAAATCGGTCACGGTGAACGTGGGGAAGCCGCTCTCCATCTTTGAGCAGTTGGGAGTATCGCCGGCGGTGGCCGTCGGTGCGGCGATGGCCGTCGGAGTGGTATTGACAGCGATAGTCTTCAACCGACAGATCACCGCGCTCTTCTGCGTGGATTTTGGGCTCTTCTGCCCGCGCGACCCCGCCAATCCGCTCGCCAATGCTCAGGCACTGCCCGCCGAGCAGAGCTATCCACAGGTCGCTCAGGCCGCGCAGCGTTACATCGCAGCCAACGACCTTGGCATCACCGAGCTGATCTCAATCGAGCGCTTCGAGCAGGTCAATGCGCTCAACCGGGCGCGCTTGACGAGGCTATTGACACGGCAGGCCCGGCTGATGGCCACAGCAGAGACGGCCTTGCAGCTAAACCTCTCCGCTAGCAGCTCGCCGGTCAGGCTGAGCGCTGGACAGGTCGCCACAGGCGATACGGTCCTGCGGCTGAACTGGCAGGCTCAGGGCGGCAATTCGTTCAGCAGCTTCGCGCTGGTAGATCCAGCGGGCCGGTTGATCTTCGACAGCTTGATGGGCTTTGCGCCGCTCAGCAGTCCCGCCGCGCTCGCCCGCTAACGATAAGAGGGGCGAAGCATCCGTTGGCTCAATGACCGATGCTTCGCCCCTGCCTGACCAGCTCCCGCAGCAAAGGCGAGGCCCGGTAGCGCTCGTCGCCGTACCTCCGATAGGCCTCATCCAACCAGTTTAATATGCTAGCTAGGCCAATCTGATCGGCTTTGGCCAGCGGTCCCAGAGGGAACCCGCCGCCCAGACGCATGGCAGTGTCTATCTCGGCAGCGGTAGTGACCTGATCGGCCAGCAGCCGGGCAGCGATATTGGTCATCAGGGCGTAGAGCGGCAAGGGATCGAAGTCCGCTCCTTCCTCAGGGCGATAGTCCGCCCCGGCGCCTGAGGCATAATCATAAAAACCTCGGCCGCTCTTGCGGCCCAGGCGGCCGGCGCGGACCAGCTCTTCGAGCAGCGGCGGGTTGTCCAGGCCGGCCTCGCGGTGGATATTATCGCTGATGTCCAAGCCGGTCAGATCGGCCAGCTCGAACGGCCCCATCGGAAAACCCTCATGATATTTCATCCGGCTGTCTATCTGGCGTACGGTGGCCGCGCCGCGCGAGACCAGCCACATCGCCTCGCCGATGAAGCCCTCGAAGATCGCACTGGTGATGAAGCCGCGCACATCTTTGCGGCAGACCACCGGCGTTTTTTTCAAGCGCTTGGCCAGCTCCACCGTCGCCTCCACCGTCGCCTCGTCGGTCTGTTGGCCCTTGATGATCTCGACCAAGGCCATCAGCACCGGTGGATTGAAAAAGTGCATCCCCACGACCTGCTGGGGACGCCTGGTCACCTGGGCGATCTGGCTCACCGGCAGCGAGCTGGTGTTGGAGGCCAGGATCGCCCGCGGGGGAGCCAATTGATCCAGTTGCCTAAAGATATCCTGTTTGAGTTGTAGCACCTCCGGCGCGGCCTCGATGACGAAATCGGCCTGGTGCAAGGCCTCATCCAGCCGGGTGAGTGGCTTGAGGCGGGCGAGCGCCCCCTGCGCCTGCTCCGGGGTGATCAGCCCCTTCTGGGCCAGTTTGCTCAGGCTGCCCTGAATGCGCTGTCGTCCCTGCTGGACCAGCTTATCGCTGATGTCATAGAGGCTCACCTGCAATTCGGCCAAGGCGGCCAGCTCAGCGATGCCGTGGCCCATCACCCCCGCGCCGATGACGGTGAGCTGCTTGATCTCTTCGGCTTTCATCTCAATGCCCCCTTCTGAACCTGCTTGAGTTATCTGGTGGTGCGCGTCTAGCGCCAATCTGTGTATACTCACCTCCCGCCGCGATTGCCAGTTGCCCCCGGCCCGTCCTGCCGTCTATAATGCGCCTGACGCAGGAGGGGGTATAGCACATGAGATCAAGCTGGCAGGGACGTGACATCATCTCCATCCGTGACTTTTCCCGTGAAGAGATAGAGATGGTTCTGCAGGCGGCCGGCCGTGCCCATCCTGACCCGGATGCCCTGCGAGGTCAGGTCATGGCCTCACTATTCTTCGAGCCCAGCACCCGCACCCAGCTCTCCTTCGCCAGCGCCATGGAGCGACTGGGCGGGAAAGTCATCGGCTTTTCCAGCGGCAAGACCACCAGCCAAGCCAAGGGCGAGACGCTCCAGGATACCATCCGCATGGCCGAGGGCTACGCCGACCTGATCGTCATCCGCCACCCGCTGGAGGGCTCCGCCCGCCTGGCAGCCGACACGGCCTCCGTGCCGGTGATCAACGCCGGAGACGGGACCCATCAGCATCCCACCCAGACGCTGCTGGATCTCTATGCCATCAAGCAGTTCCAGGGGCATCTGGATAACCTGAAGATCGGCCTGGTGGGCGACCTCAAATATGGTCGCACGGTTCATTCCTTGGCCACCGCGCTGACCCGTTTCCACGGGATCGAGCTGCGGCTGATCTCGCCTGCCAGTTTGCCCATGCCACCCGCAGTGCTGCGCGAGCTGGGCGGCCTAGTTGACTACCGAGAGCAGGAAGCGCTCGATCTCTCTGGCCTGGACGTCGTCTACGTCACCCGCATCCAAAAGGAGCGCTTCCCCGACGTGGAAGAGTACGAGAAGGTCAAGGGGGCTTATGTGATTGACCGGGCCGCCTGCCGAGCACTCGGCCCGGAAGCGATCATCCTGCATCCCCTGCCGCGGGTGGGGGAGATCGCCCGCGAGGTAGACTCGCTGCCCCAGGCCAAATACTTCCAGCAGGCTCAGGGGGGCATACCGGTGCGTATGGCGCTCCTGCAACTGCTGCTGAAAGGAGAGCTGGCATGAGCCAAGAGCTGAAAGTCTCGCGCATCAGACAGGGCACGGTGATAGATCATATCCGGCCGGGCATGGCCTTGACCGTGCTGCGCATCCTGGGCATCGGTGCCGCCGTCTCCCACTCGGTGGTGGTGGCCATGAACGTCCCCTCCGGCGCACTGGCCCATAAAGACATCGTCAAGGTCGAGAATCAGGTGTTGGATGAAGAAACTCTGAAGAAAATCGCTATAATCGCCCCCCATGCCACGGTCAACATCATCGAGGATTTCGAGATCACGGCTAAGCATCACATCAGCCTGCCCCGAGCGCTGCGCGGCATCATAAAATGCCCCAATCGCAACTGCATCAGCAACCAGGACCATGAGCGGGTGAGCTCCTTCTTCATCTGCGAGCGAGAGGAGCCGATCGAGTTTCGCTGCCACTACTGCGAAGCGCTGGTTCAGGCTGAGCAGGCCGAGCTGTACGCCTAAGCTGATGCGCGCCTTCTTCTGTCTGGAGTTGGACGAGGAGATTCAAGCCGGGCTGGCCCGCATCATCGGGCGCCTGCAGCGCCGGATCACCTCGCGGGTCACTTGGGTGCCTGAGGAGAACTTGCACGTGACGCTCAACTTCTTGGGCGAAGTTGATCAGACTAACCTCCCGCGGCTGCAGAGCGCGGCCGAGCAACTGCTGGCAGAGCTTAGCCCTTTCACTTGGCAACTCGATCGCCTGGGTTGCTTTCCCCGACCGGAAAGACCCCGGGTCATCTGGGCCGGGGCGCAGCGTGAACCTCAAGAAATACAGGTGCTGCACGCTGATTTAGAGACACAGTTGCAACTGCTGGGTTACCCGCCTGAGCGCGGCAGGTTTACCACTCACGTGACCCTGGGACGGGTCAAGGAGCGCGGCCCCGGCCAGGCCCAGATCGCCCCGGAGCTGGAGAGGGTGCCCGCCTTTGCCTACCGCGTCAACAGTTGCGGCCTGACTTTGATGGAGAGCCGGCTCACCCCGGCCGGAGCGGTCTATCGGCCCTGCTTCCGGCTGGCATTCCCCAATTCAGCTCAAGATCATGGCCTATGAGTATCTGGAGCACCCCTCGGAGGCCTGGCCGGTCGGTCGGGGCGCGACGCTGGAAGAGGCTTTTTGTGAAGGGGCTAAAGCGCTCTTCAACCTGATGACCGATCTGGAGCGGGTGCAGCCTGAGGTTTCGATCCAGGTGCGCTGCCGGTCCGACTCGCTGGAGACGCTCTTCGCCGACTGGCTGGGCGCGTTGCTGGTATACAAAGACGCCGAATCTCTGGTCTTCTCGCGCTTCAAGATCAAACAGATCAAACGGCAGGTAGATGGCTTCGTCCTGGAAGGACAGGCCTGGGGGGAACGGTTCGACCCGGTGCGACACGAGAGTCGCACCGATGTCAAGGCCGCAACTTACTCAGGGCTCGCGGTGAAACAGACGCCCCGGGGCTATCGCGTCCAGTGCATAGTTGATATCTGAGTTGCTCTCTGTGCAGCAGTTGTCCCCACTTGCCGGCGCGCCGGCCGGCGACTAAGATAGAGCCCAGCAGAGCGGGGTAGCTCATCTGGTCAGAGCGGTCGTCTCATAAGCGACAGGTAAAGGGTTCGAATCCCTTCCCCGCTACCACTCTTCGCACGGCTTGTGCCGGAGCCTGCTCAGGGCTCGTCAGGGTCATCACCGTAGACCACCCGCTTGAACTCGGCGCGCAGTTGCAATCCCTCACGGAGGGCCCGGCGGATCCAGGCTGCGCCATAGGTCAAATATATCGCCGGGAAACCCGAGAACTCTTTATCCTGATGATAGGTGAGCAAGGGCCGATAGCCCTCGGTGCTCAGGATGAGCGTCTCGCTCGTCTCCGGGATGCCCAACCAGCGGGCCTGAGCGTCCACGTGGACCGGCGCATAGCTCTTCCAAACCCGACCACCCAGGTGCGGGAGTTGCGGCGCGGTGGCCGTGGCCAGGATGACCAGCGGCATCGTCGGCACCAGCTCATAGCGACGCAACGCCTCGAAGACCTCATCTTGGGGGATCTCGCGCCGGCCGGATTGATCATAATCATAGCTGAAGACTCCGTTCTGCCAGCGGACCGGCTGGCGGTGCCGTCGGGCATCCACACCTTCGACGAGAAAAGTACGTTCCAGATAGCGATCACGGTCGGCCGGCACCGGCATCTCCCAGAAGGGATAGCCCTGGTCGGCCAGCGACTCCAGCACGTCGGCCATGATGCGAGTGAGCGAATAGGAGAAGGGCCTCTCGCGCAGGACCGGCAGGCCCAGCAGCCGCAAAAAATCCTCACGAATGTGGCAGAGCCGCTCCGAGACCCGGCCGGGGCCGGCATGATGGATAAAAATGGCCTCTATCTCGTCGTAACGGCGGCGGAACTCCTCGATATGCTGCTCCGGGGCGCTCTTGATGCGATTTTGGCCGTTGCGCACCACCGCTTGGGGGTCATAGCGCAGCTCCGATTGCAGATGAATGACCTGCTCCGGATCGAGCAGCGGTGGATTGACGATCACATACTGCACTCGATGGCCCTTGGGGGTGTCATGGCCGGGCTGGATGTTGTCATAGGCGCAGTTGAAGATCACTTCCTCGCTCCAGCCCAACCGGTCGGCGATTTGCGCCAAGACATAGTTGCCATAGACCTCGTCTATGGACATATTGGGGTTGAGATGGGAGAAAGTTGAGATCAGTTGGGCAGCGCCAAAGTGGCGGCGCAGCTCGGGGAAGGCCAGCCGCCGTTGCTGCCCACCGCTCTCCAGCAGTTGGACATTGCGGGCTATGACCGCCGGAATGTCCAGGCGACCGGAACCAGTGCTATTCATGATCGGCGCTGCCGCCGATTTACAGAGACAGCCCATGGCACAAACTCACCACGCTTTTTTCGTAAGCTGACACTGTATAACACGTCGCAGGGGACGGGGCAAGCCCGACTGCCTGTTGCCTGCTGGCTGACTCAGGTTGGTAGGTAGCCCTAAGTCCCCTCCCCGCTCGAGTACATTCCCTAGTTGAGGCAGCGATAGGATTGCGAGTATTCTGTTTGATGGGGCAACTCTCGCCATTGATTTTCAGACTGAATTGATGTATTATAAAAACTGTACTGAGTTGGATCAAGCGTAATA
>ENA-ORDP01001754-ORDP01001754.1-marine-sediment-metagenome-genome-assembly--contig:-NODE-1754-length-11425-cov-27.435620_pt1 | contig 11425 bp, 14 predicted proteins | sample MGYA00248627_ERZ508539 | MGnify/ENA primary metagenome ERZ508539 (study PRJEB26208, sample SAMN05571518) | marine sediment metagenome | biome: deep sea; feature: Hydrothermal vent; material...
GGACTCGCTCTCCCACCATGCTCGCTACGATTGCCTAAGTCCGACAGGCTCCTAGAACATGTAGAGGGCTTCCACAGCCAGCGTGGTCTGGTTTTTCTTGAATTTACCACCGTCGTCCAGGAAGGTGCGCTCGTCCGACCAGTCGTAACGCCACTCACCACGCAGTTCCACGCGCTTCATGGGGGCATAGGCAACGGTTGCCGTGCTTTCCTTCCATTCCTGGCTGGTGCCGCTACGGAAACCGTCTTCGTCATCGAAATACTCGATACGACCGGCAACACGCCACTGCGGATCAACCTTAAAATTCACGTAACCCGCGTAACCTTTCCAGTCTGCATCCTTGTTGCCGGTAGCACCCGCCCCCTTATCCTGGCTGCCGAAATCTGCGTTGAACATGAAAGACAGGCTATCGGAGAGATCGTAGCCGGCGACAATGTCGACCAGACTCCGTGTTTCCGATTTATTAAAACCATTGTCCTCGTTTCCAGCTATGCCCTGCACGCTCACGAACCAGTTGTCAGCCGGCGCATAACTGGCCTGCAATTCCAGAGACTTGGCATCGTTATCGTCCTTCAGGTTGTCCCAGCCGTTATTGACACCGGCGGTCAGGGACAGAGCATCGCTAACGGCGTAGCTTGTGCGCACACCGGTATGCGTGAAGGGAATGGCGAAGCCGAACAGGATGGAACGCGAAAAGTTCCAGTTGTCCTTGCTTTCGATAACCTCGGCACCTTGCAGGGTGGCAAGCTTACCGAACATCACCTGAGTGGCGCCGGAAGCATAGTTCACGTAGGCCTGCTGGACGTCAAACTGGTCGTTGTTACCGGTACCTGCGGCCGCTGTTACATCCGCATCTTCTCCGGCATTCAGTACCACGGCGCCACCGAAGCCTTCATCGGGAAGGCTGCTGATGGAAAGCCCCAGCATGTTCAGATTGAACGAGTTGGGTTCTGTATCGAAAACACGGTTGGTGGTTTCACCCCGCGTGTTGTAGGTGTACGAAGTATCAATATAGCCGCTGACCTCGACACCCGAAGCGTCCAGCACCTCGCCCAGAGTGGGCGTTCCTGCTGCGGATGCAGAACCGGCGCCGGCGATCAGTGCAGATGCCAACAGGGTTTTTGCGTATTGTTTCATTGTTAACAGACTCCTCTCTAAAAAGTCAGATCCAGATAGAATGCAAAATGGGTTAATTTCTTATTACCCGCCGGCACGAGCCGCATGCCCCGGATGTACGCCTACCACTAGCAGAGACTGTGCCAGTAAATAAATAGGGGTTATTTCAATGAGTTACAGGTTTTTCCGGGTTAATCCAGACGCCCTCATGCACCAATTTGGTGACCTGAATCTGTGCATGCCGCTTATGTGCACCAACAAAGCGCATGAGCTGACCAGGCATCTGGACGCCGCCAGCTTGCTCCGCTATGGTTGCGCTGATGGTTAATCTCAAACTGCTCGATGACATTGCTCAGCGGCTGTCCGACGCCTTGCCGCCCGCGGCCGGGGAACTCCAGGCCGACCTGAAAAAGAACCTGCACGCCGCGGTACAATCCGCGTTTGCCAAAATGGACCTGGTAACATGTGAGGAATTCGATGTGCAGACAAAAGTCCTGGCGCGTTCGCGGGCTAAACTGGAGCAACTGGAGAAACAGGTCGCGGAGCTGGAAGCCCAGCTGTTGAATAAATAACTACCGGGGACAGATTTCAAATCTGTCCCCTTAACTCACTCCAAGGATGGAATATATGTCTCTCGCTGTTGTGTACAGCCGCGCCCAGACAGGCGTTCAGGCACCCCTCGTTACCGTTGAGGTGCATCTTGCCAACGGCCTGCCGGCACTTTCCATTGTTGGCCTGCCAGAAACTACCGTACGTGAAAGCAAGGACCGGGTGCGCAGCGCCTTGCAACACAGTGGCTTTGAGTTCCCGGCACGCCGCATTACCATCAATCTGGCACCGGCAGATTTACCCAAGCAGGGTAGCCGCTATGACCTGGCTATCGCGCTCGGTGTACTGGCCGCCTCCGGCCAGATCCCGGAGGATTTACTGAGTCGCTACGAGTTTGTGGCCGAACTGGCGCTCAGCGGGACTCTGCGCCCGGTGCGCAGCGTGCTACCGGCTGCACTGGCTATTGCGCAGCAACGACGCCGGCTGATATGCGCCATCGACAATGGTGAGGAAGCCGCCCTTGCCGGTCCGGCCGGTGTGCTGGTCGCCGGCCACCTGCTGGAAGTGTGTGAACACCTGAAAGATCTGCAATCCCTGCCACACCCGGCACCTTGCCCTGAACAACAGTCCGTTTCCCCGCCTGACCTCAGTGATGTCCGTGGCCAGCATCAGGCACGGCGTGCGCTCGAAATCTCTGCTGCCGGAAATCACAGTCTGCTACTGGTCGGCCCACCCGGTACCGGCAAAACCCTGCTCGCCAGCCGCCTGCCCGGACTGTTGCCGCCACTTGAAGAAGATGAAGCACTGGAATCCGCCGCAGTGGCGTCGATCTGTGCCGGTCACTTCGATATCCGGCGCTGGCGCGTGCGTCCGTTTCGTGCGCCGCACCATACCGCGTCAGCCGCTGCCCTGGTGGGTGGCGGCTCCAATCCACGCCCCGGTGAAATATCGCTGGCCCATCACGGCGTGCTGTTCCTGGATGAATTCCCCGAATTCAAACGCCACGTACTCGAAGTCCTGCGCCAACCGATGGAGACCGGCAGCATCATTGTCTCCCGTGCCAGCGGGCAGGCAGAATTCCCGGCCCGTTTCCAGCTTGTCGCCGCCATGAATCCCTGCCCCTGTGGCTATTGGGGCGATCCCGACGGGACGTGTCACTGTACCCCGGAGCAGGTTCGGCGTTACCGCGGCCGTATATCAGGACCATTGCTGGACCGTATCGATTTACAGGTGCAGGTTCCGCGTATTTCGTGGGAGCAACTGGACGGCGAACTTGGCGAAACGTCCGCACAGGTACGCAAACGCGTGGCTGCTGCGCGCCAACGACAGCAGCCACGCGGCCACCTCAACGCCCACTTACCTCTTAATCGATTAGATAGCGTCTGCGAGCTGGCAAGTGCAGAAAAAAGCCTGCTGAAGAAAGCCGCGCGCCGCTTCAAGCTCTCGCCGCGTGCCGTGCATCGCATACTGAAAGTTGCGCGTACCATCGCTGACCTTGCGCAACAGGACGGTATCCAGGGATCCCATCTACAGGAAGCCATAGCCTATCGCGGTCTCGACAATGACTGACAGCAGAGCCGATCCCAGGGGAACTCTGAATTAATCATAGCCTCCCTAACCCGGCCGAGCCGGAACCAAGGCGTAGGAGCGGGCTTGCCCGCGAATAGTGGTGTTACCGTGGCCAGGTCAATTCGCGGGCAAGCCCGCTCCTACGGGGGGAATCTTTGTCGTTTTGTATAAAATTTCAGTGGTAAGGTACTAAATATTTTTGTTATTCAGGCTGCCAGGAAATAAATTGCCGGTTACAATGACCGGCATGCGCAGTTCCCCCACCTGTTTTTGACCGATGACCAACCTGAACCCCCAGCAGCGTGCCGCGGTGCGCGAAGTAGACTATCCGTTGCTCGTTCTGGCCGGTGCCGGGAGTGGCAAAACCCGCGTCATCACCGAAAAAATCGCTCATCTCATTGGGCGGTGCGGCATACCCGCCAGGAATATCGTCGCCGTTACTTTCACCAACAAGGCGGCGCGGGAAATGCGCAAACGGATTGGTGGGCTGCTGTCCGGTGACGCCGGCAAAGGCTTGCAGGTTTCCACCTTTCATACTCTCGGCATGCGCATGTTGCGACGCGAAGCAACGGGGCTGGGTTACAAATCCAGCTTCTCGATCTTCGACAGTCAGGACAGCCTGCACCTTATAGATGAGCTGCTACGCAAGAGTGCCGGCGCATTCGCACCGGATGCCCTGCGCAACCGTATCTCCAGCTGGAAAAACGAACTGGTGCTGCCACCGGAAGCGATCCGGCAGGCGGCGACCGAGTTCGAAACAGCTGCGGCCCTGTTATACGCCGAATACCAGCGCAACCTGAAAGCCTATAACGCGCTGGATTTTGACGACCTGATCCTGCAACCGGTGCTGGCCCTGCAAAACGATGATCAGGCACGCGAATACTGGCAGAACCGGGTACGGCACCTGCTGGTGGATGAGTACCAGGATACCAACGCAGCGCAGTACCGACTGGTACAGCTACTGGTCGGCAAGACCACCGCCTTCACCGCCGTCGGCGACGACGACCAGTCGATCTATGCCTGGCGTGGCGCCAACCCGGAAAACCTGAATCGTCTGCAAGCAGACTTTCCACGCCTCAAGGTAATCAAGCTGGAACAGAACTATCGCTCGGCGGGCAGCATCCTGAAATGCGCCAACCGGCTTATTGCCAATAACCCCCACGTCTACGAAAAACGCCTGTGGAGCGAGCTGGGTTACGGCAGCCCACTGAAGATCATGGGCTGTCGTGATGGCGATCACGAAGCCGAACGTGTGGTGTCGGAAATTCTGCACCACCAGTTCACCAGCCGCTGTAAACACGGCGAATACGCGATCCTGTACCGGGGCAATCACCAGTCACGCGGTTTCGAAAAAGTGTTACGCGAGCACAGCATCGCCTACCACCTGAGCGGCGGCACCTCATTTTTCGAGTACCGTGAGGTCAAGGATCTGCTGGCCTACCTGCGTTTACTGGCAAACGAAGATGACGACCGCGCCTTCCTGCGCGTCGTCAACACACCGCGGCGTGAACTGGGTGCGGCGACCCTTGAAAAACTCAGCGGCTTCGCATCGGAACAGGACATGAGCCTGCTGGCAGCCTGCTTTGAAAGCGGCCTTGCAGACACGCTGAACAAACGCGCCATGACACGCCTGCACGAATTCGCCGAATGGGTGGTCATGCTGGCCGACCGGGCGCGTGAAGGTGACGCCATGCCGGTGATTCACCAGTTGATACGTGATATCGATTACAACGACTGGCTGCTGGACAGCGCGAAAGATCCGAACGATGGCGAACGCAAGCTGCAAAACGTGGGCGAACTCATCGGCTGGCTGGAACGTATCGCCCGACAGGGTGATGAGCCGCCGAGCCTGGCGGAAATGGTTAATCGTATCAGCCTGCTTGATCGTCTCGACCGGGACGACGAAGGCAATGAAAACTGTGTGCGCCTGATGACCTTTCACGCCGCCAAGGGACTGGAGTTTCCGCATGTCTTTATGGTCGGTATGGAAGAGAACCTGCTCCCGCACCGCAGCAGCATCAAGGCGGACGACCTCGAAGAGGAACGCCGGCTGGCCTACGTGGGCATTACCCGCGCCAGGAAAACCCTGACGCTGACCTACGCCGGCAAGCGGCGCCGCGCCGGGGAATGGGAAAGCTGCGAGCCGAGCCGTTTTCTGAGCGAATTGCCGGACGGGGACGTCGAATGGGATAAGCCCGGCATGGTGCAGAACCCGGAGCTGCGCAAGCAAAGAGGGCAGGCGCACCTGGCACAGTTAAAAGGAATACTTTCATAAAAAAAGCCGCCAGACGGCGGCCTTTTCAGCGTCAACACAGTCCAGGTTTATAAACCTGCTTTTTTCAGCATATACTCAATAGTGCTTTTCAGTTCTTCATCCGAACAATCAGCACAGGTACCCTTGGGTGGCATCGCGTTAAGCCCGCTGGTAGCCGTTTTCAGCAGCCCATCAATACCCTTGGCGGCGCGCGGCGCCCAGGCAGTCTTGTCGCCCAGCTTCGGCGCACCGGCCACACCGCTGGCATGACACGCTATGCAGGCCCCGTTATACACCTGTTCACCTGAACGGGGCCCGGCCGCCGCCACGGCTTTGGTCGCGCCGCTGTCAGCGGGCACAGAACCGATATTGACCTCGCCTACCGGACGAATATTCTCCAGTATCTTGGCCTGCATCCGATCATTAGCCTCTGCGCCCTTTGCGATATCGCCCGTGACCGTATTGGCTACGAAATAGAATATAAACGCGACAACCACCAGCGCACCCAGCACGCCAAGAATAGTATTCACAGCTGTTTTGTCTTCGTTGCTCACCTGAAACCTCTGAAATTCATAAAGTTAATATCGCCGCACCGCCTGACTAAAGCTCGGCCGGAAAGAAAACTGGCGCGCAAGTGTAGCCGCAAATGCCTGTTCGCGATAGAGAAACCCCTGCCACCACTAAAGTATCGGCCACTGCCGCCGCTACCTCCGCCAAGGGAACCCGGTACAACCATGGATGACCAAGAGGCCATAACCCATGAACGTTGACGCACAGTTTCCGCAAGCCCCCGTTGCAGCAATACCCAACCGGCCGCCCCAGACGCAGCCTGACCAGGCCGCCGCGCGACCGGTAGACAAAGCCGACAAGGATGAACCCTCCAATAACCGCACCGAAACAGATGCCCGCGAGACCGAGGCAAAGAAAGCGTCTCGCCGGTCTGGAAATGAGGCGCGTGGCCCGCGACAGGAAACGGAACTCAACAGCGACGAAAAAAAGCAGCTCGAACAGCTAAAAGCCCGTGATCGCGAAGTACGCGCCCACGAAGCCGCACACAAGGCAGCGGCCGGCGGCCTGGCCCGTGGCGGAGCATCGTTCGAGTTCCAGGACGGACCCGACGGGCGTCGTTATGCCGTGGGTGGCGAAGTCAATATCGATACCTCGAAAGTCTCCGGTGACCCGCAGGCCACTATCAGCAAGGCCCAGACCATCCGCGCCGCCGCCAATGCGCCGGCACAACCGTCGGGCCAGGATCGCTCAGTTGCGGCCCAGGCTACACAGATAGAGACGGAAGCCCGCCAGAAGGTAGCCGAAGAACAGCGATCCAGCACCAACGACACGAATAACGAATCCGGCAACGCACCTGTCAATAACGTCCAGGGCAAACAAGAGGTGGCCGGGCAGCAACGGCCCGACAACACCAGCGACACAAACAACGCAGCCGGCAGGACACCCGCCAGTAACTTCCAGGCCAATAGCGCTGATCCCGAACCCGTCGGTGATCTGCTCGACGTCCTCGCATAGGCAGCATCGTGAAAATAGACGGCGCACTCTCACAAGCCATGCTGGGCATACAACGCGGCCTCGCCAGCGCCCGCGGTCACGCCGCAGAAATTGCCGGCGCCGGCCAGTTCAACGACGACAGCCCCTCCAGCCTGGTAGAACCCATGCTCGGGCTCAGGCAGGATGCGATCCAGGTACAGGCATCCACCCAGGTCCTGAAAGCCGTGGATGACATGCTCGGCTCTCTGTTCGACAAAAAAACCTGATCCATCAATACACCCTTTCGCCATCTGCGCACTGGTGCACGCTGTTCAGTTACCTGTATCATCCAACTTCCCTCTCGAGCGCCCGTAGCTCAGCTGGATAGAGTACCGCCCTCCGAAGGCGGGGGTCACAGGTTCGAATCCTGTCGGGCGCGCCATACAATCAATAAGTTAGGGCATTTTCCAGTTTTTGTATTTTTAGGTTAAGTGCAGAGTAAGTGCGTCGCGCACTGAAAGTCGCTCAATCAGCCACTCTGTCTTATCCTCAAAACGTCATCAGGGGCACTGCTTCTACTTTAGGGCGTAGCATGTGATTACAGATCGACTGGTCGATTATTTGCAAACCGTAGCTTGTAACCGAACAGAGTCGCCGAGCGCTCTGTTTTGAGAGTGAGGCAATATTAGTATTGCAGATCTGATTAAGGTAGAGGAGTCCACCGTACGGCAGATTTTCGTCATAGTGCGGGATGTAAATGACGCGTGAAACATCTCGTAAACCTAGCCTACTAATGAAACTGATCAGTACCTCTTCCGAGAACTCATTCTGATATTCTTCTACGAATAGTCGGAAATCAAGTACAGGACAAATTAATAGATCAGTATTAAAGGGCCGAGCATTTCTTTGGTCAACGTCGCACTCGTGGGTTAGTAGGTATACGGCGCCTTCAACGGTTTGATACAACTCAGTTTCAGGTGAGTAGATCGGATAACGGATACCTAAATAAAGCTGCCCCACACCAATATTTAAGTCGTTTGCTGGACCATAGAACTTTCCAGGATCGAAGGTAAGTTTTTCTGTCAGTATACGATGCGCATCCTCAATACTTAGCATATTCGGGTGCACCGCACCTATCGTATTAAACTGCCTTCGTCCAGAACGCTTACGCTACGCAGCAACGTTCTTGCAAAAACACGTTGTTCGGCTTCTGACAGATAATAATTCCTATCGGCTTGGCTGATCACAATCGATTCCATATCGATGCCATATGGTCGGACAGTTAATTCAGGCCACTCAATTTCAGGGGTAGGCTCCCGATCGGAAAGATTCGCTATATTCAGATACGGGTCAAAACAAACTACTGAAGCACATGTTGTGATGATCATATCCATAATTATTTCGCCTCCAATTCCTGGCTGATTTCCGGTGGTATCAACCTAAAAAAAGCATCTTTTTCAAAATCGTGGGCATCATTCACCCACTGCTTAACCTGATCTGGTTCAGAAAATGTCAAATCTTTCGGTGTAGTAATATCGACATCAATTACCACTATAGTTCCTTCAGGGAGCGCCCCCTGAACAAATTCCTTTGAGGCAATTCGAGTCATAGCCCGATGCGTATCTGAATAGGTCGACCCATAATTTAGATTAATAGGTCCATCCAAAGGGTTATCGGTAACAACTAGCGAAAGGTTTAGCTCTGCCAATGCTGAAATCTTATGACGTTCCGGAGTTAACCCATTCACATATCTAAATCCGATTCGGGTTATGGATAATTCCGCCAGCCTGCCAAAGATAAAGTCGATCAGCGCATTGAGTTTTGGCTGAAACTGATCCCATCCACAGTAGCCCTGCACATTATGGAGCGAAATTACCCTACCACCGATTTTTACAAGATAGCGGCCGTCATCGCTTCGCAATTGCAAAGTTGGCTCAAATCTCAGATTCGGGTCATTTTCCCGTATAGCGGAAGGGATACTTGACGAAGGCAAGCGCTCAACGGTAAACGAGCCCCAGTCTGCATTATCGGACAAACGCCCTATTACAATTTCAGTTACTTCGTGGCACTCGAAACGAAACTCACATATCGCCTCGACGAGCGCATCATCTCTTAATCTATCTGGGGTATAGGGCGAATAGCGCGTTTTCAGATTATTATCTGCAGGGGTAGTCATGCGAAATTAGTGCGTAGTTTTTGAATATGCATATATGCGTTTCCACAAACATCAAAACTTTGCTATGAACCGCACTTCCTAGCCTCGGTGCAGTATAAATACAATATCACCTGAAAGTAAACTCTAGTTTTGAGAGCCAGCAACGCTATAACCATCTGGTGATTTTGGCAGACGATAAGGAATGCGGGTTAGAAAAGAAGGAAATACCCGATTTCGAAAAGAAGCAGCAGGTTGCCCCTACCTATGAAGATGAAGAATAAGCTTAGTAATGCTGCCAAGCTTGATTACTGCGGGTATTCTGTTTTTACATAGACATTAGTCATCTGCCCACCATTCCAGACATAGCAGTAATGTTGGCCCTGAACAACGGGTTTTAGCACAGAAGGGCGAAATACTGCTATACATTCACCGTCCGGATCACGGACACTGCTATAGACAATGCCGCTTGATCCTGCGTCCCGCAATTTGTTTGCGAAGAGCTGGGCTGGCCCGTATTGGGCCGGATCGGGGTGATAGGTCGCAGGAAGCTCTCCTTGCATGCTGCGGATATCATGCAGCCGCGTATCGATGTCAGACGCGTAGCTGCGCATATCGATTTCAATGGGTGGCTCGTGCGTGGCGGCAAGAAACCGTGCACTCTGAAACAAGGTTTCTGTGACAGCCGTTTTAATCGTTTTTGCCGCGTAATAAACCCCGTAACTGCCGTCCGTAAAGCGGCTCCCTTCCGGGTTCAGGTGAGTAAAGGCGGCCATAATGGGCGTTGTTCCTGGGCCATAGACCCGCTCTTTTTCTGGCACGAGGTGAAGCGCACCCAACTCTTCACGCAGCCTGTCATTCGTCAGGCCCTCAATAGCCTGAATAACATCCATATCCTCAGTATTCGATACCCGGTCAAAGAGACTGACGGGTGGAAAGCGGCTGGGCACCAGCCGCCAGGAAGGTTTCCACCGTATGCGGTTCCGCTCCGGTGTCATGACCAGCCGCGCTGGGCATCCAGATATTGCCTGACAACATAAAGGTCAGATACGTTGCCTGAGAGCATTCTGTTTAGCGCGGGTTGACCACCGAAGGGTGCGGCGTCATTGGGCCTGTGAATCCATTGATCAGAGGATTCTGACTTTGGTAAGAGTATCTGGAGCGCCTTATAGATACCGAAGATATATGAGAGGCGTTCCAGCTTCTCTTTTGTCAGGCGTGCACTTTCAGGCTCACGCTTCCATTTGAAATATGTGCTGCGGGTACGCTCATCAAAGCCGAGCAGGGTCATAGCTTGTTCTGAATTTAAACCCCAGTCACCGGCAATGTTGAAGAAGGTACGCAGGGCCGCGCTAGCCGTCCTGGCGGGGTTCTGGGCAAGTTTCTGTTCGATTGCTGTCGTCATGGGTTGTCCTTTCTCTCAATAGCTGCGCTCTATGTTATGTAGTCGGCATGTACAGTATAATACTTAATGCTTGAAAAAGTATTAAAACATACTTATACGTGTATAGCCCGGCTTATAAGCCTGCCAAGAAAAATATGTGCATATTATTGTTATATAGAATGAAATTATGAGAAAAAGGTCAGGCGAAGAGAAAAGGGCAGTTCGAAGTTTCTTCTTCCGGGCGCGCCATATACCGTTTGTATCCGTTATGCGTCTTTTACATAACGGGTCAGGAATGTATCCAGGTGATTCGCAAACGCCTTTCGATCACCTTGATTTAGCGCCGGCGGACCCCCTGTATCTACGCCGCTGGCTCGCAGCGTTTCCATAAAATCTCTCATATTCAGACGCGCCCTGATATTGTCAGTTGTATAGAGTTCGCCGCGTGGGCTGAGAGCATACCCACCTTTTTCAATTGCATCCGCCGCCAGCGGAATGTCACTGGTGATAACAAGATCACCGGCACCAAGCCGTTTAACAATTTCATCGTCTGCAACATCAAAACCTGACGCTACCTGAAGAAATTTTATATTACGCGATGGAGGAATGCGTAGAGCGTGATTGGCTATCAGGGTCATCTCCACCCCGGTACGCTCCGCCGCCCTGAACAGAATATCCTTTATCACTACAGGACATGCATCGGCGTCTACCCATATCTTCATATCATGTCACTTCTGTAGGAACATCTGGAATTCACCAGGATCTTAATCTTACCCTTCCGCCAATAACCGGCACCTAAAATTCGAATAACACCAGCCCGATAAGTAAATCGCACTGCCAACAAGCCTTCAGCTACTTTATTTATATTTATAATCCAGACAGCGCCCAAATAAAACACACTATTGTAATATAATCAGAA
>ENA-ORDP01001755-ORDP01001755.1-marine-sediment-metagenome-genome-assembly--contig:-NODE-1755-length-11412-cov-13.617945_pt1 | contig 11412 bp, 9 predicted proteins | sample MGYA00248627_ERZ508539 | MGnify/ENA primary metagenome ERZ508539 (study PRJEB26208, sample SAMN05571518) | marine sediment metagenome | biome: deep sea; feature: Hydrothermal vent; material...
CCGCTGTGCTTCGGGAAGTACAGGCCGGGCAAACCGTCATCGTGACGCGCAACGGAATGCCGGTTGCCGAACTCCGGCCGATTCAGCCGCGCCGGTTCGTGCCACGGGCGGCAATCGCCGAGGCCATTGCGCGAGCACCCCGGATCGATAGAAATCAGTTCCGTGCCGATCTGGACGCCGTGATCGACCAATCCGTCGATGGCTGAGCCGAGCCAGGGCCTGCTCGATACGTCGGTGGTAATCGACTTGAATGCGATCGATCCCGCCCTGCTGCCGGACGAATCCGCCATCTCCGCTGTGACCCTTGCGGAACTCGCTGCCGGCCCCCACGCCACCCATGACGCCGAAGAACGCGCGCAGCGCCAGGACCGGTTGCAATGGGCCGCGGCGACGTGGGATGCACTGCCCTTCGATGTCGACGCCGCCCGCATGTACGGCCGCATATTCGCCACAGTGAGAGCAACCGGACGATCCAGCCGGGCCCGACTGGCCGATCTGTTGATCGCCTCCACCGCCGCGGCCCACGGCTTGCCACTCTATACCCGCAACCCTTCCGACTTCGCCGCCCTCGGACGACTCGTTACGGTCACTGCTCTCTAACCGGCTCCGGATGTCGCGATAGAACGCTTGTTGCCGAATGCTGTCCGGATGCCCGCCCCGGCCTAAAGCCTGCCGAGAAAGATTTCTCGAGGTCCCGCGCCGCATCCTCGGTCAGTAGCACCTCGAATCTCACCAATCGCTTCTTTGTTCGCGAAGGCGCTTGAAAGCGACCTTGGCCCGGACGACCCTGCCTTCCTCGATCTGGAGATTGCCGAGAGCGAGGATCTTGAGCAACTCCGGCGTTTCCTGCGTTTCTTCGCAGGATACGACATCCTGGATCACGGCCTTGGCCTCTCCGTTCTTGGTAATAACCAGCGGTCGGCACTGCTCGGCGAGCTCGCGCATGATCTCGGCCGCGTTCGCCTTGAGATAACGAATGGGTTTGATCTGCGTCGAGTACTTCATCATCGCCCCCCTCGTTTCGGATAAGACTGAATATGCCCTTTTAATGGTCGCCCGCAATCCTTGGCAACGCTTACCGTCCAACCCACACGCTCAATCGGCTCGCCCGAACAACCCCAACCCGAAATGACAGGCGAATCCCAGTGCAAGGGGGCCTTGAACGGGTTCGGCGAACTCGATACGCCAGAAGCTACCACGGGTGTCAGGCTGCACAAGATTGCGCTTCGCGCGGGAGCGATGAAAGTGAATCGGGCGCCGTTCGCGGCCGTTGATTGTGATGGCCGGCAATCGCTCGAAATTCGCTTCAGAAGGAATACCCGCGCGCGAGCCAATAGTGCCAATCTTCCACAGCCTTTTGCGTCGCGCGGTCCACTTTTGCCGGCTCAAACTGCGCGAGCGGCACACTTACCCCCGGCCCGAAAAGAGCACCGACACGGACATCTCGGAAAGACGATTTTCCTCATGCGCCATGGCGACGACATACACTATCCCGCCCTTCCTCAGTGGCGAGACCGACCGGGTGTCGATGTAGGGCGCCGTAAACGGAAACGAAAATTTCTTTCGAGATTATAGTACCATCCCACCGAACATTCATCAGCGGTGCAGCAGTCCACGACGATCTCGCTGGTGATACGCTTCTCTCGGGTACGGTTGAGGCGCTGCTCAGACATCGCAGACAAGAACGAAAAGATGGAGGCCGAAGGGGTAAGCGATGCCAAGGACAATGATAACCGAGACAGTTTCTGCGCTATTTCGAATCGAAGAAGGGCCCGCCTCCAAGGTTGCAGGTAGGTCATATCTGCCGAGCTGGTGCGAAGTTGATCTTGAAATTAGCGCCTTCCCCAACCTTGATGCGACGTGAACGAAATACTGCCTGGATTCCTCTTGCTTTCAACGACGCTTGATCGGGTCTCTGAATATGCATTTCTGGCAGCAGGAAGAAGGAACGAATCGTGTCCGGCCCGGACGGGTGTTCCCACAGCGGCCAGCTAAAGGCATCAGCACCGTCATGTTTCGACCAAGCAGTCGCGGCGAGGCCGTAATGGCGCGGTGCGGTCGTGAACAGGACCAGCGCCCGGTAAGCCAGCAGGTTCGCCATCCAGACGGTGCGTGGCTTGTTGCCACTGGCCGTGGGGTCACGGTCCATCAGCGCGTAACGCCGGTCTTCCATCGGATCCCAGCGCATGGAGAGGCCGTCATCAGCATAAACCCATGGGTTGAAGAGTGTAGCAGTCAAATTCTCAGGGGTCACCAATGCCAGAAGCTGCCTGACCGTACCCAGGAAGTCCTGATGGCCACCTCCTGAAATGAATGAAAAAGGTGTCGGCGCCAGTTTGCCCTTCCTACGCTTACTTTGACTGTCGTGCAAGCAGGCATCGCTGGTAAATGCCGCCAGCATATCCACGGTTTCTCTTTCATGCCAATCGGCTTCGCGCAGGAAGGGGTGTGCCAGCTCGCGGAAAACGTTCGCATCACAGTCGATGTTCTCGCCAAGCGCCAGCTCCGGTTTTGGCACGGCGTCGCACAGGGCTTTCAGGAACGCCTGATTAAGTAAATCCCGTTCACGCTCCAGTGGGGCCACTTCCCCATTCATTGCCTGTTGGCGCTCCCTGCCGCGCAGCCCGCGCTGTTTGATTTCGTCTTTCTTGTCTTTGATACATTTCTTTGCCTGGGCCAGCCGTTTTTCGGCTTGCTTGCGTTTGCCTTCAGGTTCTTCCAAGATACTCGCCCCCCTCAGGTTGCTGGCGATCAACGCAACGAATTCACGCGGATCTGCGACCGGAAGGCCGGACAGCTCCGGCCGCCAGCTCGTGCCGCGCTGCCAAGCCAATCGAACATCCATATACCCCGACTGATGGAGGACAACCACGGTTCCCAGGGCGGCCAGGAAGCCCAGCGGGTTGGCGCCATCGATACCGGCCAACAACACCCTTTGGTTGTTTTTCTCTGCTGACTTGTTTGGAAAGCGGGTAGCTTCTTGTTGTGGACGAGGCACCACGGCTTCGTCCGTGAAGCGACTGCCGTACCAGTCGCCCAGGCGCAAGATCGCTTCCAGATAGGCTAATCCCCACCAACCGTAGCGGCGAGTAAGACGCCAGAAGCGTTCCGGGATACCTGAATCGAGCGCATGAGGAAGGGGCCATTCAGCCCGGCCTGCCCCAGCTATATCTATGGCGACGCCATCATGCATCCCCGTAACAGGTGGTGGATCGTCATCAGGACTGAATGGTGCAAATGGCCGGCCATGGCCATGGTGGCTAGCGATGCAGTACAGAGCCAGATCGTCCAATATTTCGTTGCCGGATGGTAGCATGAGACGTTCGGCCAATTGCAGCGAGAGCATTTCATGGCGGAAGTTTTCCGGCAGTCCGCTGGCCTCGCGCAACTGCCTTCGACGCGCAGGAGAATTGGCAATGTCTTTTGATTTGGCCAGTGGCTCACCGGAGTACAGGGCCAGTTCGTCACCCTGGCGCAGCCAGACCTGGAAACGCTCGTCCAGTTTTCCGGCGTCGTGCCAGTAGGCCGCCGTTGTAAGCGGCTGATGAAATTCCACGGGCAAGCAACGGCCGGCCAGTTGTTCTACCGCCCGTTCCACTAGGGCGCTGTGTACGCTCAACGGCACTTCACGACCGATGGCGGAGAGCAGATCATCATCGTCGGCGAACAGGTCCTGTTCCACGGTATTCCATTTCCTGTCCATGGACGCAAACAGAATCAATCCGCCTGCCGGGTGCTGCTCTTTTTTGCCCGCTCTAGTTTCAACCAGCAGTTTCCCCAGCCAATCCGGCGGCGCGGGCGGATCGTTATCCGTTACTGGAACATAGTCCAGTACGGCATCGATGGCCAACTGCAGGGTATTTTCATCCCAATCCGGCGCGCCTGCCAATTCAACAAGTTCAGCAAGCGGCGGACAGTTCAGCCACGGTTTCAACACGGCTCCGTTCAAGCGTAGCGCCGGGAGTTTACCGCTGCCCCCATGGCTGGGCTCCCAGATATCAAGCGCTTGCTTACCCAGTACTTGTTCCGGGGAGGATTGACCGAGCCCTTCCATTCCGTAGTCGGCGGGCAGAACGATCAGGTCGTCGGGGTGCAGTCCGGCGGGCCCGTCAATCACTTTGGAACGCTCGCGTCCGCGCCAAGCCAGCACCGGGCGCATGCGTTTTCGCGATCCGGCGGGATCTGTTTGCTCGCCGCAAGCGGCGCCTTCTAGGTCAGCTAGGTCAGGGGCGTCCTCGTGAAACGCATCCTCCGCGAGCCAGCGTCGCAAACGGGACAATGGAACCGAAAGCGTTTCCAAGCTGTTGGGTGGACAAAGGGCGACGGTATCCTGCCAGATGCGTGTATCGGCTGGATTCAAGTCTGTGCGCCAGACGAGGTGGACTTCGGGTTCTCCTCTGCCGACTCCGTGCAGATATAGCTCGACATCGGGCTGGACATTCGGCATTGGCGAGGTCTGGCACAATAAATCCAGATGGGCGGGAAACAGCAGTGGCGCGTCCGGAGCGGGGGCGAGGTAGGGTGTGAGGTCGTCAATGCCAGTCAGCGCCTGGTCGAGAGCCGCGATGCCGAAATCAAGCGTTTTGCGGTCGGTGTCGCCTTCGCATTTGGTTGCGGCGAGGTCGTTCAGCAATTGCCAGCATGCCGTCATGGCGCTGCCATAAACAATGTCTTCATGGGCTTCGCGGGCCTCATCCACGCGGATCAGTACCGCCGCCGGCGCGGCTTCGCTGGAACCCAGCCGGTTCAGGCGCCCGAAGCGCTGGCGCAGCGCATCCAGACTGGCCGCTTCAGTCACCAGCGCGTCGAAGCTGAAATCGGCGCCGACTTCGATGCACTGGGTCGCCACCAGGATCAGCGGTTTTTCCGGTTCCTCGGGCCGGTTGGCGCGCAGCTTCGGCTGCCACCGTTGCACCAGCAGGTCGCGCTCCAGGGGACGCAGGCGCCCGGTGAACAGCACGATGTCTGCCTGATCACCGAGCCCGTCACGCAGCAAGCGCGAAATAGCCTGGGCCGTGGCCACCCGGTTGACGACGACGGCCGTGCGCTGCTTCCCCGCATCGACAAAATGCCGTGCACGGGTCGAGGCTTCGGCGACCAGCGGCTCAGTTTCGCTAGTTTTTTTCGCCTTGACTTCGACCAATTCTGCGGGCTTAGCAGCCTGCATGCGCTGGCGCAGGACGGGGTGATCCAGCGCGGCATCGCGTTGCGGACCGGGAAACACGTCTACCAGGCTGACATCCGCTGGCGGCGTGGCGGAGAGCATGGCAAAGGTAAACGGCGTGCGGATCGGCTGCTCGGCCCACCGCTCTCCCCGGAAGCGATCCACGGCGTGCAAGGTCTGCAGAAACGGCACCGACAGATGCGCCTCGTCCAATAGAATTAGGCTGTCATGGGCCGCCAGCCCGGCGAAGATCGGCGCCGTGCGGGCACTGTGGCCGTAACCGCGAAACAGCAGCTGCGAGCCGAGCTGATCCACCGTGGACGTGATCACCGCCGGCTGCGACGGCAGCCGCGCCCAGCCGTCGTCGCGCAGCACGCCGCCGCGTAGCCGGGCGGTTGCCAAGGGACGTTCGGTGCCACTGACTACCCGCAGGCGGTCAGCAATGACTTTCAGTGGTCCCTCGGTGGCCTGTTGCAGTTTTTCGGCGATCTGCCGCGCGCGCTCATGCGCCTCATCCACCACGATGCGCCGATCCACCACGAACCAGATGCGCCGCGGCGCCGTGCGTTCCCACACCGGTTTGTCCGCCTGCGCCGCCAGGGCATGGATGGCGATATCGAGGCAGGCGGTTTTGCCGGCCGCCGTGGGCAGATCGAGCACCCGTGGCCATAGGCCGTCCATCAATCGATCGGCGAGCAGTCGCTGCCAGGGGAAGGAGGAGTGCGACCAGAGGGCCTGGAAGAAGTCGGAAAAGGAGGGAATCGGGGTCATTTGGCAACCTTAATGAGGCCGAGTTTTCCTGGATGAGTTACACGCCTGCTGCGGTTGTGCGGTAGCGCTGGTAGGAGCTTCTTGGCTTGTCCGGAATAGTCATCTCCAGAAGCGCCGCCTCTACAAGAGGACTCACGATTTGGCCACAGAACTTCTGTTCTATTAGTCCACCCAGACGGCACCATTAGTTCCCTGGAAGACTTCGGAACCGACGCTATTTCCAGAATTCGTACGTGGTCCCTACTTGGGCCTAACATGATCCCGACTTGATTGCTTAGTCGCCTCCGGCCCAACAGCGGCCCTAAACGTCACGGTGGCGCCCCCTGCCTCCTCGCAGAACTCCGGCGGTTCAGCGCCGCACGCTGCAGGCCTCGATGACTCGGTTTGTGCCCCGGCCCCAGACCGCGATGGCGCCGGTACGATAGAAAGGCCGGCGATTGTAATCTGGCCTGGCCGGTTCTCGGTAGTAACCCAGAGATTTTTTGTCATCAGTATGCGTCGCCACTCTGAGAAAAATGTCAAAGTTCATGCTGCCCTCTGCGGGGTTTCTCGGCCAGTGCCGCCGTGCGATCCTAACCATTCGAGAGGTAATAGCAAAAAATGTAACTCGCTCAATTGGTGCGGCGGCGCGGCCCCCAGTCTCACATCCGGAAGGCACTCAAGAAATTTGACCATACTTGTCTTCACGAAACGTGCACTCCATCCATCGGCCGACAAACTCCATACCCCCGAAACCTTCCCGCACCGATGAGCACCGGACCGCACACCGGCTCATCGAATACGAGAATCGCATGGCTGTGCCGCCGTTCGCTTCCGTCCTTGCGTTGTATGCGCGGAAAGGCATGGGCGGGTGGCGCGCCGAGGTGGACGGAGACCGGGGTGATAATGACTTCACGGGGTCTGGGCAAGCCGGTACGTTCGCAGCTTTCGGCGATCATACCGGCAAGTTCGCTCTGTTGGTCCGCCTTGTTTTTTGCTTTCGGATGGCGGTCGAAGGCGATGGGGGTGACGGTGGACCATTGGGTTGCGCCTTCCGGATACGCGGTCCAGGTTTCCGGACGCAGGTTCCAGGGCGGGCGCGATTCGGTGACTGTCATCAGGCGCCAAACGCCCAGCGGGCCGAGCTTCAGTTGCCTGACTTGCGCGATCACGCGCAGCACCGCGCGGCGTTCGTCGCGGATGACATCGGCGGGCAGCGCAAGCCCCAGGCCAAGCAGGTGGCCATCGGCGTGTTCGTGGCCCGTGAAAGCCAGGGGGAGAAAGGCGAGATGGGGCTCCCGCAATGGCTTGTCGTCGCCGTCGTGCCCGCTCAGGATGGCGCGAACGCGGCCGGTCTCGCTGTTGCTGTGGCTGATGATGGATTCACGCAGCCGCGCCACGATCGTCAACGTATTACTCAGATCAAGCTCGCGGTAGCTGCTGTTGTCAGGTTCGAGCTGAAGTGTGATCACATGGAGGCTGAACACGGAGCCTGGTTTAATGATTTCGTTCGACCGTGCATCCGCCCGGGCGTAGCCCTGATACAGCGACAGCCGCGGCCGCTGTTGCGGGGGCGGCCGGTTACCGTAGACCTGTTCGATCCTCTGCTTTGCGGTTTTACGAAGCTTGTTGCCGCTCGCCGTTTCCGCCGCTACCTTCAACTTGGCATAGTCTTCCACTGCCCTGGCGTTGTACTCCTGTTCCAGATAGTCCAGCGTGCCGGGCCCGGCGATGCGCAGGCGAATGGTGGCGTGCTCGTCATCTGGGAGCCAGTTCGGCTCATCGATCTTTTCGCCGTTGGCCAGCCACATCTGCACCATGGAACTGGAATGGCCGATGCGGGTAACTTTTGCGCACAAGCCTTCCAATACCTGCCGGCAATCTTCAGGTGGATCCAGATTCGGCCACATGAGCCATGCCGTGTCATTGTCGAGCCAAGCACGGGCAAAGCTGCGCGGATTACGAACTCGCATGATTCCAGGGACTGACTGTAAGGGCGGCGGAGGCTTCTGTTTAGGTTTGGCTGGCTTCCATATGGGTTCGTCATTCACCGGTACGTAAGACGTCACGGTATCACGCAACAGCGCCTTTGGCGCCACGATATGAGGCACCGAAATTTCACCACCTCGCTCCGAACCATCCAGCCAGCGCAGAGCCGCGCGTTCGCCGGGATCGGCGCCGGTCTGAAAGTGCGCTGCCGCCAAAGCCATGAAGATGCGGCCTGGATGGGGCGGCCATTCGGCCTTCTCCAGGTCGTCCGGCTCGGAGGCCGCGACGAAGCCGTTCAAATATCGGATGCCGAAAACCAGCACCGCCTATGCTCCTTCCGCGCCTTGCTGCCGTGCCAAATTCTGGCTGCGCCGGACCAGTTCCAGCAGATTCCGTGAAGGTTTGAGAGAAACTGGCTCCTGTCGCCAAGTCAGCCCGACAGGCTTTGCCGCCTCGATCGCTTCATTGAGCAATGCGATGGCCTGCTCTCCGGTGATTTCAAATTCGCGTGGCGGTCGCCCTGGGCGTTCGAGCAGTTCCCACACCATCGGGCCGTCCGGCCACAGTAGGCTGCGGGAGCGCAGGCCAACGCCGGATTCGAAGGCCAAGCAGGCCGCAGCCAGCCCTAGTGCCGTCAGCAAGGTGCGGGCGGCCAGATTCGTTTTTTCATCGGTAGCGCCGTTGATGGGAAAGCGCAAGCGGCGCAGGGCAATCAAAGAAAGCGTAGTAAGCTGTTCAGCATGCTCAAGGGTGACACCGGCGTAGTAATTGTCGCCTGATTTCTGATCTCGGCGTTTGGGATAAGGAACACTGGAATGGTTGATCTCGGAAGGCGGGACCGCCCCTTTGGCCTTTGGGTCCGCAACCGCCCATGAGCCATCCGCGTTCTTCTGCACTTTCACGGCAGCACGAATTTCGAGGGGATCGCGTCGAACACCGCGCAACAAATCGCCGACCTCGGCGCCGATACCGACAATCTCGGAGACCACCGCCCGCTCAAACTTCGGCCCCAGCCCTCCTTTCGGTCCAGTCGAGTCCCACATGCCAAACAACAACGCCGTGGGGCACAGCTCAAATAACGGCGTGGCGTTGGCCAAGCTGACAGTATTGAGGCCCTTCCCGGTTTCAGAATGGCGGAACGGCACACCATCCAGTTCACTGTCGCGCAGGATGGCATCGGCCAGCCGGTGCGGCACTTGCAGGCTGGTGATCCTGCCGACTGCGTCAATCAATCGGTCCGCCTCCAGATCGGCTTCCACATCGCCGGTCGGATCGTGCTCGGAGAAATCCACTTCCACCAGGGGCAAGACGATTCTTCCGGCATCCACGACTTCCTGAAGGGCCAGTTCCATGCGGTTGGCCTGGCTTTGCACGCTGTCGAGCAGCACGCAGGTCACTGGCACATCCCGGCCAGCCACACGACGCTGCTCAATGGCGTACATCGCCCCGGCAAAGGTAGGTGGGAACACCTTGTCACCTTCTCCGCCCGCTGGCTGAAGCCTGCGGCGGCAGCGAAATGCCGCCGAGCCTCCAGATACCGCGCCCTTCAAATCATTCAGAGTCAAAGTTTGAGACATGGCGTCCTCCATTCGGTATCACCGTTTGATTGACGAAAAGTTCCAGCTTTCGCAACTTGGATTCATTGTGACAGTCGTCCGTAAGCTCATCCGCCCGCCAGTACCTCGTTGACGTCATTCACGTCAGAGTACTCCGGATCGAAGTCCCCGCCTACCTATTCCAGTAGTTCCTCGTGCCTCGGATTTTTGATCGCCTTGAGCAGTTCGGCGTAACCCCACGGGCCGCCGCAGTCCTCCGGCGGGCAGGCGCGCTTGCCCTTGGTGCAGCGCGGGTAATGCACGCCCTGCTCCACCGGGAAAATCTTCTCGATCTTCAGGTCGTGTTCCCATCTGTCGCCGAAATCGTAGTCGTAGATGAGGGTCTCACCCTCGCCGGCAATCTTGCCCAGGCGCACGGTGCGTTCGTTTTTAAAGTCGCTTGGGAAGTTGGAGTCGGGTACGCTGTAGCTCTCGCGGCCGATTCGGAAACCATGCAGATGGCTGTCGGTCCAGCCCATGATGATCTGGAGGATCTCGTGTAGCCCGCCGAGTTTGATGTCGCCGAGTACTTCAACCCGTCGCCAGGCGGGCGGCTTGACGTGGCGCAGAGCAACCTTAATCCGGTATACACCTGCATTGGTTCGTTTGCCGACTTCCATATTCTTACGTCGTGCCATGTGGTTGTCTTTTATCATCACGCCCCAAGCCGTGAGTTTCCAATCGATCATCATCAGGGTTGCTGTTCCGCATAGCACCCCGGTCCCATACGCAGATGCTCGACGTCGATAGTGCATGCTCGCGCACGCTGATATCCACTTTCACGGCGCTCTCGATATGCACCAGATGGGACATTTCCTCCACTGCCATAGAGCCGGTCGGCATGTATTCACGTCGGTACGTTGGCGGTGTACCACACCCGCTCCCACGGACTGGGATCGTTCTTCAACCTCACGATACGCCCCTCCAGCCGTCGGCCGCTATCCAACGGATCCGCTACCGTCTCATTCTCGGCTCGTGGAACGTGGGCGGGCTTGGCGTCGCGCCAGTACACGGCGACGGTGCGAGCATCGTGGTGGTTCGCCGGTTCACGCACGAGGCGCGGGGGGGCGCCGGAGTGCAGGCGAGACCAGAGGGCTTCGGCCTGATGGTGTTGGGAACCGGCACGGGGCGATTCCTGTATCCGCATTCCGTAGGGGTGCACGGACGGTCGCCGTGCGGCGCGGCCCGCGCCGGGGTCAAAGAACGAGGCCCCAAAAGGGCTTGCAGGAACGGTCGGTCCCGCATGATGACCTCCCGGATCTGGTGCTGTGCTCCTTTCCATGCCTGTAGGCTCTCCCTTCTGGCTGGCATCTGTCTGTATCGACAATTTGTAGTTACTATGAGGTACCTGCTGTGATATTCGAGTGGGACGGAAAGAAACGCCAGAAAAATAACGGAAAGCGACCAAGTATGAGCAAGCAGAGTACTTCAAAGATTCCCCCTCCGAAGACGCCTGAGGGCCAAACGGACTGGATGCGAGTTGACGCGTTGCGCGACGAAGATATTGACACTTTCGAGCACCCCGAGATGACGCCTGAAATGTTTGCCAAGGCCGTCGCTCGCAAAGGATTGAAACCAATTCTGCGCAAGCAGCAAGTCACTTTACGCCTCGATACGGATGTATTGCAGTGGTTCAAGGGCCAAGGCAAAGGATACCAGTCCCGGATCAATGCCTTGCTGCGTGCATACATGGAGGCACACCGTTCCCACGAATAATCGCGCACTGCCGCTGCTGTGCTCCTTTTCATACTTTGTACCACCGGCGGTGGCTCAGGGATTGAGCCTGTGGTGAATTTCTCCACCCCGCGGCGGATGCATCCGTGCCTGCGAAGGCCCGCCGGTCCGGATCGGGCCCGCACCGGATCAGTGCAGCCGCCAAAGGAGCCGGTTGACCTCGTCCGGATCGAAGGCCTC
>ENA-ORDP01001756-ORDP01001756.1-marine-sediment-metagenome-genome-assembly--contig:-NODE-1756-length-11411-cov-28.228954_pt1 | contig 11411 bp, 12 predicted proteins | sample MGYA00248627_ERZ508539 | MGnify/ENA primary metagenome ERZ508539 (study PRJEB26208, sample SAMN05571518) | marine sediment metagenome | biome: deep sea; feature: Hydrothermal vent; material...
GGTGCCAGCACGCCAGGCGCACCGTGTCCCGGACCGGCCAGGAAGATGGCGTTCAAATCCTCTTTGACAATCAAGCGATTCAAGTGGGTGTACATGAAGGAGAGGCCCGGACTCGCACCCCAGTGACCCAGCAGGCGGTTCTTGATATGTTCCGGCTTGAGCGGCTCCCTGAGTAGCGGATTTTCCTGCAAATAAATCATGCCTGCCGCCAGGTAATTGCAGGCTCGCCAGTAGGCATCCACTTTCACGAGCACTTCCGGGGACAGCGGGTTTTCAGTAATTTTCAGTTCGGACGCGGGAACAGACATGGCGAAGATCTCCTTGGTATCGAACACTTTGGTGCAGCCTAATCCGGAAGCATGACCGGCGAATTACGTTACCGGTTGTTCCGCTAACCAAGTATAGACGGCGTCCCCAAAGCTGCCAGCCACAGAGGTTCTAAATACTCGCATAGGGTGACAAGGCATCGACATGCTCAATACAGAAATCCTTGAATAGCCGGACAATTCTCGACAAGTTACGGTTGCTCGGGTAAACGGCCGACAGGGTTGTCGGCGCAAATCGCCAGTCCTTCATAACCTCGACCAGTCTGCCATCGTGCAGTGCCTCGCCACATATGATAGACGGGATTTCAGCAACACCCTGCCCCGCCTCGACTGCATTTTGGATGCCGGCATAATCGTTCAGCGCAAGTACGCCTTCGACCTTTACCCGGTGCACCTTGCGACCCTTGATTAACTTCAGCGAAACGTTATCAAACCACCCATCGAACGTAAGCATACGATGCGCCGCTAAATCACGCGGGTGCGCAGGTGTTCCAAACGCTTCCAGGTAGCCGGGGGAACTGACCAGTACGTGCCGGTAGTGAATAAGCGGTCTGGCCACAAGACTGCTGTCTTTGAGATTGCCAACCCGTAATGCCAGATCGACGGCGTCCTGGATAAAATCCACCATCCGTTCTGTAATCAGAACCCTGATAGTCACCTCCGGGTAAGTTGCCTGAAATGCGCTGACCAAAGGAACAATCAGTCGATCTGCCAGCCCGGGAGGAACCGACAGACGCAAGGTACCCGAGATTTCCGCCTGTCGCTCACTCAGCATCAACGTACCGGTTTCAATTTCCTCCAGACCCCGGCGGCAGTATGCGTAATAGTCCTGGCCCAGTTCGGTCAATCGCAGTTGACGGGTGGAACGCTCCAGCAAGCGCACTCCGAGCGTCTTTTCCAGGTCACTCACTTTACGGCTTACCGTGGAAATCGGTACGCCGAGTCGCCTGGAGGCTGCCGAAAAACTCTTGTGTTCGACGACCTTCACAAACAAGGCCATGGCGTTCAAATCAGGGGACATGATATTTCCATATATGAAATATTAATTTGTTTATTTTACATATATTCTTATTAATGGGAAGAACCTATAGTGTTCCCTGTTTGACCAAACTCAGAGAGAGAACATAAAAATGCCCTTTCATTCAAAAGAATCCGTACTGAAGTACTTTACCCTCGCCACGCTACTTGGCCTGTCTCACCCCTCCTTTGCTGAAGTCGCTACTCCAGGAAGCTACCGTATCGATCCGGGGCATTCGACAGTATTTTTCAGCATCAGCCACCTTGGCACCAGTGAAATGACCGGCCGTTTTAACGACATTGAAGGAAGTTTTGTTCTGGACAAGGAACAGCCGGCCAAACTTGATGTATCAATCAAAACGGCCAGTATCGACACCAACCACGAAAAACGCGATGCGCATTTACGCAGCCCCGATTTTTTCAATGTTAAACAGTACCCGGTGATGCAATTTTCCGCCGACAAAGTCAGCTACGACAAACAGGGTCAGCCGGTTACGCTGCACGGCAAGCTGAGCTTGCACGGTAAGACAAGACCCGTGTCGTTTGTAATAACGCCGGTCGGCGCAGGCAAAGACCCCTGGGGCGGTTACCGGGTCGGGTTCAACGCCAGCACCACACTCAAGCGCAGCGAGTTTGGTATGAACTTCATGCCAGGCGGCATCGGCGAGGAGGTCACCGTCACGCTGAACATTGAGGCCATGAAAGAGTAGCAGAGCACCGAGCTGACTATGAGCCCTTACCTGCTGATTATCTTGCAGAGCATTGCTTTTCCTTTCGGCCTGTCCGGCCTGCTGTTGTGGCGGGCCGGACACAGGGATGTGTACAAGGTGATTGGCAATGTACTGATCTGGCTAATCGCGTATGCCTGGATTATCCAATGGCCTGAGCTACCACCTGGAGAGGCCGTTGACTGGCTATGGTTGTTACTGGTAGCCGGTATTGCGGCAAGATACATTGCGCATCGCCAAATGAGGCTGTTTTACCGGACAGCGGTGTTTGCGAGCATGATTACTGCTATCGCCTGGCCGGTCCTGCACTACCAGCCTTCCATCGCAGTGGTAAGCGAACTTGTCATCCTGATAGTTGCCGGCCATGTTCTATTCAGCCGAATAGAGCAAATACAAGCAGTGGCGCCTGCGCTCACTCTGACCATACAGGCAACCGGACTCGCCATTGCCTGCGCACTGAGTGGCAGTCTTCTGGTCGGCCAGTTGTCGGCTGCGCTGGCAGCCGTTATCGGTGGTTACGCCATACTCGAAATTTTTGGCCGACTGCGCAAAACCCTGTTCAGCGCCCAACAGAGCCTGGTTTTTCTTCCGTTGTACCTGAGCCTGCTCGCCATAGCCCGGCTTTATGCAGAACTGCCGTCAGTAACAACCATCCTGCTGCTTGCCGGCCCGGTGTTCTGCGTGCTGGTACCATGGCGCCACAGCTGGGTGATCAGCCTGCTATTCAACGCCTGCGCAATTGGACTGGTGTTAATGAATAGCGATAACACTGCATACTACTGAACCCAACACCCGGTCCCTGGGTAAATCCGATATATCAGTGCTTCGACGAATCGACTTTGTTAAACATATATTGATGTATTTTCCACTCGTCGTTGACACGTTTCAAAATGAACAGCTCGCGAGTATTGCTTTTGACAACAACATTGTCTTTAAGCAGCCTTATTTCACCATCGGAGCGGGTGCGCACAAAAGCAATATCACCCTGGCGTTCTATATCATCAATGTGGAATGCAATATCCAGATCGATCGCCTTAAACACATGTTGATAGGCCGCCTTTACCTGCACCTGGCCAACAGACGTAGGCTTATTGGCCGGCATAAATACTCCGTCCTCGCTATAGAGAGGCATAATCTTGTCTACATCACTGCTGTTCAGGGCTTTCTGGTAAGAGCCTAGCAATGCCTGTATATCCATTTTGCACTGCTGATCGGTGCCTGCTACTACTGTCGACTGGACACCAAAGGATAAATATATAATTGTCATTAGCATTAGTAGCGGGTTAGCAAAGAATTTAAAATGCATAGCGGTGTATTCCTGTTATTAATTCATGAGTACAGGAGCGTACATAAATACGCGCTGAAGGATTAGAGGCTGTTTATAGAATTTACTTTCCCATATCTGGAAGCAGAGATATTCCCATGTATGGGAAAATAATTTGCTGTATCGCTATCTATTCGGATCTCGGGAAAGGATCTATCATTCCCATGAACCTATGGGCAGAACCATGATCACAGACACAATGAAAGCCGTTGTTATTCGCGAGCCGGGTACACCTGAGGCACTGGTTATCGAGGAACTGCCAATTCCTCAACCTCTCCCCGGGAATATTCTGATCCAGGTAAAAGCCTTCGGCTTGAACCGGTCCGAGCTTTATACCCGGCAAGGACTCTCCCCCGACGTAAAATTTCCACGTGTACTCGGCATCGAGGCTGTCGGTATCGTTGTGCGAGCACCTGGCAGTGAATTTGAATGTGGTCAAACTGTGGCCACTGCAATGGGCGGTATGGGTCGTCAGTTTGATGGTGGTTACGCCGAGTATACCTGTGTACCCGCTAACCAGGTACAGGCCATCAATACATCTCTGGACTGGCAGACATTCGGGGCATTACCGGAGATGATCCAGACAGCGTGGGGCTCGCTCAACAATGCCTTGCAGCTTAAATCGGGCCAGCGCCTGCTGATTCGCGGAGGCAGCACATCGGTAGGGATGGCTGCGGCAATGCTGGCCAAACAGCGCGGTGCAATCGTTATATCAACAACCAGAAACCTCGACCGAGAAAACCTTTTAAAAAATCGCGGCGCCGATCACGTGTTCATTGATAACGGCAAGATTGCCGGTAAAGTCCGACAAGTGTTCCCCGACGGGGTGGACAAGGTGCTGGAACTCGTCGGAACCACAACATTGCTCGACTCACTACAATGCGCCGCACCCTCCGGCTCGGTATGCATGACCGGCATGGTCGGTAACGCCTGGGAACTGGAACGATTCAGCCCTTTGGACGTCATCCCGTCCACCGTCAACCTAACTGCCTATTCGGGTGGCGCCCGGGATTTTATTGACACACCGCTGCAAACGGTGGTGAAAGAAATAGAGGACAAGCGCATGACGCCAGGAATCGGGCGTGTATTTCAACTGGATGATATTGTGGAAGCGCACCGTTGCATGGAAGACAACACGGCCGGCGGGAAAATTGTCGTCCTCACCGGGCGTGAGGAATAATGGTTATTGCCTCCCCGAACCAACCCGTCAGTCGTGCGGTCAAGCTCGTGCTAAATGCGCAGACCATACAGGATGGTGCCGGTGTGTCGCTCTACCGCGCTATCGGTAATCCTGCGCTGCGAGAGATTGATCCGTTCCTGCTTCTCGATGAAATGCATTCGGACCAGGCAGACGATTACAGCTCCGGATTTCCATCACATCCACACCGTGGCTTTGATACATTGAGCTATATGATTAGTGGCAAAATGCGCCACCGAGACAGCCGGGGTAATGAAGGTGTTATCAGCTCCGGCGGTGTACAGTGGATGAGCGCTGCACGAGGCATTATACACTCGGAGTTTCCCGAACAGGACGATGGACTCTTGTGGGGCTATCAGATATGGATCAACCTGCCTGCCGCAAATAAAATGGACGAACCGCGATATTGCGATATCCCCGCTGAAACGATTCCCACGCGCATCCTTAATGAGGGCGGCTTCATCAAAGTGATCGCCGGCGACGGTATCGCCGATCAACCCGGACCCGTGACGCGGAACGATATAGACCTGGTATTACTGGACGTGTCTTTGTCACCGCATTCGCGCCTGAGACAACCGCTTCCAAAAGGACACACTGTGTTCGCCTATGTCTCCGAAGGAGAAGTGGAGTTTGGCTGTAGCAGCCTCAACTCACCGGCCCTGGTGCGCAGGCGCGCGATCGCCGTATTCGATGAAGGTGAGCATGTGAGCGCTATTACCACCGACAGCGCCGCCAGATTTTTATTGGTCGCTGGGCGACCAATAGGTGAACCCATTGCACGCCAGGGCCCGTTTGTGATGAACACCAGGGCAGAAATTGACCAGGCAATTCATGATTACCAGCAAGGGAAGCTGGGTTGAACGACACGAAATCTAACCAGAGGACTTCACTATGACATTCAAACAAAGACTCCTATCCATGCTGTTCCTGATAGCAGGAATCCCTGGATTGACAGCAGCAACTGGTGCCGAAGAACAGGCGGGTGATGCCGACGTGGAATGGTATTCGATCGCCGATAACGTGTATCAGTTTCGTTATGAGCATCATTACACTATGTTTGTGGTAACAGAAAAAGGTGTTGTCGCTTTCGACCCGCTGTCTGATGAAGCCGCAGAGCACTATATCCATGCGATAAGAACCGCAGCCCCCGGTCAACCGTTGCGCGCGATTATTTATTCGCACTGGCATACCGATCATGCTACCGGCGCCAATGTTCTGCGTCGCGAATTCGGGCATGATATCCCTATTATTGCTCATGAAAGAACACTCGCGCGACTAAAGGATCTGGATGATGAAGATATCCCTTTACCTACCAAAACTGTCAGCGATAAAGGAGAAACACTCCACTATGGCGATACGGACATCGAATTACGTTATATCGGCTACGGGCATACCGATACCATGCTGGTAGCACGCCTGCCCAAACAAAAAATGGTCTACGTCGTGGACTTTGCCAGCCGTGATTCTGTCGGCTGGCGTGAGATGCCCGGCTGGCCACTGGACGAACTGGTTGCCATGCAGCGGCGTCTGCTCGATCTTGATTTCGACAAGGTTGCGTTCGGTCATGGAAGAGCCGGTCCGGGTGATAGAGAAACGATCAAACGCCAAACCGTCTATTACGAGAATCTGCTTGCGGAAGCCAGGACAGCCATAAAGGACAAACTGTCAGAAGATGAGGCTGTTGTGCGCGCAGTACATAACCTGCCGCAATACCGGGGCTGGGGCAACTATGATCTCTGGTTTCGACTGAACGTGCGCGGCGCATACCGCTGGGTACAGGCGCAGGAACCTAATCAGGCGAGATAAGTCAAAGTTCTCTCGTGTGCAAGGATAAAGCAGTGAAAACACTATTTACCCGCATTATATTTATTATTTGCACTGTGTATAACGTTGCGCACGCGGAACCTGGCGCTACCGACACAGTAATATTCAACCTTCCAATAACAACACTGTCCGGAGACACCTTTACGCTCGGCGATTACCGAAACCGCCAGCCCGTCTACCTGAAGTTCTGGGCTACGTGGTGCCAACCCTGTCGCGAGGAGATGCCACATTTGCAGCGTGCATTTGAAAAATACGGCGACCGGATAAAGATTGTTGCAGTCAATATTGGCATCAATGAAGATGCAAAAGCCATCGAGGCCACCGTGCGGGAATTCGGATTGACGCTACCCATTGCTATCGACAGTTCGGGCCAACTGTCAAAAGCCTTTAACATGATTGGCACCCCCTACCATGTCCTGATTGACAAAGCCGGCAATGTCGTTCATCACGGGCACAAGGCTTCAGAGGAACTCGACAGTAAACTGGCTCAGCTGTCCGATCATCAGGTCACAGACCTGCCGGGCGCTCCCCTGCAACACACCGCAGCCCGGTTGTTAAACCTTAACCGGCGCGCCGGTCAATTGTCAGCTCTGTTTTTCCTGTCCACCTGGTGCGACTGGTATCTGAAAGACACCAGGCCCGGCATGTCTGCCAACTGCACGAACGCACAGCAACTGGTGAATACTCTCTATAAGGATACGCCGCAGTTAAACTGGCAAGGGATCGTCTCGCGCCTCTGGACCGGGAACAAGGAACTGGATACTTATAAGGAGAAATACCACATAGCACATCCGCTCGCTATTGATACTTCCGGTGACACTTTTCTCGAGTACGGGGTAAAAAGTCTGCCAACGCTGATTCTGACAAAAAATGGCAGAGAGATCTTCAGAGAGACGGATTTCAGTGATCCGGTAACACTCGCTAACACCATAAAGCAGATAGCTATACAAAACGCGGATAAGGAAACGCGCAATTTTCCTGCCTTCGTTAACGTGGTGAAACGCTAGTTCCCTTCTCCGGAGAACCCATTATGCCTTTAAAACGCCGACAGTTTATAAAATATGCAGCCGGTGGCGTTGCCGCAAACCTGTTTACACATTCTGCTCTGGCACCAGCCGCAGCCAAATCCGGGATCAAGGCTGTCGCTTTCGACGCATTCCCGATCTTTGATCCACGACCAATCTTTGTACTGGTAGAAACGCTGTTCCCGGGAAAGGGCAAGGAACTAGGCAATGCATGGCGAACCAGACAGTTCGAGTACCAGTGGTTACGTGCATTATCCGGTCAATATGTGGATTTCTGGCAGGCAACGGAAGAAGGTTTACTGTTTGCGGCAAAACAACTAAAGCTTGAAATGAGCGACAAAAAGCGTGAACAGCTGATGCAGGCATACCTGGCCTTAAAACCCTGGCCTGATGTTATACCCGCCCTGAAGTCACTCAGGGACGCCAATATTCGACTGGCATTCCTGTCCAACATGACACCCAAAATGCTTAACACCAATATGCATAACTCGGGGCTTGACGAGTACTTCGAACACGTTATCAGCACCGATAGCGCCAGGACATACAAACCTGATCCACGCGCGTATCAATTAGGCGTAGACACGCTGAACCTGAAGCGAGAGGAAATTGCTTTCGCAGCATTTGCCGGGTGGGATGTAGCAGGCGCAAAGTGGTTTGGTTATCCAACTTTTTGGGTTAATCGGGCGGGATTTCAAAGCGAGGAATTAGGTGTCACGCCAGATGGCATGGGGAAAAACCTGGAACAATTAGTTAATTTCGTAAAAACGTAATCCTGATCACATCCTGACTTCGATCGCTTTGCACAGGAAACGCATATACGCATCCGCAGCATGGAATCGCTGACATACCGTATCGATAAAACCCGGGTTGAGTATATCTTCATGGCTCAGTTCGCTGATAGCGATAAAATCCTTGCGCTTGAGGTCATCGAGTAACGGGTGGTCCGGGCTGTATCCACGCGGTGCGCGTTTCAGTGTGTCCCCGGACAGGTTGAAATATTTCTGAAACTTCACATCGTCACGCGCCGCAATCCAGGCTGGACCGGCCTCTACCAGGCGATCGCGAATTTTCCCCAGCGCCCGACTATCGGGACGCCACATTCCCGCCCCGACAAACACCGCCTGAGGATCAATATGCACATAGTAGCCAGGGGCATGCACATCGCGACCCTGCTCGTGCCGGAACTGAATGCCAATATTGGTTTTGTAAGGGGTCTTGTCTCTGGAAAACCGCGTGTCGCGATAAACACGCATCAGTGATCCACCACTCTTCTTCGCAATAGCCAGAAAATGTGGTGAAATTTCGGCCAGTCGCGGAGCTATACCTTCAATAAAAGCCATCGCGGGCTGGCGAACATCGCACTCGTAAACGGGTTTATTTTCGTTAAACCAGTCACGGTTGTTATTGGTAGCCAGCGCGCGGAGAAAATCAAGCGTCTGCGGTGTAAAATACGTGTCAATCATAGTAAGTATCCCTCTGGCAGTCGACCGCCCTGCAATTCTTGCTGCACTGCAACCAGTGGCGAAAACGCGCTAACCTTGCCTGCCCTGTGCACTTTTTTAACCCGATACCAGGAAAACCGCCTGAAAGAGAGGCCCGGCATTTGATTGATTTTCTGTTTGAAACGATTCATTAAATATACTAATAAGCTTATTTCACCCCATTAGCTGAACATGACCCCATGGCAGGTGTCCTAATACGTAACCGGTAGTCTTATGGGCTATTATAATAATCAGGTCATTTCATGGAGTCCGGAGTGTATTTTTACTGGCGCCTTAATGTTGTGTTGTTCCTGATGCTGGCCGCATCTGCCCAGGTCACGGCAATGACTGTGTATGACGTCATCCAACTCAGTAAAAAGAACTACAGCGACCAGGATATTATTGCTCTGATTGAAACTACCGACTCAGCGTTCGAGCTGAAGGCCGATGATATTCCGCGCCTGGTTGAGCTGGGTGTCAACGAACCGGTCATACAGGTTATGCTGAGTGCGACTCCCGATACCGCTTCAGACCAGTTTGCCACAATCCCCGTTAACAACAAACCCGTCAGTGAGACTGTCAACGCCGGCACTGGGTCTGAAAAACTTGTCCCACGTGCCGAGATTGATTCGGAACCGCTGACAGAGCCCGATTCCGGACGGCACCACCATCAGGCTATCAATCTTTCCGGAATCCGGTTGTTTGTACTCAGGGATGAAGGTGGTTATCCGTCCGTGACAGCGCGTGCCAAAGTGGTGGCCGACCGTCTCAAGGCGGCATCAGCGATGGATGGACAGTTTCAACCGGCTCATGTGACAGGCAGCGATGCGGTGATGTTCACAGTCCCCGGGACCACCCAAACAGTCATGGTTGTTTCGGTATCGGCGCAGGACGCCAGCGCCTATCAACGACGCAGCGGTCGCCGGGTCACTCCGGATCTACTTGCCTCCTACTGGAGCGACCTGCTGACAGACTACTGGTCGATTGCGCTCGGCGGCCGACCACCGGACCGGCTGTCCATGCTACATGAAGGCGAAGCCTTGCAGGAACTTTACGAAAGCCTGGATACCTCTATCGACAATGATGCTGACAGGTTGACCAGCGCATTTCAATCGCTGCCGAAACAGGAGCGGGATCACCTGTTGCAGCTTGCTGTATCGGTGCCGCGTAACTTTAATACCACCGAGGTTCATACCGGTGAGGCACCATGAAGCGTCTATTGGCAAGCCTGGTAATTATCGCGGGCTTTGGCATTGCGCACGCTGGCGATACAACGGTCAGCCTGGATGATATTGTAATGCTGTCCCAGCGCGGTGTGTCTGACAGGACTATCCTGGTATTACTCCGGAACCGCGAGATTGGTTTTACCCCGGACACCGACGACATTGATAGCCTGCTGGAGGCGGGCGTGAGTGAGGAAGTGATCCGTTATCTGCTAGAAAATACAACAGGCGCGCCGCCCGATACCAATGCAAGTACACCACGCTATATATACGCCCCGATTGCTTACGTGGATCCGTATCCGGCTTACTATTATCGACCATACTATGCCGGAACGTCGTCGTACTTCGGATATTCGGCGTTCCGGCATACCTCATATAGATACCGCCACCACGGCGCAGTACATTACAACCAGCCGCACCACTCGGCACCCTCGCATCTCGCACACAATGGTCATGACGGGCACGTGACTCACACCGGTGGGCATGACAGTACCCGCATCGGGCATAGCGGAACCACCCGTATCAGTCATAGCCGCCGGGACGCCGGACACGGTAAGACAGCCAGTATCGGTCATGGCAGCCGCAGTGTCGGGCATAGCCGCAGCATCAACTTTGGGCATCGAGGAGGGCATAGCAGTAGTGGTGGACACAGCAGTGGTGGCGGGCACAGCAGTGGTGGCGGGCACAGCGGTGGTGGCGGACACAGCGGTGGTGGCCATGGCGGGGGCCATTAAGCAATACAAGGGTTTAGCTTGATTTCCCGCTATTCCTGGCACGTGTGCTCCCAGCCTTATAACAGAAACAATCGGTTGTATGGTCATTCACCATACCGACTGCCTGCATGAACGCATAGCAAATCGTGGGTCCGACAAATTTAAAGCCCCGCTTCTTTAGTGCCTTGCTCATGGCGTCTGACTCGTTGGTCGTAACGGGTACATCCTGCATACTTTTCCAATGATTCCTGATGGGTTCGCCGTCAACGAACTGCCAGAGATAACTACTGAAATCCGGGTAATCCTCCAGCACAGACAGGTAGCACTGCGCGTTGACGATGGCGGCGTTTATTTTAAGGCGGTTTCTGACAATACCGGCATCACTCAGAAGGCGGGTACGCTTGCGGTCGCTGTAGCGAGCGATCCTTCCAGCATCAAAATGATCAAATGCCTTTCGATAGTTTTCCCGTTTCCTGAGGATAGTAATCCAGCTGAGGCCGGCCTGCGCCCCTTCGAGAATTAACATTTCAAACAGCTTTTGATCGTCAAAGA
>ENA-ORDP01001758-ORDP01001758.1-marine-sediment-metagenome-genome-assembly--contig:-NODE-1758-length-11406-cov-9.922033_pt1 | contig 11406 bp, 15 predicted proteins | sample MGYA00248627_ERZ508539 | MGnify/ENA primary metagenome ERZ508539 (study PRJEB26208, sample SAMN05571518) | marine sediment metagenome | biome: deep sea; feature: Hydrothermal vent; material...
CGAACATGACCTCTTCTTCTTCCGAGCCCGGATTGTCGAGCACCGAGATATCCTTCTCGGCGTCCTTGCCCAGATGCAGAAGCAACGTCGCGTCGCCGCCGTCGTCCAGGATCATGTTGGCGGTGCCGCCGCCATGCCATTTGAATAGCCGGTGGGTGAAGTCCCAGTATTCCGTCAGCGTCTCGCCCTTGTAGGCGAAGACCGGCGTGCCGCCGTCGGCGATCGCCGCCGCCGCGTGGTCCTGGGTGGAAAAGATGTTGCACGACACCCAGCGCAAATCGGCGCCGAGCGCCTTCAGGGTTTCGATCAGCACCGCCGTCTGGATGGTCATGTGCAGGGAACCGGCTATGCGCGCCCCCTTGAGGGGCTGCGTGGCGGCGTATTCCCGGCGGATCGCCATCAGGCCCGGCATCTCGGTTTCGGCGAGATCGATTTCCTTGCGGCCCCAGTCGGCCTGATCGATATCGGCGACTTGGAAGTCGTTAGATGAACTCATTATCATTATCTCCCGCAAGCTGTTGAGGGGGGCTTGTATATACCAAGGGCAGGCTCTTAGGCCAGGGCGTTGAAGTCATCCAGCAGTACGGCGATGCGTCCCGGATCAACCTGGTTCATGATTATTTGGGACCTTTGGGTGGCGGCGACAAGGTCCATTTCCCGGATTCGTTGTTTGACCCGGGGGATATTGGCCGCGGTCATCGAAAGCTCGCGGAAGCCCAGCCCCATCAAAAGGGCCGTGAACCGGGGATCGCCCGCCATTTCGCCGCAAATGGAAACGGGAATGCGGGCCCGCAATCCGGCTTCCGCCGTGAACTGGATGAGCTTTAGCACCGCCGGATGCAGGGGGTCGTAAAGGTGCGCCACCTGTTCGTCGCCGCGGTCGATGGCCAGCGTGTACATGGTCAGGTCGTTGGAACCAAGGGCGAAGAAATCGGCGGCCCGGGCCAGGCTGTCGGCGGCCAGCGCGGCGCCCGGAATCTCTATCATAACGCCTATGGGGGGCAACGGGTCGGCGATGGCGACCCGCCGCCGCTTGAGCTTGCGAACCGCCGTCTTGAGAGCTTCACGAACCTGGCGGACTTCCGAAACCGTCGTCACCATGGGCAGCAGAATACGCACCGGGCCGTGGCTGCCTGCCCGGAGAACGGCCCGGAGCTGGGTTTCGAGAAGTTCCGGTTCCATGAGCGACAGCCGGATGCCGCGCAGACCCAGCGCCGATGAGGCGCTTCCCGCGTGATCGCCCATCAGGGCGGCGGCGGTTTTCTCGCCGCCGACGTCGAGGGTGCGGACGGTCACCGGGCGGCCCCGCATCTTGCCGACGATGCCTTTGAGTTCCCGGTATTGTTCTTCTTCGGAGGGGATGTCGCCGCGGTTCATGAACATGAATTCGGTGCGCAGCAGGCCGATGCCCTCGGCCCCCGCGCGCTCGGCCATGTCGAGCTGAATGGGCAGTTCCATGTTGGCGAAGAGCTTTGCGTCCGTTCCGTCGAGGGTCACCGCCGGCAGATTGCGCAACCGCGCCAGCCGTCGGCGGCGGCGGGTTTGTTCGCGGAGCTTGGCCTCGAAGGCCTGGCGGGTGGCCGGCGTCGGGTTGACGATGATCCTGCCGAGATCGCCGTCGACCAGGATGTCGTGGCCCGATCTGGCGTCGTTCAGAAGTTCCGGCGCGCCGAGGACGGCGGGCAGCCCAAGCGCCCGGGCCATGATCGCGGTGTGTCCTTCGGCGCCGCCCAGCATGGTGGCGATACCGACGATGCGCGCCGGGTCCAGTTGCGCCGTGTCCGCCGGGGTAAGTTCCTCGGCGACGATGATGCTGTTCTTCGGCGCCTGGGAAAAAGGTTTCATGGGCGCCTTGATGAGATTGCGGATCAGCCGGTTGGCGACGTCGCGGATGTCGTCCAGGCGGGCCGCCAGATAGGCGTCGTCCATGGCCGCGAAACCGTCGGCGATTTCCGACAATTCCGCCTGAATGGCCGCCTCGGCGTTGATCCGGTCTTCTTCGATGCGCCTTTCCACGCCGCGCACCAGACGCGAATCCTTGAGCATGTGGGAATAGGCGTCGAGCAGATATCCCAGTTCCTCTTCCGCGGCGCCGGGGAGATTCCTGGTCTTCGCCCTGAGCCGCCCGATCTGCCGGCGGGCGCGGGAGACGGCGGCGGCGAAGCGTTCCCGTTCAAAGGCGATCCTGGCGGCGGCGATCTTGTATTCCGGCACCGAAAGGGCGCCCGATTCGCGGACGTAACTAACCCCGATGCCGATGCCGGGCGAAACGCCGAGGCCGTCGAAAATCAGCTCTTCCGGCGCTTTAGCGGGTGGCGCTTTTTCAGCTTTCTTTTTTGCCGTCATTCGCCGCCGCCCGTCAGTCTTCTTCGAACTTGTCGTCAATAAGCAGGCAGAGGGCGTCCAGCGCCCGGCCGGCCTCCGGGCCGGCGGCGGAAACTTCGATCTCGCAACCGATACCGGCCGCCAGCATCATCAATCCCATGATGGAAACGCCGGAAACCGTCTGGCCCGAACGCGAAACCGCTATTTCGGCGTTAAAGGTTCCGGCCAGCTTGGCGAAACGCGCCGCGGCGCGGGCGTGCAGGCCGCGCTGGTTGCGAATTGTGGCGCGCCGCCGGGCGGTGTGCTCCGGAATATTTCCCGCCGTCTCATCGCCGCTTTCCGCTTTCCGGCTTTTTGCGCTTCCGGCGGCGGTCATGCCTCTTCCTGGTTTAAAAGCTTCGATGCGATGTTGATGTATTTGCGCCCCGCTTCCTGGGCGGCGACGGCGGCGTCGCCGAGATTGCCGGTCTTGCGGACGCTCGCCAGCTTGATGAGCATGGGCAGGTTGACACCGGCGATGATTTCCACGTCGCTCTTGTCCATGATCGAAATGGCGAGGTTGGACGGCGTTCCTCCGAACATGTCGGTCAGGACAACGACGCCGTCGCCCTTGTTGACCCGGGCCACTTCCTTGAGGATGTTATCGCGCTGCTGTTCCATGTCGTCGTCGGCGCCGATGCAGACGGTGGCGGTGTTTTCCTGGGGGCCGACGACGTGCTCCAGGGCCTCGACAAACTCGTCGGCCAAATGCCCGTGGGTGACAAGAACCATTCCGATCATCGGTTTAAAGCCTTTTCCTTAAACGTGGCGTCTTAATCCATATCCCGATGGCTGAGGCTGACGTTTTCACCTTCTTTTTTCAGCCATGCCGCCAGCTTCTCGGCGGTGAAAACGGAACGATGCCGGCCACCGGTGCAGCCTAGGGCGATGGTGAGATAACTTTTCCCTTCCCGAGCATAGCGCGGCAGCAGGGGTTGCAAAAGACCGCAAAGAGAATCGAAAAAACAACTAAAATCCGGATCCTTGGAAATAAACCCGGCCACCAATGCGTCCTTTCCGCTCAGCGGCCTCAGGGCCGGATCATAGTGGGGGTTGGCGAGAAAGCGAACATCAAAAACAAGGTCGGCCTGACGGGGGATGCCCCGGCGGTAGGAAAAGGACATGACCAGGATGCTCAGCGCTTTTTCACCCGCCGGGCCGAAATGACCGTTAAGGATGCTTTTCAGTTCGCCGGGGCTAAGCCCGGTGGTGTCCAGCACCACGTCGGCGCGCTCGCGCAAGGGTGAAACCAGACGGCGTTCCAGGGCGATGCCGTCGCCCACCGGCCGGTCCCGGGCCAGGGGGTGGCGGTGGCGGGTTTCGGTATAGCGCCGGCGCAGTTCCTCGTCGTCGCAATCCATGAAAAGAACCGGCGCCGGTTTGCCGCCGGCCTCGCCGAGCCGGTCCAGTTGTTCGAGAAAGGCCCGGGCGCCGAAATCCCGGGTGCGGATATCGATGCCGATGGCGATGGGACGGCTGATTGCGCCAATGAGCTCCGGCTGGGCCGGGGCCACCAGATTGCCGATCAGCGACAGGGGCACGTTGTCGATGGCTTCAAAGCCCAGGTCTTCCAGGGATTTCAGCGCCGAGGTCTTGCCGGCGCCGGACATGCCGGTGACCAGCAATACGCCCGGCGCTTCGACTGTTTTCGCCGCCGCCGACGCAGGGCGGTCTTTCGCGTAATCGGGCACGTAATCGGGAATGGCGATGGATGGGTCTTTCCGGCTTTTGTTCATGGGAACACTTTCAAGGGACCTGCGTTATGGAGCCGCCCGCGATCCGGACCGCAAGCCGGACCTTGGAAAGGGCCGAAACCTCGAATGGGGAGAGGCGGAAAAGAGGCAGCGCAATCCCCTGAATGTCGCGGGTCGCGGGCTCGGGCAGGCGCTCGATACCTTCGCCGCCCGGAATCAGCTCGATAATCAAACCGATGGCCGCCTCATTGACGAAATCCCGTTTGACGACGCCGATCCCCCTGACTTCCAGCAAGCCCCGGATGGTTTCCGGCGCATGGCCGAAAACCCGGCCGTCCCGGGCCTCGACCTCGGTATAGTCGTCGGCCACCAGTTCGCCGCCGCCGTCGATCAGACGCAACGCCAGATCCGACTTGCCGCTGGCCGCCTTCCCGCAAAGCAGAACCCCGACGCCGTCCACCCGAACGCAGGTGCAATGTAGCCGTTCCATGGCTTGATAACGTGATGGCATGCATGGGAAGTGTCAATATTTTAGGCTTTTATTGTTTCCCCTCAATCGCCGGGCGGCGGCTCCGCGTTCTTAAATCACGCCAAAAAAGCCAAACCACAGAGACACGGAGGCACGGAGATGATGTGTTATGGAAGGTTGCCCAAAATGAATAACCCTTATGGTTTAAACTTATGGGTTTGAACTTATTTATTTTTCTTCTCGTTTCTTCTTTCTCTGTGTCTCCGTGCCTCCGTGGTTCAAAAACCTTAAAAAAACCAACTTTTTTGGTTTTTTGAAATGCTCAGGCGGCGGGCAGGCGGACGCGGAATCGCGCTCCTGCGACCGCGTCGCTTTCTGCGGATTTCCTGTTTTCGGCGGTGATCGAGCCGCCGAGGGTCTCGACCACCTGCCTGGAAATGCTCAGGCCGAGGCCGGAATGGGTGCCGAATTTTTCGCCCAGGGGGCGTTCGGTATAAAAACGCTCGAAAATGGCTTCCTCCTTGCCCTCGACGATACCCGGCCCGTCGTCGTCGATGGTGACGGTGATGATTCCACCGTCGTCCCCGTCTTCGCGGGCGCGAATGGAAACCGTTCCGCCGGGCGGGCTGAAGGAAAGCGCGTTTTCGATCAGGTTGGCGAAGACCTGGCTCAGGCGGCCGCCGATGGCCATGACGATCAGGCCGCCGTCGCTCTCGACTTTGATCGGGGCAATGCCCGCTCGGCCGCGGGTATTGAAAATGTCGGCGATGGTGGCCAGCATTTCACCAAGGTTCACCGCTTCCGTTTCCGCCCTGGACAATTCGGCATCGAGACGCGAGGCATCGGAAATATCGCTGATAAGCCTGTTCAGACGCGCAACGTCGTCGGCGATGATCGCCATCAGCTTGCGTTGCCGTTCGGGATCCTTGATCTTGACCGCCGTCTCGACGGCGCTTTGCAGCGAGGTCAGCGGATTCTTGATTTCGTGGGCGACATCGGCGGCGAAGCTTTCGATGGCGTCCATCCGTTGCCACAGCGCCTCGGTCATGTCGCGCAAACTGGCGGCCAGGTTGCCGATTTCATCGTTTCTGCCTTCCATCGGCGGGATGGCGTCGGCGCGGCCGTGGCTTTGGCGGATGTGTTCCGCCGCCGCCGCCAGCTTGTGCAGCGGCCGGGCGATGGTTCCCGCCAGATAAATCGACAGCAATACGGTTACCGCCAGGGCGACCCCGAAAACGGCGAGGATGCTGAGGCGCACTTCCAACAGCGCCGCCTCGATGTCGCCGCCGCCCTTGGTCAGCATAAGGGCGCCCAGAACCTGCTTGTAGCGTTGCACCGGCACGGCGGCGCTCAACACCAGCCCGCCCATGCCGTCGGCGCGCACGACTTTGGTTTCCTCGCCGCCGAGCGCCCGCAAGGCCTCCTTGTAATCGGCCGCTTTCTGGTTCGGGTTTTCCGAATAAAGCGGCAGGTCGTCGTCGCTGGTCAGGCGGTCGTATAAGTTCAGAAGATCGGCAAAAAACCCGCCGCCGCTTTTTTCCTCCGCCGGCGGCAGGGTTTCGGTCTGCACCATGCCGCCGCCGTCCATCAAGGTTCTTGAATCGGCCAGCAAAACGCCGCCGTCGTCGAACAGCCGCGCCCGGACGCCGATGGTTTCCACCAGCCGCCGGACGACCCGCCTGACCGCTTCCTTGGCCAGATACTGGCGACCGGCCTGATTTCGGCCGTTACCGCCGTAAGTGACGGCGCTTTCGCCGAGGGCTGCGGCGAACAGCCTGGCCTGGCCGTTGAGAGACGCCAGATCGGAAGCGATCAGGCCCTTGCGGTATTCGCCCAGATAAAGGAGCCCGGCGGCCAGAATCAGCAAGGCCAGCGTGTTGACCACAAGGATGCGCCGGGTGATCGGCGAAATGGCGGGACGGCTTCTTTTCATTACCCGCGGTAACGATAACCGATGCCGTAAAGGGTTTCTATTTCGGCGAAATCGGGATCAAGCTCCTTGAACTTCTTGCGTAGCCGCTTGATGTGGCTGTCGATGGTCCGGTCATCGACGTATATATGTTCGCCGTAAGCGGCGTCGATCAATTGGTCGCGGTTTTTTACATGTCCCGGCCGTTTGGCGAGGCTCAGGATAAGAAGGAATTCGGTCACCGTCAGGCTGACTTCCCGGTCCTTCCATGTGCAAAGATGGCGGGAGCGGTCGAGCACCAGATTGCCGCGCCGCATCATGTCCTTGGGATTGTCCCCGCCGCTTTTTTCGATGTCGCCGCGGCGCAAGAGAGCCCGGATGCGTTCAATCAGAAGGCGCTGGGAAAAAGGTTTCTTGATGTAATCGTCGGCGCCGAGGCGAAGCCCCAGCACCTCGTCCACCTCGTCGTCCTTGGAGGTCAGGAAAATGACCGGCAGGCTTTTCTTTTGCCGGATGCGGTCGAGCAGTTCCATGCCGTCCATGCGCGGCATCTTGATATCCAGAACGGCGAGATCGACGGGCTTGCGCCCTATGCCGTCGAGCGCTTCGGCGCCGTCGGCATAGGTCTCCACCGTGAAGCCTTCCGCTTCCAGGGCCATGGAAACCGAGGTCAGGATATTTTTATCGTCGTCCACCAGGGCGATGGTTTGGGGCACGGCATTTTTCCTTTATCTGGAGCCCGGACACATTAGATGGGGTTATTTATGGCGAAATTATAGCCTATTGTGAGCGAAATCGCATTCTAACCTTGGCAAGAGTGGGTGGACCGGAGATCATGGGCTCTCAACTCGGCGGATTGATGCGGTTGATCGGGGAAGCGCTACGGGATTTGGCGCCGATTATTCTGGTCGTCGCCTTCTTTCAGCTATTCGTCATTCAGCAGCCCTTTCCCGACCTGGAAAAGGTGCTGGGCGGCCTGGTCATGGTCGTCCTCGGCCTGGCGTTTTTTATCCAGGGTCTGGAAATGGGCCTTTTCCCCATCGGCGAGATGATGGCCGGCGCCCTTGCCCGCAAGGGCAGCCTGATCGCTCTTTTCGCATTCGCCTTCTTTCTCGGTTTCGGGACCACGGCGGCGGAGCCGGCGTTGACGGCCATTGCCGACAAGGCCGCCCAGGTAGCGAGCGGGGCTGGTTTTATCGACGACACGGCGGCGGCCCGGGCCGCCTACGCTTTCAATTTGCGTCTCACCGTCGCCCTTTCGGTCGGCCTGGCGCTGGTCATCGGCGTATTGCGTATCCTAAAAGGCTGGCCCATCCATTACCTGATTATTTCGGGCTATGTGGCGGTGGTCGTGCTCACCCTTTTCGCACCCCCGGAAATAGTCGGCATCGCCTATGATTCCGGCGGCGTCACCACGTCGACCATTACCGTGCCCCTGGTCACCGCGCTCGGCGTCGGCCTGGCCGGCAATATCCGCGGCCGCAATCTCATGACCGACGGCTTCGGGCTGATAGCGTTCGCCAGCCTGACGCCGATAGTCTTCGTCCTTCTTTTCGGCATGCTGGATTGAGAGAACCGCGATGGATTTTCTGAAAGACCTGTCAGGGGCGCTCATCGGAACCCTTTGGGACGTTCTGCCGATTGCGGTCATCTTGCTGGTTTTTCAGTTTCTGGTTATCCGCCGGTCGCCGCCCCGGGGCCGCGAGCTTATTGTCGGATTCGCCTATGTGCTGGTCGGGCTGACGCTGTTTCTGGTCGGCCTGAACGAAGCGCTGTTCCCCCTCGGCCAGACCATGGCCAGGCAGTTGACGGCGCCGGAATTCATCGAAGGCTCGCTCGGCGGCGATGGCGGCGCCGTTCCCCAATGGCTGGATTACGCCTGGGTCTATGCCTTCGCCGCCGCCATCGGTTTTTCGGCGACGGTGGCGGAACCGGCGCTGATCGCGGTGTCGATCAAGGCCGAAAAAATTTCCGGCGGCGCGGTCTCCTCTTTCGGGCTGCGGGCGGCGGTGGCGGTGGGGGTGGCTTTCGGGGTTGCCGTCGGCGCCTTTCGCATCGTCAGCGGCACGCCGCTGGTTTTCTACATCGTCGCCGGATACGTGATCGTCATGATCCAGACCCTGCGGGCGCCGAAAACGATCATCCCCCTGGCCTTCGATTCCGGCGGCGTCACCACGTCCACCGTTACCGTGCCGGTGTTGGCGGCCTTAGGCCTTGGGCTGGCCTCCACCATCGAAGGCCGAAGCCCGTTGATCGACGGTTTCGGCCTGATCGCCTTCGCCAGTTTGTTTCCAATTATGTCCGTTTTGGGGTATGCCTTGCTGACGTCGTGGATGCGCCGCCGCAAGGAGGAACGTGAAAGGGAGGAATCCACATGAAGCTGAAACTCATCATGGCCTTGGTCTCCGTTGACCGCACCGGCACGGTGGTGGAGGCCGCCCGTGAGGCGGGGGCCACCGGAGCGACCATCATCACCAGCGTCCGCGGAGAAGGCCTGAAGCCGCAAACGACTTTCCTCGGTCTTGATCTCAGCGGCCAGCGCGACGTGCTGTTGTTCATGGTGGCGGAGCAGAAAGCGCGGCAGATTCTCGAAACCATCGCCGAGGCCGGCGAATTCGATTCCGCCCCCGGCGCCGGCGTCGCCTTTGAAATATCCATCGACGATGCGGTGGGAATGTCAACCCAGTTGCCCACGTTGCTTGAAGAGATCGAGGACAAGTTATGAGCAAAACAACATATATCAAGGTCAGCGACGTCATGACCCCGTCGGTGCGCGTTATTAACCGCACCGCCACCGTTTCCGAGGCCATCCGGGTAATGCGCCAATGCAATGTAAGTTCTCTTGTGGTGGAGCGCCGCGACATTGCCGATGAATTCGGGGTCGTCACCGTAAACGACATCGCCCAGCAGGTGATCGCCCCGGACCAAGCGCCCGGCCGGGTCAATGTTTATGAGATCATGTCCAAACCCGTGTTGACGGTCGCGGCCGACATGAACATCAAGTACGCGGTGCGCCTGCTGGTCAGGTTCGGCCCGTCGCGCGCCATTGTGGTTGATCAAGAACGCAAGCCCGTGGGCATCGTGACCCTTCGGGATATGGTGTTGCAACACGCTCCCGACGAGGATGAAGCTTCAGCTTAAGCCGGAGGCGGTGAAAACCCCTCTAAATCCAGAATTATTTTCTGGCAATTTTCTTAAACGCGCCTACTTCAATTTATAAGGACACTTGAATCTCAAGAGTTGGGGATTTTGCATGCGTAGCCCTTATAACGGCATGGAAAAGCGCGGCGCCTGGCAGCGGCGCGATTCCCTTGACCGGCGCATCGGGATGGACCGGCGCCAACTGTCCGCTTTCTGGGAGGCTTTTAGCGGCTTGCGCGACGCCGAAGGGTTGGAAAGACGTTCATCGTCCGGACGCCGGATGCTTGGCGAGCGCCGGAGCTATGAACGGCGGATTTAAACTCCGCCGGCAAAGCTTTTCACCATGCTGCCGACGATCATGTACCAGCCGTCCACCAGCACGAAGAAAATGATCTTGAAGGGCAGCGAGATCATGATCGGGGGCAGCATCAACATGCCCATGGACATCAGCACCGACGCCACCACCATGTCGATGACGAGAAACGGGATAAAAACCAGGAATCCTATTTCAAAGGCGCGCCGGATTTCACTGATCATGAACGCCGGCATCAGCGCCCTCATGGGCATCAGGCCGCGGGCTTGGTCTTCGGGGATTTCGGCCAGTTCCACGAACAACAGAAGGTCCTGCTCGCGGACTTGGCTCAGCATGAATTCGCGCACCGGCTCGACGCCCAGCTTGAAGGCTTCGACCTCGCTGATTTCCTCGTTGATCAGGGGCTGAATGGCTTTGGTGTTGATGCTGTCGATGGTGGGCATCATGATGAAAAGGGTGAGGAACAACGCCAAACTGACCAAGACCTGGTTGGGAGGCGATTGCTGCGTGGCCATGGCTTGGCGCACGAAATGCAAAACGATGACGATGCGCGTGAACGACGTGACCATGATCAGGATGGACGGCGCCATTGTCAGCACCGTCATCAAGAGGACAAGTTGGATGATGCGCGATGTGGATGAGCCGCCGGCGGCCCCCAAGTCCAGGGTGAAGGATTGCGCCGCCGCCGGGTTCGCCGCCATCAGCGCCAACGCCGCCAAGGCCACGGCTATGCCGGTCCATGCGGCGGCTAGCTTGCGTTTTGTTTTCCCCGGGTTTTTCATGTCGTCGCTTTGCCTGCGGCTGTGAGGCTCGGATTGCTTCCTTGCCAATTTTTTTGGGAGGAGGGGGCTGTTTGGGAGAAGGGGGCGTCCGCCGCTTCCGTCTCTTCGGGCGTCTCTTCCGGCGGCGTGATGGCGTTTTCGATTAAAAGCGCCGTGTCGCCGCCCAGCAGAATAAGGTGTTCCGTATCGTCGCGCCGAAGCAGCACCAGCCGGCGTTTGGCGTCCAGGCTCTTCATCTCAACAATGGACAGCCGATTTTTCTTTCCTTTTTTAACGGGAGTGTTGAAGCCTAAACCCATGCGGCGGGCCGCCGCTCCCGCCAAGCCGATGAGGGCGATGACGAAAAGCAAAGCCGCTATGGAGTAAAAAATGTCCGTCAGATTAATATCCACGGCCATCCTCCCGGTTGAGGCTTAGCGCCTTCATTTTTTTCTCGAGGCTCTCAATGGCGTGGACGATGGAATTGAGTCGTTTCGTTGTGTTTTTCGGGTCTTCCGGCGGCGTGCGGATAATGGCGTCGCACAGCTCCTGCACCCTTATATTCAGTTCAGAGAGGTCCATCACCTTGCCGTCTTCAAGCCGTTGGAGCGCCTCAATAATCATGGCGTCCACCTTGCCGGCTTTGATCAAGAGGCTGTCTTTGGCGCTGGCGGCCTGTATCATTGCGGCGTCTCCGAGGCTTGCGGCGCTTCATCGGCCATGGGTGTATTTTGGGGTGTATTTTGGGGCGGAGC
>ENA-ORDP01001759-ORDP01001759.1-marine-sediment-metagenome-genome-assembly--contig:-NODE-1759-length-11405-cov-3.325463_pt1 | contig 11405 bp, 11 predicted proteins | sample MGYA00248627_ERZ508539 | MGnify/ENA primary metagenome ERZ508539 (study PRJEB26208, sample SAMN05571518) | marine sediment metagenome | biome: deep sea; feature: Hydrothermal vent; material...
CGGGCCAGTCCACCGGCTTACGTTGCTGAATTGCGTCTTTATATTGCCAGTCTCAAAAATCAGATCGCCAAACTCAAGGGTCTGCCTCGGCGGGCTCCCATCTACGTGGGATTTTAAATGCTCCAACGATTGCGTTCATTCATCTCGCGGCCAAAGGCTCAGGCGGGAGGCCAAACGTTGGGAGAGAAAATTACCGGGCTTGATCGCTCAGCAAATGAGATTGTGACGAAAATCAGCCTGTAATCATCTTGAGCGGAATAAACAGCCGCATGGGATTGCCCGGCAGGGATTGAAAACCAAACTTTTCGTAAAAGGCTTTTGCTGCGTCGTTCCTGGCATCCACAAGAACGGCGTGAACGGCCATGTTTTCGCTTGCCCGGACAATACGGTCCAATGCGTTGAACAGCATGAACTTGCCGTAAAACCGACCTTGATAGGCTTCGTGAATAGCAAGACGACCAATAATCGCACACGGAACGGGATATCGTGGGAGTTTGCGAGCTTGGGCGTCAGGGAGATCGTCACGGTCCAGACTGGCGGCATTGAGTGTGTAATAACCCGAAATGACGTGCTTTTCGTCACCAACCGCGACAAAGACCGTCGCGATCCGGCGCTTTAAGTCTTGCCGGGCACGGTGACGAATATAGTCGTCCAGTGCAGGCTCACCACAATGGAATGAATTGCGGTCATGGTGATTGGCAAGCGGCTCGACAAGGGGGGCTTTGGTGATGGTCATTTATTGGGATAAATCCCGGTACCATTTCATACCTTCGCGCATGGCATCGTTGGGCTCTGGCGGGTCGAGGAGAGCGTCATAAAAAACGTTCCAATCTTCAGCAGGAAGGGTGATGCGTTCATGCTCCTGCACGATTTCGTCGGCATGACTGAGGGCGCTTTCGAGAACAAACTTGGTCATCGAAGTGTTGGTATAGGCCGCCGCCTGCTCAAGCTTGCGTTTCGCCGGGCCATCCAGGCGGAGGCTTAATCGTTCTTTTGATAAGGCTGCGTGCGACATGATTGCCGATCCTTGTGAGATTAAATTTACGATTTTCTAAATGTACAGCACTTTGCCCCACATATCAAGTATGGGTCAGGTCACTTTCGACGATTGACCATCACAAGAATTGACGCCAAAATTTCAGGCGCAGGCCAGGGTTTTCTCATCTCGGCTGGCGGCATATCCGGGCAACGCGAATATAATAGAGGTCCCCTTGCCTTTCTCGCTTTCGATACGAAAGGTCCCTCCGTGCAGGGTTACCAGTTTCTTGGTCAAGGGCAGGCCCAGTCCGGTGCCTTCGGTTCCCCGGACGACGGGATCACTGCTGCGTTTGAAGGGAAGCATGGCGGTTTCAATTTCCCGCGCCGTCATACCAATTCCGGTATCTGTGATGACAACGGATATCAATTCTTTTTTTACGGCGAATGCCTCAATCAGAATGGAACCGTGTTCCGGGGTGAATTTGATCGCGTTGCTCAGGATATTCAGGAATATTTGTTGTAGCCGAACGGGATCCGAGGTCAATCGCATCGCCTGTTCCATCTTTGCCGTTTTAATGCTCAGGCCCTTGTTGTTGGCGAGGGGCCGGACAAGTTCAATGGCGTCCAGTATTGCCCTGTCAAGAAAGACTTCTTTCAGGTCGAGCGTCACCTTGCCCGCTTCGATTGCCGACAAATCAAGAATATCATTGATCAGGGTCAATAGAAATTTTCCGGAACTGTTGATGATCTCGGAATATTCCAGATATCGAGGATGATTTAGCGCCCCAAATGTTTCCATCTGCATCAATTCTGAAAACCCGATGACGGCGTTTAACGGCGTGCGCAGTTCGTGGCTCATATTCGCAAGGAAATATGATTTGGTCAGGTTGGCTTGTTCCGCAGTCTTTTTTGCTTCCAGCAATTCCGCCGTGCGGTGCCTTACTTTGCGTTCCAGATCACCAAATGCATTTCGGACCTGATGGTCCATGGGGCGAAATATAAATATTACTTCCAATATCAAAGCGATCAGCGCAGCTATCCAGATGACCAATTCGAAGCGTTCGATATCAGAAATGGCGGTTTGGGCGATATTTTCATATTCCTCCACCGCCGCATTGAATAACGGTTCCAGGACATACGGGCCATAGGTTGTTATATAGATATAAGCGGCAGTGCCGAGATCAAGGTCGCCGAAGCGAGACAGGTACACGGCATCGGCGTTGTTCAGGAATCGCTCAACCGCAACGTCGAGGCCAAGTGCAGGATCAAAATATACCGTATCGAGTATGGTATTGGTAATGTTGGGAATGTTGCGTTCCTCATCTCCATTTAGAAGGCCCCTGTGATTGGTCCTCATTTGGTTGATGGCGCGTCCGAGTTGGCTATTGGCAACGTCAAATTCTTCTTCTTCGAGAGTCGTCGCCAGGACACTGGAAAAATAAGCGATGCGGCTGGTTAACCCGATTTGTTGACCAGCCACATTGATTAATGTCGAAAAATTCCGTTGTTCGTGGGTGATGATGTTGACGGTTATCCAGGACGCGGTGACCAGTAAGGCGATGGCGCTGAGACCCAGTATGTAGCGTCTGCGGATATTCAATGCGTCTTTGAATTTAGCCATACCTGAACATTCCTGCGTATTGCGCTTACCAATTATCCTTAAACATGATGTGAGTATTATTGACGGGTTTCGTGACCGTTTAATGTCGGCAGAGCCGCCGCAGCGTTGGCAAAACACAACATATGGTCTTTGTGGGGGCTAAAATATCAACCGTCTGCTTTTTCCAGAACAAATTTCCGTGCGACCGTGAAATCCACTTTGCCGGTGGCCTCGAAGACCTGAATATCGTCCAGAACCGGGAGGTAGGAATCAGGGTTCGGCATATCCCCGGCCAGGGAATAACCGCCGTCGGGGTTCCGGTGAAACGGACCGGGAGACTTGATCACTGCGGCCAGGAGATCTGGCCGGTCGCGCAGGGACACGGGGGCTATTTCCGTGTCTTCGCTGCTGTCGCGTTGCCAGTTAAGAATCAGGAACGTCTGGATTGGCGCGGCTAGCCTGAAGCGGTCGGGTCCAAACAGGGAGTCGATAACGGCATCGTATTTTTCCTCCAGGTGCCACAGTTCAGAACTCGGCAGGGCGGCCAGTTCGGCTCGGCGTTCGGGGCCGATGACAGAGCTCAGCGCCGGGTTGGTCAGTACCGTTCCGGGATTAATACGCGGCTGCTTGGGAACGCCGAGCATACGGGCCGAACCGTCACCGGGTCGAGAGACTAATAGCCGGTCGTTGGAAACAAAGTCGAACCCTTCGGGCATCAGATGCAACGCCAGGGTCGACTTGCCGCCACCGGAAAAGGCGGCGAAGGCGACACCATGACCATTTCGGAAGATCGCCGAGGCGTGACACAGCACCCAACCCTGGTTTATCAGCCACGATATGTATTGCGCGATGATGAAATTGACCACCTGATTATCGTTTTTAAGGCAGGGTCCGAAGATCAGGCGTTCATTCTTACTCATCAGATATTGCAGGGTCGTTTTTATTTTGCGACAGGCCCGGCCATCGGCAAGGTCAATGAAAGAATCCTTTCGACCGGGTTTGCCGGGATCACGCGGCCAGGCCATGAAATCTATGCCGAGATCCGGTTCGGGCATTTCCAGCGCATCTATTACGAGATCGGGGTGGTCATTCAGCCCGGCGTCCAAAAAAGGCGCGAAATACTGACATAGCCGTTTTGCAAGTTCCTGGCTATTGACCCGGACGCGCAAGCGGCAATCGCCAAAGCGCAAGTCAAGGCCGTGATTTGTTGTCGTGCCCGCTCGTACGCGTTTGCTCAGGCAGGCGATGAGGTCATTGTCGTCAAGCGGCACCTGAAATTCCTTTTCGATATCGCGGAGATCTGGCGAGAACGTAATTGGTATAAAGAGACGCGGCATCAATGCCGTGAGCATCGCGTAATCCGCGGAATCCACCGAAGGCGCTGACTTCGAAAACAACCGGACCATCGGTAGTCTCGACCATATCGACGCAGGTGAAATCCAGGCCGAAAGGGGCCTGGGCGCGATGGGCCAACCCGATCAGGTCATCGCCTGGCAGATGGGGTGCATATTTGCCACCATCGAGGGTGGTGGTGTTCCAGCTTTCGGGATTTTTTATGCGGGCGTAGGTGGCAATATATTCGCCGCCCAGGAAGACCAGGCCGAGATCACGGTCGGCCAGGTCAATTTTTTTCTGAATGTAGAAAACCTTGTTGTCTGTCTGGAATTTCCTGAGCGATTGGTTGAGGCCAGGGTCGCCATGCCGCACCACTTGCATACCTCGTGCTTTCGTTGAAAACAGCGGTTTCAAGACGGCCTCATCGAACCGCTGGATGGCATCTTTGGCGACCTCAATGTTTTCGCTAATAACAGTAGGCGGCATGGGAATGTTGTTTGTATGCAGCGTCACCGTACACGACAGGCGATCAAGCAGACGCAGGATGCGTTCCGGGTGCGAATAAACCGACACCCCTTTGCTGACCGCCAGGCGTAACAGCTCCAGGCGATCAAGTGCCGAAGGGGAATACACCGGGTCGATTTTTTTGACAATCAGGGCATCGAGCGAACATAAATCAATGTCGCCAAATAGCAGTCGGTTATGTTCCAGGTCAGCGCATACGTCTTTCATGTCGATAAGCAGCCGTCGACCGGTACGTTCGGCTACCGCATCGGCCAAAGCTTCGGACGACCAGGCGCCGGGTATTCCGATGACGCCAACTTCGAGGGGTTGATCAGACAACGAAAATTTCCTGTGGAATTTTGAACTTCTGCGGCTTGTCGGGCCCGTGTTCAATTACCCTCTCAAGAAGATAGCGCGAGCGCAACAGCATATCGCGGGCAAAGGGCTTGTTGAGGACGAAGCGGGTCGATGTGAAATAAGACCGGGCCAGGCCGAGGGCGAGGCGCATTTCAAACGACCGGTCATCGATTGATTTGGCATATGCCGACGTGCACGAACGGAAACTTTCAACCGTTCTGTTAACGGCGTCTCGTTGACCAGGAACGGAAACACGCAGGCGATGGTTGGAAACGATAAAGACGGAAATATCCTGCATATAATCCCGCATTCCGGTCCTGTGCAGATCGATGAATCTTATTTTCCGGTCGCTGGTATCGAACAGGATATTGTCGATATTGAAGTCGCCGTGGCTCAACACTTCAGGCGGCGGTGTCAGGGATTCTTCGATGGCGTTGGCGCACGAAATCTGCTCGTCAAAACTGCGCAATTCAAGGTCACCCATGCCCTGGGATTGCGATGCGAAATCCGGGTGGACATCATAGACAGACTCTATGCGTTCGCCTATTTGCCGAGTAAACGCGCCGGTTTTGGTGGGTCGGCGCAGGGTTCGGGACCAGACCATGCATAAGGTATCACAAAGGGCGTGCACGGCTTCGTCTAACAAAGGAGTAGCGCCATCCAGGATAAGCTTTTCCAGGGTCACCCCGTTCAGATACTCAAAAAGTATGGCGCTGCTATCACCATTTTGATGGCTGGCGTGGATGCGCGGCGCGATGCCCGGTATAAGAGTATCCCAAAGTTCGACCCCGGTTTTCTCCTGGGTCATCTTTTTTCGCCGGCCCTCCTTGAAAATGAACATGGTCGCATCGGTGTTGGACCTTGTTTCCGTGACAAGATCAATGCGACAGCCCGATTTGGTCTCTCCCATGCTTTCCAGCGACAAGTCCGAAATTTCCGAACCACTGTTGGTTTTCTGCAGCGAATTTTGAAGCGACTGCATCTGTCCAATTTTGATGGTTTGGCCCAGGTACGCCGATGCTGCCGCCTCGCCGATGTTGAGCAACGAATCACCGATGCGCTCCAGGTACCGGGCGATAAAAAGTACGGTGATCAGGTTTTGTGCGTTATGACCGCCCTTCAGCATTTTCATGATGGCCTGAAAAATGACCACGTACTTATCGTCGATTGATTGTTCGGCTCGGCAGATCGCCAGTGCTACGTGAATGTCTTTTTCGAAAATGGCGGCAGGAATATTGTCTATCCCGTCATTGATGTCGTTAAATAACGGTTCAAAATCGAAAAGTTCGAGAAACCTTTCCTCTTCCAGATAGGTCAACTGGCGCACCACTTTTTCACAGAAATCACCGATCTTTTCGAGATTGACGGCGATGATCTCAATGGATTTAAGGGCATCGATGGTGGACGCGTCATCGGCCGCACCCTGGAAGCATTTTTTCTGGATAACCGATTTCTGATTGTCGATGTAATCATCCCGGGTCAGGATTTCGTCAAGCAACTCAAACGACGGAGAGCGCAAATAAACGGCCGTTCGCTCAACCTGTTTCTGCACTTCGATAATCAGAAATCGAAGATTTTCCTCAATGCCCTGGTTGATGATCATCCAACGGCGTCCTCGGATGATATTTTCAGGGAATGGCTTTCCGCCGCTTCGAAGGCGTCCGGGTCTTTCCAGTTCAAAGAAATTGTCAAATTCTTGCGTTCACGTTCATGTGACGCCGTAACCCGAAACACCACCAGCCCATCGGGTTCCAATGTTGTCTGTGAAACGCCATCGTTGAACGAGATTACCCCCTTTGCCAGGCCGTCCGTGATCACTTTCAGATACTTCTTGATCGATTTTCTATCCTGAAGAGATTCGTGATCGAAGATAATTTCCTTGGTCATCATTTCGCTTCTGTCAGCAGGCCGGATTTTCGTTCAAAGATTGTCAGGAAATCGATAGAGGCGGTGGCGGGTTTCGCTTCCACGACAGGTTAAACGTGACGTGTTCAGTTTTTCCCTTTGTCCCGGCTCTAACCTCGACAGCCACGTTTTCCGGCGGCCGAACAATAACTGTGTCCTTGTCGCTCTTGAACTGGATAGTGCCTTTCTTCAGGCCGCCGATGATGGCTTCGAAATAGGCAACGGCTTCGTCGCGCTGCATGGCTGATTCAAAGTGAATTTTGCCATTGTTCTTCTTGAGGGATTTTTTTTTCGAGAGCTTTTCGGCCTTCTTTTGAGATTTTCGGGCGGCCTTTTCACGGGTCTCGATTTTTTTCTTCAAGTCCGATTTAGCCTTCTTTTCCATTTTGGCCTTCTTCTCAGCCTCACTTTTAGCATTTTTAGCCATTACTTTCCTGGCGCTGTCATTGGCTTTAGGCGCGGCGGTAGCATTTTTTAACGTTGAGGCGGCAGCCATTCTTTTCCCTCTCTGAGCTTTGCGTGTGTCTTGATTTCAGGCATGGGATGCCCTTGCTCGTTGAACCAATTCTGATCCAGCAGGGTACATTAGCGGCAAACGAGAGGTTTATTTGTTACAGTTTTGTGAAGGTTTTGTGACGCGCCGTCATGGTGCCAGCAATCTTTCAGACGAATGTCGCCATGCGGCCGTAGCGGGTGATGTCGAATGTCTTGGCGAAAGGCGCGTCGGTGCTGAGCCCGGTTACCGTTCCTTCGGGCGCTATAATAGTCACGCCGCCGCCGGGGCCTTCAAGGCCTTCGGCAATCCGTGTATTGCAGTCAACCGAGGCATCACATTCGAAATTCAACATGCCCTGGCGGATCGTAATGCGTTGACCGTTAAGCAAGTTGCGGTGCCCGTGAACGATGGCGTAGATGCCCGCGCGATGGGTATCGGCCAGGCCCTGGTTGGTGAAGGGAAAATCGTTGGCCCGGTATTTGGTCCTGAAGACATTTCCCAGGGGACCGTTATAGAGATCGAACAGATCCTCCTTAAGTGCCGCACGGAAAGTGCGGTTAAGGCCATCGACGCCCAGGTTTTTCAGCAATAGCGCCGCCTGATTGTCGAGTCCGGCATGAACCATCAGCAACGAGCCCGCCCGGTGGGCCAAATCAAGGCGTTCGAACAACCAGGAAAACTCACCGCCGGGTTCAAGAAAAAGCTCTTTAGCTTTTTCCAGGGCGGCGTTGATCATGCCGAGGGTCAAACCCAAAGCCTGACACTGGGCGGCGAAATCCTGGCATTTCTCGGCGATGCGGCGAACTTCCTTTTCGATGCGCCTGGACGGCAGAATACCGGCGGCCTGGTCGGGAAACTGTTCATACCAGCCGGCATCGGGGAACAGTTTGGCGCGAACGGCATCTTCGTCCGGGGCCTCTTCGGCGACGTAACTTTCGGCCAGATATTCGTCAAAAATTTCCCGAAACAGGGGAACGGTTTTTTTGCCCATGCGAACGAACAAATGGGCGTGTCGCGTGTCCTTGCGACCGGCGCAGCTAAGCCCAATGAACGTCCGAAGGTCGTGGTTGCCGACCAGCAACACCACATCCGCCCGCAGATCAATCAGGTGTTTCAGGGTTCGCATCAAACGCAGGTTATGCGGACCCTTGTCGAAAAAATCACCGCCGAAAACAAACGTGGCGTCTATCCCCCGATTGTTCAGCTTGAAATCAAAATCGCCGGGGCCGGTTTTGGTGACCCCGCCCGACGCGACCAGCGAAAGTAATAAAGCATCGGCATCGGCGTGAAGATCGGAAAAAAAGTAGTGCGTCCGCGAAGGCCATATCCAGGGCTTTGCCGCGGCGTACGAGGCGAGATCGCATTCGGTCGCGCTTTCATCGGGCTGACCGTGGAAGAAGCTGGCGAGTTGATCGGATTCGACCCAGGGAAAAGAGTCCCTGGGCAGTCGCCCGGCGGTCCATTCATGGCCTTTGTAGAAGGGGACGGTGGCATTTCTCGGAACGAAGTTCATTTCATATCTTCCTGTCGTTCTAATCCATATCCGGATCTAAAAGTGGTGTTTTGTGGCGCTGCTTCCAGTCTCCGCCGATATGGGCCCAGCGGCCGTCGGCCGTCCACTCCAGATAAACCGGCCTGGCGTGATACATGGAAAGGGCGGGTATGATCGCCGGTTTGAGTATGCCGAAATCGAGAGCGGCATGACGAAAGGCCGCGCCATGACCAACGAAAAGTTTCAGCGTATCTTCCGTGATGCTGTCTTTCAGTCGCCCCAGGGAGGCGAGAATGTGTCGCGCCACGCGCTGGCCAGCCTCAATCAGGGTTTCCGCGCCCAATGCGGCCAGACGAAAACCACTTTGCGATTTCCAGCCGACGGGAAGTGCGGCAACGCGAGGGTCCCTGGCGAGGTTGGCTTCAATTTGATCCATGCGCAAATTCGCGGCACTGCCCAGGGATCGTTCGGCCAAGGCATTGAATTGATCGGTATGAAAGGACGCGTCATCATTGTCTTCATTGAGGGCGTCGGCCATCACGCTGGCCGTTTCCCAGCCCCGCAACAGGGATGAACAATCAATTGTCGGGGCGACCGTGAAATCGTGACCGGACGCGAAGGCGCGAATATCGTCGGCGACCATCCGGGCCTGATCGCGGCCCTTTTTGGTCAGCGGATAAGGCAGGTGCGCGCTCGGCACGTTTTCTGGTTGGTGGTATTCGCCATGTCGAATGAGCGCGGCAATCAAGCGGGCCATATAAGATCCAATCGTCGGAGCAGAGTAGATGCTTTTGAAGGATTACCACAAGATGTAGTGGCTTCCTATAAATAGATAACGAAATCAGCACATAAAACGGTACGGACAATAGTCGGAACATGTGTCCGTTTTATGACAAATTTCTACTTTTATGGTCCATAGGGATGTTGCGCTCGAATCGTCCGGATTGCGTCCCCCATGTAATCGAAACGTCACAAAATCATCACCGTACTGAAACCTACAACCCCTATCTGTGGCGGACGGATTTCAATGGGAATAGGCGAGGAACGTGGCATGAAGGCGATTTCGGCGAAGCAGTTAACCAAGACGTTTGGCAAGGGAAAGCTGGCCCTTAAAGGCGTTAGTCTGGAGTTGGACAAGGGTGAAATGGTCGCTCTTATTGGCGCCTCTGGTTCCGGCAAGTCGACCTTGCTGCGGCATCTCGCGGGTCTGCTTGCCGCCGACAAAGGGCAGGGCCGGGTCGATGTCTTCGGCGCCCCCATTCAGGAAAACGGAAAAATCGCGAAAGGCGTGCGTGGCCGTCGCAGCGAAATTGGCGTGGTGTTTCAGCAATTTAATCTGGTCAATCGGTTATCGGTGATGACCAACGTTCTGACGGGTGTCCTGGGCAAGGCTCCGGCGTTGCGGACCTGGTTCGGAATTTTTACCAAGGCCGAAAAACGTCGGGCCATGGAAGCACTCGACCGGGTCGGGATTGCCGATCATGCAACGCAGCGGGCCTCCAACCTGTCGGGTGGCCAGCAGCAACGCGCCGCCATCGCCCGGACCATCGTCCAGGGCGCCCAGTTGATTCTGGCCGACGAACCGATCGCCTCGCTTGATCCGGCATCGTCCCGCAAGGTTATGGATAATCTGGCGCAGATCAACCGCGACAGCGGGGTCACGGTTCTGGTGTCCTTACATCAGGTTGACTACGCCCTTAAATACTGTCCCCGGACCATCGCCATGCGTAATGGCGAAATCGTTTTTGACGGGCAAAGCGAATTGTTGACACCCGCATTCCTGCAGGAACTTTACGGGTCCGACAGTATCGAATTATTGAAGCCAAACAAACAAGACGAGAATCCACCACAAGATATCGTCCCAGAAGGGGCGGTGGCAGCCGTGACCGGCGAAGCCGCGCTGTCGTTTGCCGCTGGATAGGCAACGACATCCATCACGATCAAACATTTTATCTATGAAAAGGAAGTACCAGATATGATTCGCAACATTCTATCGGCCGCCGTACTCGCGGTAACCGCGCTGAACGCCACCAACGCCCTGGCCGAATTCAAGCCTCTGGATGGCGATCCCAAGGAACTCAATTTCGGAATTATCGCCACCGAATCGACCACCAACCTGAAAGAACAATGGGTTCCTTTCATCAAGGATATGGAAAAAATCATCGGCATGAAGGTTAATCCTTTCTTTGCTCCTGACTACGCCGGCGTTATCGAAGCCATGCGCTTTGGCAAGGTTCATGTCGCCTGGTTCGGCAACAAGTCAGGCATGGAAGCCGTCGATCGTGCCGGTGGTGAAGTCTTCGTCCAGACTTCCAAGGCAGATGGCTCACAAGGCTACTATTCTCACATCATCACCCAGGCCAGCAATACCAGCATCAACAGCCTGAAAGATATTTTCAAGTGTGACAAATCCCTGAATTTCGGTATCGGTGATCCGAATTCGACCTCCGGTTTTCTGGTGCCGTCCTACTACGTGTTCGCCCAAAACGGCATTGATCCGAAGAAATGTTTCAAAACCGTGCGCACCGCCAACCACGAAACCAATCTGATGGCCACGGCCAATGGCCAGGTCGATGTGGCGGCTAATAATTCCGAACAGATCGCACGTTCGAAAAGGAAGATGCCGGAAACCGCCGCCAAAATCAAAGTCATCTGGACCTCGCCATTGATTCCGTCTGATCCCATGGTCTACCGCAAAGATTTGTCCAAGGAACTGAAATCCAGAATCAAGGCATTTT
>ENA-ORDP01001760-ORDP01001760.1-marine-sediment-metagenome-genome-assembly--contig:-NODE-1760-length-11387-cov-2.893576_pt1 | contig 11387 bp, 10 predicted proteins | sample MGYA00248627_ERZ508539 | MGnify/ENA primary metagenome ERZ508539 (study PRJEB26208, sample SAMN05571518) | marine sediment metagenome | biome: deep sea; feature: Hydrothermal vent; material...
TTTGGTTAAATTAAAGTCGTTGTACCTTACAATCAACCAAAGAGGAAATAGTATGAACAGATCAAAAATTATCATTATCATTGGAGTAGTAGCTCTTATTACACTTGGAGCATGCAGTCTCACCAGTTGTGGTGGCGGTGGAGGTGGCGGAAATGGTAATAACGAAAGTGGTGTCGTTTTGCCGCCAGTATCAGGTCAGCCAGCAGAAACTCTTGCTGGTGAGGATGTAGATCCAAAAGATGGTGTCTGGGACTATATTGGCACATACATCGACAAGACACAGCCTAACTCTGAAAAAGCACGCACAGCTCTTCGTGAGTATGCGAAGAACTTGCAAGCTCAACTTCTTGATGCAAACGACAAAGAGTTGTCTGTACAACATGCTAGAAAGGAAGATGCATATCTTGCATGTGTTGAATATATACAGGGCTTCGAAGAATCTGTGCAAACCACCGATGCTTTGATTGCTAATCTTTTGAACACAGACATGCGTATCAAGGCATACTTTGTTTATGATGGACAGCTTGCTGGTGGGTATGATCTTGTTCCAGTGACTGCTTCAGCATGTAATTTTGATGTAGATTCTCTGCCTAACTAATTCCTAACCTATATAAGGAGATGAACAATGAAGAAATTCTTCATGTTGTTTTTCATGTTGGTGTTTGCATGTGAAAGCATTGCAGAACCGATAATTAATTGTGCTACTGGTAGTGGTGGTAATACACAACTTCCTCAACAAAAGACGCTTGTTATGTATGTGAATGGTGTCGGGAACGGCAATGACGCTACAAGGAAGCGTTCTAATGCAAGTCTCCGGGCTATTCAGATACGTCTGAAAGGCGAACTTTCACAGCAAGAGTATGCGCTTCTTGATTTTAAGAGAGCATATAATCCTTCTAATGGACTGCTCGACAGTATGTGGGAGGCAGCAAAACAAAAAATAATTGTTGCAAATACCAGCAAAAAGAGTGTTTCAACAGTATTTTTGTTATACATTTTTGGCCTTAGTACACCACCACAAGATGTTCAGGACAGTGTTCTTGAAGTTACAAGTTCTGTCAATGAAAGTACTTATATCATTGACGCTGTGGTGGATACACATGTCGGTATCGTTAAGACTGCTTTTGCAAACGGTCTTAACGTTGTAGAATGGGCACACTCTCAAGGCAATTTCTATGTAATTCAAGCGTATGCTCGTATGTCTACTATGGCATGGTTTGATCCCAATCGTTTTGGTGTACTTGCCATTGCATCACCCGCGAGCTTTGTTCCCGGGGGAGATCCATACACAAGACTTCTTGACGATGAGGTTATAGGTCTTGTTAGTGCTTTATCTCTAGCTTCAGGGTTGCCCCTTCCGCTTCCATCAAATGTACAAAATGCATTTGGAGCAAGTAATGGTTGGTCACGACACGGCTTCCTTAGCTCCTATTTCGTAATAGGCACTAATAGCGAAGCAAAGATTCTGGCTGACTTCAGGATCGTGTGGATTCGACTTGTCATAACCTTACCTACAGGTAGTACACCGCCTCCCAACATAGCCGAAGTGGCATTTACGATAGAGTCGGCAAGTACTATTTCTACACCTGGCTTTATTGCTGGTGCGGAACTTCACATACAAGAGCCGAATGGATTAGTTGTATCATCTTCTGATCCCAATGGTCTTGTTGGGAGTTTAACGGAAACTACTGGTAGCAACAGGTGGGTATACACTGCAGGGTGCGAAAATCTTGAAGCAGGTGTATATACTGCAGGGTTCTTTTTCTCAGAAGAGCTTACTGTGCCACCGTTTGGGATAGATGCTATGGGTACGACAGTGGGCGTTGGTACAGAATGGTTGCAATTTAGCCACAGTGTCAATTTCATTAGTGGTACACCCATATCACAGTTCTTTGATGTAATTATTTCTGAGATTAGTCCCGACACATTCCAAATTAATGTTGAATATGTGAAGTCTATTACAGGTGTAATTGTTAGAAGTAGCAATTGGGACTAGCTAAGTTCTTTTAACTCCACCCCACGAGCGCATGCGCTTGTGGGGTGTTTTTTTGTAAAAAATGGGGGTTTGAGGTAGTGGTTATTAATAAAACCCGCGCTGTGTAAGCGCAGGTTTTTTGACTGGAGACTAGCTTAGCTATTGTATTCGTGGTTCTTCAAATTCAATACCAAGTACGTCCATTCCGTCTACGAACAACTTGCGGACATATTCTGTATATTCCGCGTATGTCTCAAAAGAGAACGGGTTTGTGTTTCTCCATTCTGGATGTGTACGATCTAAAATATGCATTACTACTTCTTTGTCCATAAGGATGTCCTCTATAGTAGAGCCTCAACTAAATCTAAAGATATATTTATATGTAAAATTGTCAAGTCTTTGTAAAATAAGCGATTTTTTAGTAGTATTGGGAGCATATTATGGAACGAACATATATTAAAGATTTGCATGGACATATTGGCAAAGAGGTAAAAATTGCTGGATGGGTAGATGTACGACGAGACCAAGGTAAAATGGTGTTTTTTGATTTTCGTGATGCGACTGGCAAGGTGCAGGGCGTTGTTTTGCCTGGCTCTGACGCGATGGACTCTGCAAAAGAATCACGTGGTGAGTATGTCGTGGAGGTGCTAGGCAAAGTTAATGAACGACCTGGCAATGCTGCGAAAGAAGGATTAGCAAATGGCGATATTGAAATTGAAGTATTGGGAATGGAAATATTAAGCAGAGCAGAGGAGCTTCCTTTTGATAGAGAAACAGAACTTAATTTAGATACATATCTAGACAACCTACCACTGACTCTTCGCACAGAAAAGGCACGTAGTATTTTTCGTGTGCAGGCATCATTAATACAATCATTTCGTTGGTTTTTAATACAAAAGAATTTTACAGAAATACAAGTACCGAAACTTGTTGGTGGTGATGCAGAGGGTGGCGCAGAAGTTTTTGAAGTAGACTACTTTGGAAAGCGAGCAAACCTAGCGACAAGCCCACAGCTCTACAAGCAAATAATGGTAGGTGTGTTTGAACGAGTGTTTTCAACAGGAAATGTATATCGCGCCGAGAAACATGCAACCTCAAGACATCTAAATGAATATACGTCTCTTGATTTTGAAATGGGTTTTATAAAAGACCATACAGATATAATGAAAACAACACGCGACTACCTTGTGAACGCTATGAGTAATTTAAAAGAGAATAGGGCAGAGAACTTTGCGCTGTTTAATATGGAAATACCAGACGTGCCAGATGAAATTCCAACGTTCAAACTTATTGATGCACAAGAGATAATTAAAAAAGAATTTGACGAGGATTGTGCAGGTGCGCCAGACCTAGAGCCACAACACGAGCGACTAATTTGTGAGTATGCAAAAGAAAAACACAATTCTGATTTTGTGTTTATTACACATTATCCACGAAAGAAACGACCCTTTTACACAATGGAAGACGAGGACGACAAAGGATTTACAAAAAGTTTCGATCTTCTTTTCCGCGGACTCGAGATTGCTACAGGCGGACAACGCGTCCATGACTACAAAAAGCTAGTAGAAAATATAAAAGAATGGGGGCTTAATCCTGAGGACTTCGCATTTTATCTACAGGCATTTAAATACGGCATGCCACCAGAAGGGGGAATTGGCCTAGGACTAGAACGCTTAACAGAGAAACTTCTCGGCCTCTCAAATGTAAAAGAAGCAGCACTCTTTCCACGAGACATGAATCGTATTGATACACGATTGAGCGAATAGATCAATGAATCTAAAAAATAAAAACATTGCCATGGTAGGGCTTGGTGTCACTGGCATTGCTTCGGTGCGTTATGCTTTGGCACGTGGTGCTAAAGTGACAATTTGCGAAAGAACTGATTCGCAGGAAATACGAGAGAAAATAAAGGAAATTACAACCGGCTATGAGGTCGATGTAGTTTTAGGCGAGGGGTATTTAGTGGGTCTTAATTACCATGACCTTGTAGTGTTGAGCCCTGGGGTTGATCCAGCTACTCCGGAAATCACTCTGGTCAAAGAAAGCGGAGTACCAATACACAATGACGTAACACTTTTTCTTGAAGAGTGGAATGGGCGAGGACATACAATAGGTGTGACTGGCTCAAATGGCAAGAGTACTACTGTATCTATTATTTATGAGTTACTGAAAGCAAACAATATTCCAACAAAATTAGGCGGTAATATTGGTGTCTCACCACTCGATTGGCTTACGAATAAAGAAATTGCTGATGGTACGGTGGTCATCCTTGAAGTATCTAGTTTCTTACTAGAGCAGTTTAGTAAGGAGCACTACTTCGATACATTTCTTCTTTTAAATATTTCTGATAATCACCTTAATCGCTATGAGGGCAGTATTGAAAAATATATGCAAGTGAAGTTGCAGGGAGTGGCTCACAAGCACACAAAACTCATAGTATCAGGTGAAGATAAATTATTTTACGAGAGAGCATCAGAAATGTCGGGAGCAGAAAACATTTTGTCTGTGCACACAAAAACAATTCCAGAAGGGAATGGTGTGTTTATAAAAAACGATACAGTTGTATATAAACATGAAGACCACGAGAGCGTGCTACTTACTGACATAAATAAAAATAAACTTATTGGTAGCCACAATAAAGAAAATATTGTTTTTGCACTGGCTTCAATCCTAGATTTGAATACAAAGATAGAAAATAATAATCGTGCAGTAGCCAGTTTTGCTGGCTTGCCACACAGAATAGAATATGTAACTAAAGTTAGTGGGGTTGTTTATATAAACGATTCAAAATCAACAAGTCCAGACGCTACAATAAACGCGCTATCTGCTATTGATGAAGAAAAAAATATTGTGCTAATTGCCGGCGGAGAAGATAAAGGTGCTGACTTTAGTGTTCTTGCAGAGTATTTTAAAAAATACCTTAAGGCATTAGTTCTTTTGCCGGGAGAAGGGTCTAGTAAAATTGAGCAAATGGCAAAAGGGTCTATAGATAAGATTAGCTATGCAAAAAATATGAAAGAGGCTGTATTGCAAGCGCAGGAATATGCGAAAAGTGGTGATGGTGTATTACTTTCTCCTGCATCTGCAAGCAAGAATGCATTTAAGGGTTTTGAGGATAGGGGGGAACAGTTTCGGAAGGAGGTAATACTGCTTTCCAAAAAATAATTTTATTAACGACGTAGGGCTCTGGAAGTGTGCGAATGTTTGTTCAAGAGCGAAGCGATTGAACACAAACAGCAGTGCAGGGAGGCGATTAGCCGAGTCGTGAACAAAGGAGCATAGCGACTATTGCACTGCTCACATACACTCCCAGCACTGCAATAATATAGTCGTCTAAAGACTCCTTATTATTGGTTGTGAATTAGTGCAAAGCTTTATTATATGCAAAGCATATAATTCCATCGCTCGGACATTGTGAAAAATGCTCCTCGCGATGGAATTATAGGTCTGATACTCTGTGGTCTCTGCCACAGGGGCCTATATTGGGAAAATCAGTCTAAAAATGGTATTATTTTAGTAATGGCAACAGAATACGTTGTAAAAACAGGGGTTTTTGAGGGTCCGTTGGACCTTCTTTTAGACTTAGTAGAGAAGAGGAAGCTTTTTATTGGAGATATTCCACTAGCAAAAGTTGCCGATGACTACATGGACTTTGTAAAAGATTTCAGTGAATTTCCTACACGAGATGTAGCGAGTTTTCTTTTTATTGCATCTACTTTGGTATTAATAAAATCTAAATTGCTTTTACCATCACTCAAACTTACAGAAGAAGAGGAAGGGGACATAAGAAACTTAGAACGACGACTCAAGCTTTATAAACGAATTAAAAGACTTGGGAAATATGTAAGAGAACGATTTGGAATAAATATTATATTTCCACGTAATAATGCCCGAGAAGTTGAACCAACTTTCTCTCCACATGAGAGCATTACAACAGCAAACTTACATGTAGCAATGAAAGATATGATCGAAAGACTGCCAAAAAAACAAACACCAACAGAGACTGTTGTACAAAAAGTTGTTAGCCTTGAAGAAATGATAGAAAATCTTATCGACCGCATTCGTGATAATATGGCGTTGTCTTTTAGCGACTTTGCTCGCGGGAGAGAGGATAGCAAGAGCACTCCAAAAGAAGAGAAGCTAAATCTGATTGTTAGCTTTCTTGCTATGCTTGAATTAGTAAAACAAGGATCACTAATAGTACAACAAGAAGGAATGTTTAATGAAATAACCATGGAGCGGGACACACAACGCGAAGCGCGTAGCGTATAACCTATAGCGTGTAGCGTAAGACTTTTTACAACACACAGAATAAATTAAAAATAATGACACAAACAAAAATCCAAAAAATAAATACTAAGAAGATATTTATTAATACAGGCTATATGTTACAAGCTATACGCTACACGAGAATATGACATTGAACGCACAAATTGAAGCAATACTTTTTTTTAAAGCAGAGCCAGTTAGTATGCGTGGCCTCGCGCGCATGCTAAAAGTAAGTGAATCAGAAGTTGCTGATGCGATACCCATACTTGAAGGACATCTTACTGAACGCGGACTCCGTATTGTTTATAAAGACGATGATGTAATGTTGGGCACTGCACCAGAAGTGGGAAACCTTATTGAAGAGATAATAAAAGAAGAACTGTCTCGTGATCTAGGGAAAGCAGGCCTTGAGACATTGTCGGTAGTACTCTATCATGGACCAGTGACTAGAGCGGATGTTGACTATATTAGGGGTGTAAATTCAACTTTTGTGTTAAGGAATTTATTAGTTAGAGGTTTAGTAGAAAAGATACATAATCCAAACGACCAAAGGAGTTTTCTATATAAGCCAACATTTCAGTTGCTGTCGTTTCTTGGTATTACTAGAGTCGAAGATTTGCCAGAATATGATGCAAGTAAGCAAAGTATAAAGAATTTTATTACAAACGAAACAGGCAGTGAGGAGGACGAGGATAATATTATATTAAACAATAATAAATAAAATTATACATGGAAGAGAACGGCCAAGAAAAAAATAGTCTTAACAAAGAGAACGATAGCATGTCGTCAACTATGGTGAAATCAGGAGGTAATTTCCCTCTGATGAAAATAAGCTCACGGCAGCTTATGGTTTTGGGAGGACTTGGCCTCTTGATTATTATGCCAATAATTGCCAGATACAATAATTCAGACAATAGTAGTTTAGAGAGTATTGTGATTAAAAAAGAAGAAACTATAACCAAAAACCCATTTGAGGCTCTTGTCCTAGAAGCCAAAGCAGTTTATGTGCTTGATGTAGCAAAAGGCAAAGTATTGTACTCATACAATGAAAATACCCGCATGCCACTAGCATCTCTTACTAAAATTATGACTGCGCTTGTTGCATCAGAGATGGTTCCACAATCAACTGTAGTATCAGTAAAAGCAGAAGACATAGCGCTTGAAGGAGACTCAGGGCTACTTACAAATGAGCGTTGGAGGCTGTCTGATATTATAGATTTTACACTCATGACTTCATCAAACGACGGAGCCAGTGCCATTGCTTCTGTGGCGGGATCTTTGGGGCAAGTTGAATATGATACACCTGCCAAAATAGCAAAAAAGTCTTTTGTAGCAAGGATGAATGAAAAAGCACAGGAAATGGGATTGTTTAGCACGTATTTTTTAAACGAAACTGGTCTTGATAAAAATTCTTTTGTAAGTGGAGCATATGGAACAGCACGGGATGTTGCATATTTGATGTTGTATGCTATTAGTAGTAAAACTCCATTTCTTGAAGCTACAACATTTTCAAAAACATCCATAACTTCACTAAGCAATATATCGCATACAGCAACAAATACTAATAGTTCAGTCAATGCTATTCCTGGCCTGATTGCCTCAAAGACTGGATTTACAGAACTTGCGGGCGGAAATCTTGTCATTGCTTTTGATGCGGGGTTTGGTAAACCTATCGTTATTTCGGTACTAGGGTCAAGTATTGAAGGTAGATTTAGCGATATAGAGAAATTGTCAAAAGCATCACTCACTGCGATAACCCAATAGAAATATGATTATTGATGTAATAAAAATATTTATTCCTACAGCGACTGCATTTTTTATCGGGATTGCAATTACGCCATTTGTTTCGCACTATCTTTATAAACATAAGATGTGGAAGAAGAAATCTGGCAATTTAGTTGGTCTTGGCGGGGGAGGAACGCCAATTTTTAATGAATTACACAAAGAGCGTGATACGGGTACGCCACGTATGGGAGGCATTATTATATGGGCAAGTGTTTTGGCAACAATCTTTTTTTTCTGGTTACTGGCGCAGGTTTCTTCATCAGAATTTTGGAAAGAGATGGATTTTTTGAGTAGAGGCCAAACATGGTTGCCACTTTTTACTTTAATTGCGGCATCCCTTGTAGGTCTAGTGGACGACCTTTTTCAGATAAAAGGAAAAGGGGACTATTTAGCTGGGGGGCTTTCTTTGAAAGTACGAATTAGCCTAGTTGTTTTAATAGCATTAATAGGTGCATGGTGGTTTTTTGTAAAACTTGGAGTCTCAGGCATCATGGTACCTTTTTATGGCGAGCTTGAGCTAGGACTTCTTTTTATACCACTTTTTGTTATTACGATGGTGGCGTTATTTTCCGGAGGGGTGATAGATGGTATAGACGGGCTTTCTGGAGGGGTGATGACTTCAATTTTTTCTGCCTACGCTCTCATAGCATTTTTTCAAAATCAAATAGACCTTGCCGTATTTAGTGCTGTAATTGCAGGAGGAACATTAGCCTTTTTATGGTTTAATATACCGCCAGCTAGATTTTATATGACAGAAACTGGAATACTTGGGCTGACTGCCACCCTTACTGTAGTTGCTTTTCTTACAAAGGCTGTTGTAGTACTACCTATAATAGCACTACCGTTACTTATTGCACCTACATCCTCGTTAATACAAGTATTATCAAAGCGATTCCGCCATGGTAAAAAAGTATTTTTAGTTGCTCCAATACATCACCATTTTGAAGCATTGGGATGGCCTTCATATAAGGTAACTATGCGTTTTTGGATTATTTCTATTATTTTTGCCATGATTGGTGTGGTGATTGCACTTATTGGATAATATGAAACGACGCCGTGCAGATAAAATATTTTTTGGTATAGTCGTTGCCCTTGCGTTAGTAGGGATTTTTATATTTACGTCTGCATCGCTAGGTTTATTTGCTCGTGATGGTGCTGCATTTTCAACGGTAGCACTTAAGCAAATAATTTTTGGAACACTTGGGGTGGTATCTCTATTATTTTTTGCAAACTTAGATTATCGTATTTGGAAAAAGTACTCATTTTATATTTTTATGATATCACTTGCTCTTGTTGCACTTGTTTTTGTATCGAGCATTGGTTTTTCTTCAGGTGGCGCAACGCGATGGATTGATCTTGGTTTATTTACATTCCAGCCGGCGGAGTTATTGAAGTTTGGATTTATAGTATATTTTGCAGCCTTACTTTCTTCGTTAAAAACAAAAGTGTACACTACTCAGTATGGACTTTTACCAATGGTCATTTTTTTAGTTGTTATAGGGGGCATACTTTTAAAGCAACCGGATATGGGGACACTTATGGTGATTGTTGTGACAGCCATCGCTATGTTTATTGGCGCTAATGGAAAGTGGAGTCATATTGGAGTTGTGTCAGCTGGAATCATAATTGTATTTATTCTAGTGTTATTTACAAAACCTTATGCTATGGAGCGAGTTCTCACTTTTCTTGAACCTGGACGGGACCCTCTTGGTGCAAGCTACCAATTGCAACAATCTTTGATTGCTGTAGGTTCGGGTGAAGTTGCGGGTAGGGGGTTTGGGCAGAGTATACAAAAATTTAAATATCTACCTGAACCCACAGGAGATTCTATTTTTGCCGTCGCTGCTGAGGAGTTTGGGTTTATTGGAAGCACTATACTTGTAGGCCTTTTTCTAGCATTTGCATACAGAGGATTGCATATAGCAAATCGTGCGCCAACACAGTTTGGTGGACTCTTGGTGCTTGGACTTGTTATACTTATTGTGGTGCAGTCGTTTATAAACATTTCATCAATGTTGGGACTTTTCCCTCTGACCGGCATGCCTCTGCTTTTTGTTAGTCAAGGCGGGACAGCGCTATTTTTCACGCTTCTTGAGGCAGGCGTTATATTAAATGTTTCAAAATATAAAAAAAATAAATTAATATGAGAGTACTTTTTACTGCAGGTGGTACTGGGGGACATTTTTACCCAATCATTGCCATTTCTGAAAAATTGAATAAATTAATTGAAAAAAATAAGCTATATAATGTAGAGTTGCTTTTCATGTCTGATAAAGTGTTTGATGAGAACCTTCTAACACAAAACCATATTACATTAAAAAAGATTTCTACAGGAAAGCTTCGGCGGTATTTTTCTTTCGAAAACTTTATAGACATATTTAAGACAGTATATGCTGTCCTTAGCGTGCTTATACAAATGTATAAGATTTATCCTGATGTTGTTGTTGGAAAAGGCGGGTATGCAAGTTTCCCAGCACTATTTGCAGCTAGGTTTTTTCGTATACCCGTTATTATCCATGAGTCTGATAGCGTGCCTGGCAAAGTAAATAAATGGGCAGGGAAGTTTGCATATAGGATTGCTGTTTCTTATCCAAGTGCAGCAGAATTTTTTCCAAAAGACAGGACAGCCTTGGTGGGTAACCCACTTAGAGAAGCGGTATTGTCACTATCAGAGGGTGGAGCAGAGCTGCTTGGACTTGAAGAGGGGATACCAACAATTTTTATACTTGGAGGATCACAAGGCTCTCAAAAAATAAATGACACTATAATGCAGATTGTTGGTAGTTTAGTTAAAAATTATCAAATAATACATCAGACCGGCAAAGCAAACATAAAAGATGTTGAAAATATATCTAAGTCAGTTTTGCGAGATAATGAACACAGGGATCGTTATAAGGCCTTTGGGCACTTAAACGATGAAGCAATGAAGATGTCTGCTGGTGCTGCAGATATTATTGTTTCTCGTGCAGGCTCAAGCATTTTTGAAATTGCTGCGTGGGGTTTGCCGTCCATCCTTATTCCATTACCTGATTCAGGAGGTGATCACCAACGTAAAAATGCGTTTACCTACGCTCGCACTGGTGCAGCTGTTGTAGTAGAAGAAGCAAATCTTACACCACATCTACTAGAAACAGAAATTAATCGTATAATGGAGGATGATAACGAGCGAGAGAAAATGAAAGTTGCAGCAAAAGGGTTTGCAAAGCTTGATGCTGCAGAGAAAGTCGCTGAGCAGATTATGCAGGTACTGTTAGAGCATAGGCAATAATCTCGTTTTTATTAGCGACGTAGAGCGAGTGAAATATATATGCCCCTGTGGCAGAGACCACAGGGTAATGTCGGAGCTCGCAAGTCTCGC
>ENA-ORDP01001761-ORDP01001761.1-marine-sediment-metagenome-genome-assembly--contig:-NODE-1761-length-11386-cov-2.605242_pt1 | contig 11386 bp, 14 predicted proteins | sample MGYA00248627_ERZ508539 | MGnify/ENA primary metagenome ERZ508539 (study PRJEB26208, sample SAMN05571518) | marine sediment metagenome | biome: deep sea; feature: Hydrothermal vent; material...
GTATAGGCCAGACATTCTGTCTGGCCACATTAGTTAGAAATAAAGAGTTAGAGAAGAATTAAATAGCCCTGTGAAGGATAAGTTATTTCTTTAATTTTCGCATATTTTATCTTATATTTTCGAGGCTATGACCCAAATAGTTAATTGTCTGCAGTGATAAACCTGTCACTTATTGGTTTATCATTGCCGACATTATCCATGGTAAAAAATGATTTCATCAGAGAAACCCCTATCAGATCAGCAACGTCTCACACGTTGGAGACTCTCTACCTTTTGGGTGATGTTGATTGGCTACATCGGCTATTATCTTTGTCGGAAGAATCTATCAGCCGCCCTTCCGATCCTTGAAGATACCTTTGGATACACCAATGACCAGTTAGGACTGATTGGTCTTTACTCTGGCATTGCCTATGCCGTGGGAAAATTGATTAATGGCCCTCTGGGAGATAAAATAGGGGGGCGTCGAATCTTCCTTATCGGGATGGCAGGGGCGATCTTCTTCAATATACTCTTCGTTCAGTTTTCCACACTCACTATGTTCATTATTATCTGGTGTTTAGTCCGCTACTTCCTGTCTATGGGCTGGGGAGGGATCATTAAAGTAATTGGAGCCTGGTACGAGCCGGAACGCAATGGGACGATCATGGGTCTGATCAGCCTGAATTACCAGTTTGGTGGGGTAATCGCTACACTCTTTGCCGGATTGGTAATTTATATAGTTGGCGAGTGGGACTTGGGGACTGTTTGGGACAAACTATTTATATTTCCTGCTGCAGTACTGGGAGTTATCTGGATTTTATCCTTTTTCCTATCCAAAGAAAGTCCTCAATCGGTGATCCCAGGGACCAGGTTTGGCCAGAGTGAATCAGGGAAAAAACCAGTAGTAGACTTTGAATCCATGGGTGATAAGAAGGTATCTATCTTTACCATGCTTAAAACCCTGTTTAAGATACCTATTTTTCTGCATTTATTGCTATTCAGCTTTCTTACAACAGCGTTACGCTCTGTATTTTTCTTTTGGACACCCAAGTTTCTGAGTGACATAGGGATGAATCATTCCAACGCTATTCTTAAATCAGCCATATTCCCTTTCTTAGGCGTTTTGGGGACAGTTTTATTGGGTTGGTATACGGATAAATATGCTCCCAACGGGAATCGAGCGAAGATGATGTGGGTGATGCTTGTTGGACTGGTGATTACACTTATTGCTATATCCCTTATTGTCCCATACCGCCTGGAATATCAGAATCTCATTGTTGCATTGTTAGGCCTCAGCGGATTTTTCCTCTTGGGACCCTACTCAATGAGTGCAGGATGCCTCACTTTGGATATAGCTGGGTCTAAGGGTGCGGCTAGTACGTCCGGTATGATCGATGGCGTGGGCTATTTAGGAGAAGCCATAGCAATTTGGGCCGTTGGGACCCTGTCGATCTCTTCTGAGGCATGGTCAGTGGGGGATGTATCCATCAGTTCCGGCGGATGGTCCAATGTCTTCATGGTCTTGAGTGGATTAGCTTTACTATCCGTGTTTTCAGCGGTATTGATGAGTGGTTATTTTAAAAGGCAGGCTAAAAAAAAATCGATAACTTGATGAAAACAGTGGCTTAGATGAGTTTAAAATACTGTTTGCTTTTTGGACGGAGTCGATTATTATTGTTGACCTTTATATCAGAAGATGTTTAAATTCACATAGGTGGAGGTGATGATGGTTGAAAAAAACACTTCGTTCAGCCCGGTAAGAACCTTTCGGGAAGAGTGGGCAAAGTATAAAAAAAAGAATAATATCTCTAGCGACATGCCACGTAAAGCTGGAAGTGCAAAAGGGTTGATCAAAATGAGCGAAGATTTCGATGACCCTATTGAAGATTTTAAAGAGTCTATGTGAACCGTTTTCTATAAACCCAAAGCGATATGAATAATACTGCATTAACCCAATTGATAAATACTTACGGCAGTAAAAGCCCGGGCTATCAAAAAGACAAAAAGCCTGTAGCTGTGTTTGACTGGGATGATACCTGCATTTTTAACGATATTGGTGAAGCCACATTCCGTTTTCAGGCCTATCATTTGAGGTTTAAGCTAAGTTTCGATGAGTTTAGCTTGAAGCTTTCTGACCAGATGAATGGATATTCAGAAATTACTTATGCCTCTCAAAGTGTATCCTTAAAAGATCTTAAGGCTGACCTCCTGGCCGATTATGCTGTCCTTTTGCCCTTAATCAATGGAGGGAAGTTTGAACAGGCTAAAAAGACTGCTGAGTACAGAGATTTTATAGTAAAACTTCCTTTTATTTATGATGGACTCTACAATAGCGAAGGATTAGGCCCCAAATTCGCCTACCCGTGGGTGGTGCGTTTTTTGGCAAACCATACAAAAGATGAAGTGAAGAATCTGGCTAAAGAAACTCTCAGACAAGAACTAACGGATAATGTAGAAGAAATTACATTGACCAGTCCGGATATGGGGAAAGCCGGATGTGTCAATCATGTAAGGAAAAAAGGGATCCGTATCCAGCGTCTTATGATTGACCTCATGAACACTTTAAGAGAGAATGGTTTCGACATATTTGTTGTCACAGCCAGTCAAGAAGCGATCGTTCAGGGGGTTGCCGAAGAGTACGGATATGATGTTCCTAATGATCATGTCTTTGGAATCCGCCTTCAGATCAAAGATAATCGGTTGACAGATGAGGTGATCGATACTCTGGAGTATCCCATCAATTATCGTTCGGGGAAGGTAACTGTCATAAAGAATCATCTCCCACGCCCTCCCATATTTATTGCAGGGGACAGCAATTCAGACTATACCATGCTGACAGCCTTCCCTGAAACAGCCTTACGTCTCATTGTAAATCGCAATCTAAAAGGCGATATGGCATTACTCTATGCAAAAGCTCTACAGGACAAGGAGCACTATATTCTTATAAATAGAGATGAGGATCGTGGAATATTCATTTCATGGTGATTTCACCTTCTATAGGGATTAATCGCCCTACAGTAATAAGACTCATTGATTAACAGGTGTCATTTGAGCTGTTCTATTTCTTCAACAGTCAGTTGAGTGGTTTTTGAAATCAAATCAATCTCAAGCCCCTGCTTAAGCATCAATTGAGCTATTTCATGCCTTCCTTTTTCAATACCTTTTTCAATACCTTTTTCAATACCTTGCTCAATACCTTTTCTCTCAGCCAACTCAAGGTCTGTCAGATATTTCCTCTCGCCCTCCACAATAGACTCATAGATATCTTTAAGCTGTTCATCCTGTGTGAATCGTTTGTAGAGACGATCAGCCTTTTCAAGGATCTCATCGTCCTTAATAATCACTTTCATGAATTCATCCTCCTTACCTTCATACTTAAAAAAATATAACCATTTTTCCAAAGAGTTAAGGTTTTTTGGTATTTTCTTTGTAAAATTAAGAAGTTCTATAAAATAGATGGATAAATGATTGGTTAAAACCAAGTCATGATCATCATTTTTTGTGAGCCTAAAACAACTATAATAGTCATTGTGCTCTTTAATCAGGTGGAAGTGAAGCAAATTAATACTAATCACCGGGTGAAGCTTTGTGTAATGTTCCCCTTCCTTTATTTGTGAGCTATAGAGCTTTGCCCAGTAGTAAAGAGCCCTGTGTTTATAGGTTTCATCCCCGCTGGACTGAATCTCAATGTTATAGATTTTTCCCTTATTATCTTTTCCCTTAACATCCAGAATGGTGAGTTTATCTTTAGGAAAGGTTTGCAGGTTAAAGGGGTTTAGAATATCGACAGAGGCAATTCGTGTTGATCCCGAGTGACCCAGGACATCATTGATAAATCGCAAAAGAAGATCTTCATGACCTGCTGAACCGAAAAGGTATTTAACAAAAATGTCTGAGTAAGCGTGTACAATCACCGGTTTATAAACCTTGCTTCAGGCTGTCAGAGAAAAGTTGACAGCCTTGTATATGAGTTAGATTTTAATGGTATGGACTTTTTTGCTGATCACCGTGTCGCCCCTGTATTCCTTCACATCCAGGAGTTTACCTTTCGTATTGTAGTTATAGATGGCTTTTAGGATATTACCATTGTTATTGGTGGCTTTGATGAGAATGACGTTTTTCCCATCACTTTTATACTCGTAATGGACGCCCGTATACTTGCCATTAATCGATGTGTAACTTGTATAAGAGATTTGCATCAGCCCACTTGGCACGTTCCCCTTTTCCACATTAGCTTTAATGGTCTTGAAGAAGTTATTGGTTGTTCTGTCCTTCATGAAGCTGATGTTTACAAAAAAGTCCCGGTCAAAAGGGTCTAAATCCCTTTCCATAGATTGAAATTGTTGGTTTAGAAATCTCTGATGGGCTTTCATGAGGTAAGCGATTTGCCCTTCCACTGTACTGATATTGATTTTGTTGGATCTTGGCTTTTTAGGGTCAGGTTGTTGAGATTGTTTATCTGTAACACTGCAAGTACCTACAACCAAAGTAATAAGGATGAGTGAAACAATGAGTTTGAGCCGCTTCATGAAGTCCTCCATAAATATATTGATTTTTGTCATTCTATTAAACCCTTTGAGCATTCCTTTTATTCCACTTTTTTTAAAAATCAGTTGACTTATTCATCGGCTCCAAATACTTTTAGGATGAATCATGAGGAGTCGAACCATGAAGATTTCCCTGTATTTGATATTCCTGGTGATACTGACCCTCTCTGTGTTTGGCGGTCAGGATAGTTTCCTGAAGGGTAAATATACTTTATATTTACCGAATACAGACAGCTGGCAGCACCATTCCATAACAATCAACAAGGTTTCCACCAGGTGGATCAAGGGAATTATCAAACTGGATTTCTCAATCGGCCCACAAGCCAAAGAACCCAGTCCATGGGAGATCCTTCATTCTATTCCTTTCAGGGCCAACTATGATCATGAAACTAAAAAGCTGACTTTTAGTGTAAAAGTTAACTTACTTAGACCCCATAAATATCATTTTAGGGGATATTTTCTTGATAGCAATGACTTTAAAGGGATTGTAGGAATCTATAAAATCAACGGAAAGGAAGTCGGTGGGTTTTTAGCCCAAAGAAAAACGAAATAAATATCATAAGGACTTATAGGGTGGTTAAAAAGGTTATTATAGGTATCGTCATGATCTATGCAGGGGTGCTGGCAATTATTCTGCTGGCAGCCTCTTACAAACAGAAGATCACAAGAAATCAGTTTCATATCCTTATCCAGCAGGAGCCTGAAGACCTCAATCCTATCCTTGGATCCATGTCTGCCGCCGCCCAGATCGAAGAAGCTATCTTCAAGCCAATGGTTCAGATTGACCGGAATGGTAAACCTATACCCATACTGGTAAAACGGATTCCTACGATAGAAAACGGCGGTGTAGAGCTTATTGAGCCGCCTAAACCTGTGTATGACTCAGTTTATTATGACGTTTTCCCCCCTTTGAGAGACTATATGCGCATTATGGACAAGGTTGTCAGGAAACCAAAACACTGGATGAGAGTCACCTGGGACTTTAAAGAAGGTTTGGTCTGGGAGGATGGACACCCTCTGGGGCCGGATGACGTGATCTTTACATGGAAAGTGATTATGAATGATCAGGTTCAGGCGAGAAGCCGGGATGTGGAAAAGCGGATCTATTCTATGGTAAAGGATCCCAATGATCCACAACGCCTTATTGTCATATGGAAAGAAACTTATGCCTTTTACTATCAACGTCATCTCATGCTCCCAAAACATATTCTGGAAAAGGAATATAAAAAGAACCCCGCCAGATTTCATCAGACAAAGTTCAATAGAAAGCCTGTAGGAAATGGCCCTTTTCGCTTAGTGGAATGGGTTCCAGGGAATTATATCTACTTGAAACGAAACGAGAATTATCCTGAAGCATTGGGTCCTAAAGCTAAATTGGATAGTATATGGTTCCAGTTTGTGGGTGACACAAATTCCATGATGGTATCTCTTCTGTCAAAGCATGGAGATGCCATCACGACAGTTGGCGTGAGCTTTGATCAGGCCATTGCTTTCGATGAACGTTATGGCCTTGAATCCCGTTCTAAAAAGAAGTTCAAGGTTCATAAGGTGGAAGGGATCACCTGGGAACATTTGGACATCAATATGGACGATCCCATCCTCAAGGATCGAAGGGTGAGAAAGGCTCTCATGCATGCTATTGACCGTGATGGGATTGTAAAGAACTTTTTTCGTAATGAATTAAAAAAGGCGGATAGCTGGCTCCCTCCACGGCATCCGGGTTATCATCCGGGTATCTATAGATATTCCTATGACCCGAAAAAGGCTATTAGTCTTTTAGAACAGGCTGGTTGGGACAGGGTTAATGAGGATAATATTCGTGTAAATAAGGCTGGCAAATCCCTAAGACTCACTCTCATCACAACGGCCGGGAATAAGGCAAGAGAGCGTGTTCAGGTCGCCATTAAGGAGAATCTTAAGGTTATTGGTATCTATTTGGACATCGGTAAAAATCAAAGTGCTATGGCCCTGTTTGGGACAACCATACCTCAAAGAAAGTTTCAATTGGCCATGTATGCGTGGTCTTTCTCACCCCTATCCCATGGAGAAGAGATGTGGACCATTGAAAACATACCCTCTGAAAAAAACGGCTATAAAGGGGATAATATTCCCGGATACAAGAATCGCAGGGTGGATAACATTCACAGGCTGATTCCGGAGACTTCTGACCCTAAAGAACGAAAGAAGCTATTTATTGAGCAGCAGGATATTTGGATACAAGACCTGCCGGCGATTCCCCTTTTTTTCAGGACACAGGTCTCCATTACCCGTCCTGAAGTGGATAACTGGAAGCCCTTGGGGACAGATACTCCTGTCACATGGAACTGTGAGCAGTGGGCATTTAAACGTTGATTATAGTAAGACGGTGAAAGGTTTACGGTAGACGGTTTACGGTTTTGGGGACGTGACAACCCACGACAAATCCCTCTTCCATCCACCGTATACCGTATACCGTATACCCTTCTTCATACGAGGTCGTCATGCCATTTGTTTTAAACCGCTTGATACAGATGATAATTGTTTTATTCATCCTCTCGTTTGTCGTTTTTATGCTGATAGACCTCATGCCGGGGGACGCCACCACCCGACTGAAGATGGAAAATCCGGGTATTAAAAAAGACGACCTGAATCGACTTGTCAAGCTGAGAGGCCTGGATCGTCCAGCACGAGTCCAATACTTTTTCTGGCTCAAACGGGTGATCCAGGGGGACTTAGGCTATTCGATCACTTATAAAATCCCTGTGAAAGAAATGATCGCTGATAAACTGATCACAACCCTGAAGCTGGCCATCCCCGTATTGATCCTCACTTTAGCTATCGCTGTGCCAATCGGTATTATAGCGGGTATTCGTCAATATTCTGTCTTTGATTACTCGGTCAACCTTTTGGCCTTCATCGGATTTTCTGTTCCAACCTTTGTATTGGGGTTACTTGCCATATTATTCTTTGCTCAATACTTAAATCTCTTCCCACCTATAGGCTTGGGGACACCGGAAAATGATGACTGGCTGGATCAAGTACAGTATCTTGTTCTACCTGTATTGACTCTAAGCTTTTATGACACGGGCAATTGGGTGAGATATATTCGTGGTACCTTATTGGAGGTGATTAAACAGGATTATATACGTACAGCAAGGGCCAAAGGTCTTCCGGAGGATGTGGTGATCGTTAAACATGCTATGAGAAATATATTAATACCATTCATCACTATATTTGCCCTGTCTATCCCCGTTTTATTTAGTGGAGCTCTCATAACCGAGAAGGTATTCGGGATACAGGGGATGGGCCATCTTCTTTATGATTCAGCAACGAGCAGCGACACGGATGTGGCCATGGCGGCTTTTCTGTTCATCGCTATGCTGACTTTGTTCTTTAATTTCCTGGCTGACATACTGTATACGGTGGTTGATCCCAGAGTGCGGATTAAAGGGAGAAAGGGATGAATGGATTATACAACCTGTAGGGGCAGGTTTGTGGGGTAGTTTCAGTTTGATGAACCCATTAACTGTACTTTGATAGACTGATTAGGAGACCTTATGAAACAGGTTATCATTTTATTCATTCTTCTCATTTTATGGAGTCTAAGTTACGCTCGGGCTAAATTACTCAATGAAAAAGAATTAGAAGGCGCTACAGAGTATATGAATCTGGACGAAGCTTTGAGAGAGCCTCTCATGGTTCGTAAGCTGAAACTCAGTTATCAGGTTCTTAAAAAGCTACCCAAAGAGATTGCCCAACTTAAGAACTTACAGGTTCTCAATTTACAGGGGAGTCACCTAAAAACCCTTCCCAAGGAAATCGGACGCCTTTACTTCCTCCAAAAGCTTTACCTGGACGGCAATCAGATCACATCATTACCCAGGGAGTTTGGCGATCTCTACAACATGAAAGAGTTATACTTAAAGGGAAATCAACTGAAAACTCTTCCCAGAGAGATAGTTAGCCTTCATAACCTGATAATTCTTGACCTGCAGAGGAATAAGATCCAATCCTTATCCGGTGACCTATGGAATCTTGTCCAGTTGAAATCCCTTAATTTAAGTTATAATGAACTGATAAGCCTTCCTCGTGGGATATGGAATCTCAAGAAATTAGAGTCTCTCGATCTAGGTTATAATAAACTACAGCATTTACCAGAGGGGATTACAAAACTCAAGAATCTTAAGAAGCTGAACCTAGGGGTCAATCAGCTTAAAACCTTACCTCAAAAGATCAAGGACCTCGAGAACCTGAAGGTTTTAGCATTAAATATGAATAGATTAGCCAAGCTGCCGCTTGAGATAGGAGAACTCAAGAACCTGCATTATCTGAACTTGAGGGATAACCGACTCAAAGCACTTCCTGAAGAGATCGGAAAGCTCAGGAAGCTGGCGATCCTGGTTATAGGGAATAATAGGCTGACTAGAAAAGAGATCAGTAAAATCAAAAGCTTTTACCCAAATGCCAAATCAGGTTTTAACAGCTTAATATGGTTGGGTGGACTGCACGAACAGCCTTTATGGCCTCAATAGGAATAAGAATAATTTTCCTGATTTCCCTTGATTTTTTCTTATTATCGAGTTATCATTCTATTATAAGCTTTTAAGGAGGTCTAAAATGCAATGTCCAATTTCTAAGGATCCATTGGAAGTTATAGAACACGAGGGCCAGCAGTTACATAGATGCACCCAATGTTCGGGTTTGCTTCTTGCGACCGATGTCTTTAAGGAGCTGCAAAAGGAGAACGATCATCATTTAGCTTCCCTTCTATCCAAAGATGATACTAAAAGATTGGCTCACAAGGGAACACGACAATGTCCATCTTGTAGTACCAATATGGAGACCAGTCAATTTGAGTGGGATGCAGACGTTGAGATCGATTATTGTAAGACCTGTTCTCTTATCTGGCTGGATAGGGGTGAATTAGATCGAATTCATGAGCATATAAAAAAGGAATATCCCGAACTCATAGAGAGTGAGTTTACCCATGACACGCGAAAGTTCTTCAATTGGATTAAATATCTATTGTCCAAGGCGGAGCCCTTCACGCCAAAAGTTGGCTGACGACGTTGTGAACTATAGATTGCCATCTTTAACTGCTAAATGCAGGGATAGACCTATGAAACCGTCGTATTAATCAATTATACGGGCAATTGATTCTTAAAATTAAATGATTCATTACCAACACGTTATAGAGACAAACACACCGGTCTGCCCCCTAGGGGGACCGGTAATCTATAAAGATGATCAGCCGGTCAAGATTAATTTTCCTTGCTTATCATCAAAAAATTGCTTATTATTTCCAATATTCGTTGCCGAGAATGTCGACGTTTTTCAGAGGAGTATTCCATTGAATTGGACTCAGGTTCTTGCAATTGTTCTTCCTGTGATGTTTGCCATTGTTATCGGATTATTTTATAATAATCGCCGGCTGGATGATCTAAGAACAGACACAAACAAACGTTTTGATGATGTCAACAAACGCTTTGATGATGTCAACAAACGTTTTGATGACCTTCGCCTTGATATAAATACCCGATTTAATGCTATGAATGAGGATGTCAAGGAATTAAAAACCGATGTTCGGGAGATTCGCAATCTGCTGATTGAGTTATTAAAGAAAGAATCCGTCGGTTAAGTAGCCTGGGTGATCCGCCGGGTTGCCTCTAGAACAACGGGCTGATTCGACCGTTTTCTGTGTATCTATCCTTTTACAGGACAAACACACAGGCTCATCCCCAGGGAAGCATCCCTTCATTACTTGGCATCCAGTTTTGCCAATGCTTCTTTAGCCGCCTTACGCAGGGAAACGCTGGGGTGTTTTAGAAACCGCCTAATAGACGATCTTCCTCTTTCGTCCTTCAGTTCACCTAAAGCAATGATCAGTTCCTTCTTGACAAAATGGTTTTTCTCAATCTTTAGTCTGCGTACAAGGGCCTTTACGGCATTCCGATACTTGAGATTGGCTAAGGCTTTACAGGCCATCCTTCGGACGAAGGAGCTTTTGTCGTTGAGAGCCTTACTGAGGGGTTTCACGGCTTTTTTGTGACGGATTTTCACTAATTTCCTCATGGCGGTGAGTCGGACAGCCGAATTGGAGCTTTTCATCTTATGGGCCAAGTAGTTGACTCTTCTTTCAATGGCTCTCACATCGTATTTGGCATGGATTGTATTGTAAAACGTGGATAGGAAAAGGGTTAAAGATAAGAGGATAAAAGCTTTCTTCATGGTGACACTCCTTGATGGTGTGAGGATCGGCAAAAAAGAGAAATACTTAACAGGGTTGAAGGTCTTTAGTTTCTAACTTAAGAGGAGCTATTCATTTGCCGGTAAAACATCTATTCTTAAAAAGAGATACGACACTTTGGCAAAAGCTTTTTAATCTTCGTTTTTTTCCTTTGAAGCTTGTTCTTGAGATAGATTTTTCCCGTATTTTATCTTCAGACCGTATTGATGACTTAAGTTCATCACGATTTGATGGACATTTTCAACGTATGTATTCATATCGTGATTTGCCTTTTCATCCATTTCTTTTTGTGCTTTATATTTAGCTTCCAATATAGGGTTAGAAATCATCTTTTTCCTCTGTAGGACTGAGAACCTGAAATTGAGATATGAACTCTAATATCGCAGGTTTATTGGGATATTCCTCTTCAGCAAGTTCAGCCAGAGTTTCTTCAGAAATCCATATGTCATAATTCCTGGATTCTTTCTCCCACCATATTTTACTTAAATCAATAAAAGTTTTAATCTCTTTTCTATCATCAAATAGATAGCTTGGGATGGTCGTATCGAAATAGACTGTTTTTTTCATGGGTCTTCTCTGTTAAAATACAACACGACACTTGGGTAATAGCTTTTTAATCTTCTCTTTCTCTTTC
>ENA-ORDP01001762-ORDP01001762.1-marine-sediment-metagenome-genome-assembly--contig:-NODE-1762-length-11381-cov-2.676761_pt1 | contig 11381 bp, 12 predicted proteins | sample MGYA00248627_ERZ508539 | MGnify/ENA primary metagenome ERZ508539 (study PRJEB26208, sample SAMN05571518) | marine sediment metagenome | biome: deep sea; feature: Hydrothermal vent; material...
GCTGGGCACGGTTCTCGGCCTGGACAACAAGCGGATTCAGTTCACGCCAGATCTTCTTCCATCCGATATATTGGGGGTCAATATCTATGAGCAAAAAGCAGAGGCCTTTCGCTTTTCTCCGGGACCCGTGTTCTCAAACATCGTCTTGGCCGATGAGATTAATAGAGCAAGCCCTAAGGTCCAATCTGCCCTCTTGGAGTGTATGGCAGAGAGACAGGTGACCGTGGATAATGTAACCTATCCCCTGGACGCCTTCTTCTTTGTGATTGGAACGCAAAATCCCCTTGAGACGGCCGGGACTTACCCTCTTCCACTGGTTCAACTGGATCGTTTTCTCATGAAGTTGGACATGGGTCATATTGACTCAGCCACGGAAGTTGACATCCTGAAGGATTATAACACCATTATTTCCCACCCTGATGATCTCAAAAAGGTGTGTACGAGACAGGATATCCTGGATATGAGAGAGTTATCCCATAGTGTGTTTTGTGAAGTAGAGGTCTATGATTGTATTGTGGATATCGTCCAAAAGACGCGTCACCACCCAGCCATACGCTATGGAGCCAGCACCCGAAGTGCTATCATGCTCCTCCAGGTCGTGAAGGTCTGTTCTATCATGGAAGGCAGGGATTACGTGATTGAGACAGACATCAAACGATTCGCTCACCACGTATTCTTTCACAGACTCCTCTTTAAAGAAGGAGCCAAAAATCCCTCTGTGATCCTCGCATCCATCATTGACGAATGCGTGGAAAAGATCACCCTATCCAATAGAAAGTTCATCAGATAGAAATCAATTAACTACCTGTAGGGGCTTGATTAATCAAGCCCCTACAGGTAGTAGTAGTCATGACTAATTTAAGGGTCTTAAATAAAATAAGCCACTTTCGCTCTAAGAGCGATGTCATACATGGCGGCAACACCACAAATGTTGGCTGGAACCAACCATTCGTCAGCATCAAATCCCATCACCTCTAAGGAAGGCGCACAAACCTGAAACTTGACATCCAGATCCACAGCCATTTCAATCATTTCTTCCAATGGTTGCATCTTACCTTTCATCATGTGGTTAAAGAGCTTGCGGCCGATGGGGCCAAAAGCCATTTGTGATGGTTTCAGAGATTTACTAGTGGCTGGTAACATAATGTTGATCATCTTGTGGAAGAAGCCTTTACCCTTAAGACGCCTTCCCTTCTTGATCACGCTACATCCCCAGAAAGTAAAAAACATGGTGACTTCCATTCCCATGGCCACAGCACCGTTGGCCATCATAAAGGCCGCCATCGCCTTGTCAAAGTCCCCTGAGAAAACTATGATAGATACCTTGTCTTCTGGAAGATGCTTTTTAATCTCCGCTAACTGAGAATCAACCTCGGTCTTCACTAAATCCTTAATATTTTGCTCAACAGCTGTACTCATGCTTGAACCCCCTTCAAAGTTTGCATTTTATTGTTATTTAAATAAATAAACCCATTATTCTCTTGCCATTCTTTCTAATCGTTAGACAATCCTAAAAGTAGTGCCATTAATATAAAGCATTCAATGACACAAAAAGTTCCATCTTTTTATTCTTTTTCCATTTATTTGATAGAGTATTTAGTTTTCCATCCCCTAGTCTCCACCACAACCCCCTCCACAACTACTACAAGAGCTGCAGGAACTCGATGAGTCCCCCGAAGAAGAGTCCCCAAAAGAGTCTGACCATCCCCCTGAGTCGTCTCCTCCTGAATCATAGTCTCCCCCGGCATCTCCCACATTAGCCTCTTGAAACTCGTCTTGATAGTCATGGTCGTTAAAGTATTCCACATCCCCCGTATCAGGCGGTTCAAAGTCTGCTTCAGGATTCAGTGTGTCCGTTTCACCTGCATCAAAACCTTCATCCCCCACACTCATCATGTCCTGACCACTTTCATCCACCATATAAAAGTTATTCACATAGATACCATTAGAGTAAGCCATCGATGACCACATCCAGGAGTAGAGAAAGTAATCGTCAAAGCCATAGTATCCGTAATAAATGGGCTGTACAGAACGGTTATCTCGGTGTTGAGGGATGGAGTCAGCCTTTTTAACAGGTTCTTTAGGACGAATCATATTCTGTTTCACCTTTTGGATCAGATCGTCAGATGTTATAAACTTCTTCACGCCTTGTCCCAAAGTGGATACAAAGCCTTCAAAGGCATTTTGCTTCTCCAGAAGGTATTTATTATAAAGTTCCTGAGACTGAAACACCTTCTTCATCTTCTCTTTCGTAGACTCAGACGAACCATCCCCCCCCATATCAGCCATCACCCCATTGACCTTCACTTCAATGGGGTATTCACCCACCTTATGCCGTCTTTTTATATCCACTTCTATCAGATACTTAAAATGTTCATCCTGATGCTCCACCACAAGGTAGAGGGTTTCAAAGACTTCGGACTCGATTTTATCTGTCTCCAGCGAGAAGTTATCCATGATTTCCTTTAGATCGTCTTCTGTTCCCTCCTCATCAAAGTAAAAGTCGAAATCGTCTTTAGTAAGACGAACGAGATTGTTGATCCCCATGGATCGAAGGGCCATATTGAATTGCTGAAGGATAGCGACAGCCGTAAAGGTCTCCTGTTCCTCTTTTTCAGAGGTTGCACCCCCTGTCATCAGGTGTAGAATCTTCCCAAAGACCTTTGTGGGCTTTAAGACTTTGATAGCCGTGATTTGAGATGGGTCTACAGCGAGTGATCCAGTGAAATACATAGTTCCTCCTCAAGATTTAGGTGATTCGCACGTTCCACACTGGGCATTGTCCATGACACCAGCCCAATATCCCCAATACAGGGGATCTGGTGAATCAAAATACTCTTTATACAGGTCTAAAGTCCTTTTATACTGCTTTAAGTTCTGTTTTTCTGTTCCGCCCGGTTGATGATGGATCATCCTCCCAAAATAGTCTTGGCAGAAAGCCCCATAAAGTCGGGTGAATAAAATAAACTCGTGCCAAAGGTCATCAACAACCCTGGAGGGGGTTAAAACCTCATTCTTAAAGGCAATCAGGTTCATGAAGCGAATCACTTCCCTTAAACCTGTCGAAACAAACTCTTCAGGTATTTTACAATTTCTATGCATTTTGGAGTACAGGACAGGATAGTCCTTCAATATTTCTTGAGCCAATTCTTCATGATGAATAGCTCTGGGGTGTAATTCTTGACACATAAAGACTTACCAATTAGTGAGTTCATATTAAAGACTTTGATGAGTAAATAATAATCTTAAGCCCAAAGAAATTCAAGGAAAATAGCCAACGATTTAAGGAAAATATTATTGGTATGAAAAGGATCATTGATCTGGTGGCCCATTCCTCTGCATTCATCAACATAGGAGTTCAGATCCACCATGCTGAAAATATCAATAGGCTAAGCTTTTCTCCTGATGGCAAATACACTCTGTCAGAAAGTAGTGAATAATAAAATTGTGGGATATTAAAACGGGCAATGAGATTGAATAATGTGAGTTAAAAGTAATACATTTCTATACATGGAGCAGTTTTATCATCATAATAACATGGGTTCAGACTGGATGATATTCTAAAAGCTTATTCAGTACCCGTATAAGGTAGATGAGAACGTAGTCTCTTTTCAAGGATCCAGCTTGAGTTTCCAGCCTGTATGCCTAATATACCCTCTATCATTAGATCATAGAGCAGCTCTCTATGATAGGTTATTGCATCCACCTGATTTCTAAGGATTTCCTCTACCAGGTCAGGGTCGGTGCCATCGATGATCAGTTGGAGAGCTTCCTTTAGAAAGGGGTCTGAGATTTTCCCCAAAGCTTCTTCCAGAGATAAAAGCCCCCTTTCTTGAGCATACTTGCCAAGGAGAGTAAGAGATTCAATAAGATTCTTTGTACTATCAGTGGGAAGGGCGGGAGAGAGATGTGTCCGTCTTGGATAGTCGTTGTCTTCTTCTTCTCCAGGCTCATTCAGTTCACCCATATCGATCATATCATTGGCTATTTCAAGGATCCTCTCCTGGGCACGTTCAACCACTTTCCTGGGCAAAGTCGGATCTTCGCTCATAGCATCATTCACCACTTTACGGACTCTTGAAGAGAGATTTTCCAAAATCAAATGACTCACTCCTTTGGGGAGATGAGGCATCACCAGGAGCAAATCATTCTCTTCGATTTCTCTGAGCCACTTTTGGAGAGATCTAGGATGCCATTGGGTTACTTCATTCAAAGAATTCATATCATGTCCTTTCGAGTGAATTGCTTACGAAAAAGATAATAGAAAATCATAAAGTGGCATCAAAAATATTTTAATGAATCTATTTAATATAAAGCAAAATTATAAGCTTTTACTATCCTGAGATTTACTACAATTCACCTTAAAAAGAAAATAGTTCATCATGATTTTATCATTTCTGTTATTCATTCCTAAAAAAGTTGTTATCTTTTAACATTAGGACCCCTTAAAATAGATCAAGTTTCAGGGTTCATTCTCTATTAATAAGACTAAAACGCAATAATCCATATAAATAAAGGAATATGAAATACGCTGTCCTCTCGGATATACATGGCAATTTAGAAGCTCTTAACAGTGTTCTGGAAGAAGTGGACCGCCAAAAGATTGACCAGATCATCTGCTGTGGCGATATAATAGGGTATGGAGCCAATCCCAACGAGTGTTGTCGCCTATTGTTTGAACGTAATCCCATATCCATCCTGGGCAATCACGATCAAGCCGGCTTTGATTTGGAGGAGGCCAAATACTTCAACATATACGCTCAGGAGTCGGCCCAGTGGACTTATAACACGTTAGAGGATTCCTATAGAGAGATTCTAAGGGCTTTACCCCATAAAAGATTGGTGGGATGGGACTTTCTTCTTGTTCACGGGGCTTTAACCCATCGCAATGACTACATTTTAGCAGATCAGCAGGCTATAGAAAATAAAGAAGTCTTACAAGAGAAATATCCACATATTAGACTTTGCTTTTATGGCCATTCCCATCTCAAGAAGATATGGGGGCCTGTAGAGGGGAGTTTGGCCGCCAGGCTTAATTTTCGCCTTCTGCAAGATGAATACTATCTTATAAATCCGGGAAGTATAGGCCAACCGAGGGATGGTGATCCACGAGCGTCTTTTCTTACTTTTGAGAGGGAAACCATGGAAATCAAATATTATCTTGTGGACTATGACATTGAAAAAGCCCAGAAAAAGATCCATGAGGCAGGTCTCCCACCCTATCTAGCAGATCGTCTGGCAAGAGGCGCCTAGGGAATAGGCAGCTAGTTCACTTTAAATGATGGTTAGGCCTTGAGAATCAATCGTTATCTATCACTGTGTGGAATTGGGTCCCGGAGGAAATGTGAGCCCATTCTCCTAAATGGAGATGTCTCAGTCAATGGAGTGGTGTGTACAAACCTGTCTACTACGGTGCATCCAGGGAAAGATCAGGTGTTATACAAAGGAGAGTTGATCCACCCACCTGAAGAGCTTTCTTATTATATCCTGCACAAGCCAATGGGCTATCTATCCAGTGCAGAGGATCCCCATCATAGAAGGACAATCTACTTACTCACAAAGGATATTCCCGAGAGAGTCTTCCATGTGGGCCGATTAGACAAGGATTCTGAAGGACTCTTACTCTTGACAAACGATGGGAAGTTGGGTCATCGCTTATTGCATCCCAAATATCAGGTTCCAAAGGAGTATTATGTGGAAGTCAACGGCTTCTTATCCGATGAGGCCATTGAAAAACTCGTGTCAGGTGTTGAACTAGAGGAAGGAAGAACGAATCCCTCAGAGATAGACTTAATCGATCGTTCAGAAAAAACTTCTCAGTTCAATATAGTTCTCCATCAAGGATGGAAGAGACAAATTAGACGCATGACAGAGTCTATCGGCTTGGAGGTCACCTATTTGAGGCGGGATACATTTGGGCCTCTTGGTCTTAAAGGATTGCCATTGGGTGAGTGGAGGAAACTCTCTACTATAGATATTAACAGACTCAAGAGAGAGGTGAATCTCCCATGAGACTCAAGAAGATACTGATCCTTATCATTATTCTCCTTGCTAGCTCCATCTTTGGACGATCCAAGTATGACTTCTCTCAATTTCGTTATGACAAACGTCACAGTGGGGTGAGCCAGTCACCAGGCCCGATGCGTCGTCCCAAGTTATTATGGAGTTTTGCTTTAAAGGCTATTGTGACGGGTGCCCCCCTATTTAAGGATGGCGTCTTGTATTTTGGTGATTTAGATAATAATTTTTACGCTCTAGACGGGTATAGCGGGAAGGTTTTATGGTCTAAAAAGTTAAAATCGAGGGGGGATGAACCCGTGGGCATTCATAATTCCCCTGCCATATACAGGAAGTTAGTCATTGTGGCTAGCGGAGACGGTTATCTATATGCCTTTAATCGGAAGACCGGCCGCAGAAAGTGGGGTCCTAAAGACTTGAAAGAACCCATCTATTCAAGTCCTATTGTCAGAAAGAAAAACCTCTTGATTACAACGGCAGGCGAAGGAACACTCTGGATTCTAAAACCTTCAAGAGGAAAAACGATCTTGAAAACCTCCATTGGAACACCTATTTACTCCACACTAGTCATCAACGAAAAGCCCTCTAGCCTGATTATAGGCGATAACCCAACTCCCCGTAGCCCTAAACCCGCGACTCAGCCCAGGATCGATTACGAACTCTATATTACTGTTCCATCCAAAGTCATCACCTATCAGATAGATTTAAAGTTTCATAAAGCCATACCTCTTAAAGAAATACCTATTGATGGATCCATCACGTCGTCACCGGTTTTTTATAAAGAAAAACTCTATTTCTCCACAAGACAATTTCTATATTGTATCTCTAGAAACACGATTAAATGGGTCAAGAGGGTTAAACCCATTGCTGTCCACAGTGAACGGAAAACCTATCCTTCTCCTGTGGTCATTGGAGATTTGGTCATACATGGAAGCAAAGGATATAATGCTGAAGATGGATCAGGGGCGTGGAACTTCTGGTCTTATGGTAGAGCCACATCAGACGCCATTGCATCCCCCAAAATCCTTTATATGGTGGGGAAGTATACCCTGTACGATCGTACGCTTGGGTTCATAGCGGGCATCCGGGTTAAGACAGAGGGTCTTATGTTCTGGACCAATCTTCCCTCACCTCCAGTGGCCCCTCCGATTATCGCTGGAAATATCATCTATTTAGCCACTGAAAAACAATGGCTCTATGCTTTACGCTAAGCTCTGACTGGAATGTTCAGGATTTATGAACTTATCCTTGACTTCAAGACCTTAAAGTTTTATAATTAAATGGAGATCTCTGATCAACAGGTGTGAAAATGGAAAAAACCCAGGAAAAGATCTGGACTTATGACGACTATTATCAATTAGACGATGATAAGCGATACGAAGTAATTGAAGGAGAACTAGTTGAAATGAGTGCCGCCCCAAGATCTATTCATCAAATCATTTTAAGTAATTTAAGCTATGAATTGATTCATTACACTCGGCATAAGAAAATAGGGCGGGTTCTAGTATCCCCACTGGATGTGGTTTTTAGTGCCACCAATTCCTTCCAACCGGATCTTGTGTTCATTTCTAATGAAGATCAGCAAATCATTGATGAAAAGAAAATTAACGGGACACCCTCACTAGTGATCGAGATTTTATCTCCCTCCAATCCAGATCACGACAAAGTGCGAAAGTTTAAGATCTATGAGAAGTTTAAAGTCAAGGAATATTGGATCATTGATCCCATAGGGGAAAGCATTGAGATCTTCTGTTTGGAGAAAGACAAATTACTATCCTGTTGTCTAGTGAGGGATGAACAAAAGCTTGAATCAAAGACGTTTGCCGATTTATCCATCAGCTACAATGATCTTCTAATTTGAAAGACCCATTTCAATGGCTCATGAATCCTTTATGTATCTATCTTCTGGTCGTATTTAAATATCATTAGAGTTGACTACTTAAGCGACGTGAATCATCATGCTGAACTTATATTTTATGTCAATCCTTTATGGCTCCCTGTTTTTCATAGGATTAGTCAGTCATTTCAGGTTTATTACAAGAGGAGAATATTGGCTATTTGATCTGTTCTCAAACTTTGTTTTGCAATATTCACTTTTCGCTGTCGCTGCTTTTTTGGGGGCATTATGGACTCATGATATTCTGTTAGGAGTTTTTGCATTATATATTTTTATTATCAACATCAGTGCCATTTTAAATGGCAAAATAATGAAAGCTAAAGTTAATAAGACCAACGAGTTCATAGGGGTGTATCTTGCCAATATCTGGTGTAGGAACTCCAAAATAAATCAACTTCAAGAAGAGATAGCTACTGTAAATCCTGAGTGTGTGTTTTTAATGGAAATCAAGACCACTCACATCAAGTTGTTTGAAAACCTTATCAATCAATTTCCACACAGAATATTGGAGCCGAGAGAGAATACAACTGGATTCATTTTCCTTAGTCTCTATCCTGTAATCGATTATCAGATTATCAATCTCAATGAACATGGCAACAGACCAATTCTTAAAGCTCAAATCAAGATGGATTCAAGGATTGTAAGCTTTTATGGTGCTCATCCCCATACTCCCATTGGCAAACGGAAGTTTCGTTATCGTAACGATCTGCTTAAATGGTTAGCAGCAAGTGTATTGAAGGATCCCAATCCGGTAATAGTTGTTGGGGACTTCAACACAACGACTTTCTCTCCTGTATTTAGAAGGTTTTTAGCCCAATCCGGTCTGATCGATACAAGAACCTGGAATGGCATTCCGCCCACCTGGCCCAAATATTTCCCATTGCTGTGGCTACCTTTAGACCATGTTTTAGTGAACTCTTCTTTCGACGTCCTATCGGATAAACTTGGCAGAGCCATGGGTTCTGATCATTTTGCCAAAATAGTGACTTTATCATTGAACGATGAAAGGGGGTGTTTAACAGAGGCGTCCGATGAGCTCTTCAAGAGTCGATTTTCTGGTCATAATTAAAGACCGTCAAGTTCCAGGATTCCTTTCCCCACTGCAAATGAGCAAATGCGTAAAACTCATCGTCAAATTGATCTCTCAGATCAAAATCACCGTCCACTACAATCTCGTCAACATCTCTGTCTTCCCTAAGAAGCCTTCTGAGAACCACCAAGCCTCTTTCATTAGGATAAAAGTCGCCTTGAACATCATTGTAATCAATTTCTATATATTCGGTGTCCCATTTTTCCTTAAATGCCTGGAGCTTGGGGGGAATCGTCTGATCCATGAAATATCCTTCTGGATAATAAAGATAAACTTGCAGGAAAGATCACATATTATTAACTTTATTGTAGAAACTTTTATTATATAATATTATAGATCTATTTTATAGTATATAAGTTAATATAATAATTGATTTAATCAACAATTTGAAGGCAAATTATGAGTGTACATAACGAAACAGATAAAGAAAAAGCCCTTGAATCCCTGGTGATCAAACGAAAAGAGCATCCAGCCGACGGGGCTTTCTTTGACTCACTGGATAAAGTGGAACGAGTGCTTTTAACCGATATCCATTTTGGCATATTTTATGTCAATGAGGACATCAGAAAACTCTTGGAAATGAAAGGAGACTGAAGTGATCAATGGTTTTGCAACAAAAAAAGGAACTAAAGATTGGGCAGAAGGACATCCCAACTTGAGATATAATGACCTGAACTCAACGGGATTGGTGATAAGTCAGGCTGGATTTGGATCCTATCGGGTGAGTCTAAACGATATTCATTTGAATGCCTTATCCAAAGCGTTAAGAGCAGGAATCAATCTCATAGACACGAGTTCCAATTACTCAGATGGCGGGTCGGAAGAACTCATTGGACAGGCCATGCAAAAGCTTATTGAGGCAGGAGATATAAAGAGAGATCAGGTGGTGGTGGTCTCAAAGGTGGGTTATCTTCAGGGACAGAATTATGAGATGAGCCAGTTCAGAAAACAGGAAGGTCGAGAGTTCAAGGAGCTGGTTCTTTATAGTAAAGGGCTTGAGCATTGTATGCACCCGGAGTTTTTGGAGGATCAAGTCACTCGGAGTCTGGATCGGCTAAATATGGACTGTATTGATGTTTATCTCCTTCATAATCCTGAGTACTACCTGGGATGGGCAAAAGCCGATAATATGAATCTTGATGAGGCTAGAAAGGAGTACTATAGACGTGTCCAGCAGGCTTTTGAGTATTTGGAGAAGGAAGTTGAGAGTGGAAGGATACAATCCTATGGGGTGAGTTCAAACACGTTCCCCAAAGCAAGTTCTGATCCTGAGTTCACCTGTCTTGAGGAGATGTGGACCCTTGCAGAAGGGATTTCTAAAGATCATCACTTTCGTGTGATCCAGCTTCCCATGAACCTGTTTGAAAGGGGAACAGCTGTTCAGTCCAATCAACCCAGTGGTCAAACCGTCCTCCAGTTTGCGAGGGACAAGAATCTTGGGGTTTTGATCAATCGCCCTTTAAACGCCATCATTGATAACAAATTGTTACGGCTGGCTGATGTGGAAGGGGAAAACCCGGTAAGAGAGGATAAAATCCAAAAGTTTATAGAGGATCTTGTCGCCTCTGAGACTAAGTTTAAGGAATCCCTGGTTTATACCCTTGAACTGAATACCGAGTCTCAGAAGCAGATGATAGAGTATTTATCTCCCGGATCTGTGCTCATTAGCAACTGGAAGAGCTTTACCAACTACACTCAATGGTATGAAGTGGTTTCCCAGTACTTTAGTCCAAGAATCAATAGTGCTATCCAGTATCTTACGGATATGGAGCCACTCCCAATGCCTGTTTCCTACTGGATGGAGACCCATGTTGAGTCGGTTCACAGGGTCTTACGGGCTATCGACGCTCACTATAAAGTGGAGGCGGCAGAAAAAGCCCATAAAATTAAAGGAATCACAAAAGAAGCGGATGGGGAATGGAGTTTGGCTTCTACCCTAAGTCAAATGGCTGTTCGTGCCTTGAGATCAACGGAAGGGGTGACGTCTGTTCTTGTCGGGATGCGGCAGGATAATTATATTGATGATGTCATTAGCGAACTATCCAAAGAAGTGGGTATTAAAGACCGTAAAGAGTCTTGGCAAAAGCTGGATGAAACCTTAAAGGCGGAGAATATCTAAATGTATATCTAAGGAATCAGTGTTCAGATTTGCCGAAGGTCGGAATCGAACCGACACAGGGTTGCCCCTACGGGATTTTGAATCCCGCGCGTCTACCAATTTCACCACTCCGGCAGGTGTTCATGATCTAGGGGCGGGTTTGAAACCCGCCCCTAGATCATGAATTGATATGCTAATAAACTGATTTTACGGGATAAAGTCAAGATATTTTTTGGGCGAAAAAAGATGAGTCAAAATTATGATTTCTCCAATCGATT
>ENA-ORDP01001763-ORDP01001763.1-marine-sediment-metagenome-genome-assembly--contig:-NODE-1763-length-11379-cov-2.662398_pt1 | contig 11379 bp, 10 predicted proteins | sample MGYA00248627_ERZ508539 | MGnify/ENA primary metagenome ERZ508539 (study PRJEB26208, sample SAMN05571518) | marine sediment metagenome | biome: deep sea; feature: Hydrothermal vent; material...
TCGCGGTTGACAATGACATTGCCGCCGAAGGAAGCCTGGAAGCGGCTGCCGGCAATGCGCGGATCGGCAAACGCTCCGCCCAACGAGAACGTGTCCTGCCTGAGCACGAACAGGGCGCTGACGGCGTCGCGTGTGCCAAGCAGGTTGATCTCGCTCGGCTGCAGTACGAGGTAGTCGAGCGTGCCGGTCGACACGCCGACATCGCTGTTCAACCTCAGGCTCCACACGTCCTTGGTGATGACAAGCACGCGCACGCGGTCGGGCCGACTGCCACGCAGCGGAATGATAAGCACCAGCGATAGCTGCGGGAGATCCCGGAGATTGCGCGCCGATTCATCGATACGGTCCTGGCGGTAGCGCTGTCCCTCGTCGAAGAGTAGCTCGCGGCGGATGACCCGCTTTCGCGTGGTGACGTGGAAGACGTTGAAGAACTCCGGGACCGGATCGGTCTCATCGAACACATCGAGCGGTACGATGTCGATCTGCTCGACGAGCTTGCCGTCGGGATGGTGATCGATGCGCCCGTGGTTCCGGTCGAGCACGCGGCGAAGCATCTGGCGCTCGTACGCCGAGTATGCCGGCTGTGCGGCAGACAGCACGGCGGGCACCACGCAACCAGGGCCAGGCTGATTGCCAAGCTCGTCGATGCACGGCGACCGGACAGCATGGAACCCGGGAAAGCGGAAGAGTACAGGTGATAGCAGGCCTGGTCGACCCGTTGGAGAGCGACGCAGCCAGCGCGAAGCTGTGCCATGATGACGGCCCGCGCCAGCGGAGACACTCCTTCACCGTATGCCCTCATCGCGCGTCGTGACATGGCTGGCCATCGCTGCCGGCGGCCTGATCGGTGCCGCGGCGGCCCTGATGGCATCGACAGGGTCCCGGAGCAGGCCGCCCGGACCCACGAGCGAAGTACCGTTCACTCCCGCTGCGTCACCGGGATCGACGCCAGCCCTGCCCGCTCAGCCGGAAATCCGCGACGCGGATCGACGCTTGCTTACAGACCGCGACGGCTTATCGGCAGGGGCGGGGCGTGAAGGCCGAGCCGAGCCAGGCCCGACTGTACGAGCACCGGGCCCTCGAGCTGTCGATCGACCTGTGCGAGGAGCGACACGCTGACGCCTGCTACGCGCTGGCCTACATGTACGAGCGCGGTATCGCGGTCGAGCGCAACCCGAAGCAGGTCGCCGGGTTGCTCGCGCACGTGCGAATGCTGTGTCATCTCGGATCGGTGCCGATCTGCGCGCGCCTGCCCCCGGCGGCCGCGCCCTGATGCCTCACCACGCCACCCCATCCATGATCTAGACTCCCCGGGTGCAGGTCCACCCCACCCGCGCCGCGATCGACCTGGCGTTCGCCGGCATCGCGACCGTCGCGATCGGAATCATCGCCCAACAGGCTGCCGTCGTCGCCTGGGGCGGGGCGCTGGCCTATACGTTCCAGATATATTTTGATTTTTCCGGGTACTCCGACATGGCCGTGGGTCTTGCGCGCATATTCGGCGTACGGCTGCCGGTAAACTTTTTTTCGCCCTACAGGACCACCAGCATTATTGATTTCTGGCGGCGCTGGCACATGACGTTGAGCCGGTTTTTGATGGATTACCTCTACATTCCCCTCGGCGGCAACCGGTTGGGTCCTTTCAGGCGGTACGCCAACATCATGGTCACCATGTTGCTGGGCGGGCTTTGGCACGGGGCGGCTTGGACCTTCGTCGTTTGGGGCGGGTTGCATGGAGTCTACCTATTGATCAATCACGCTTGGCGGGCGGCGCGCCGCTTTCTTGGCTGGAGTCCGTCCGCCAGCAGCGTTTATGGACGGGCGCTGTCGTGGTTGCTCACCTTTCTCTCCATCGTCGCCGCCTGGGTGTTTTTCCGCGCTGAAAGCTTCACCTCGGCCCTTGTCATTCTCAAGAGCATGGCCGGACTCAACGATTTTTTCACTGCTCAGGACATGGCGCCCCTCAAAAGCCGTCAGGCGCGCTGGATCGCGGGGCTCTTAGTCGTTGTCGTCTTCGCTCCCAACACCTACGAGATCATGGCCCGCTACAAACCCGTGCTTGGCGCCCCGGCCAGATCGGCGTGGCGTTGGACCGCCAAAATTATTCAATGGCGGCCGACGCGGATTTGGGCGTTATTGAGCGCGATCATGGCTGTTATCGCGGTGCTGGGGCTGACGCGGGTCACCGAATTTCTTTATTTCCAGTTTTGAGTATTGCTTGAGATGCCAGAATTTCACCGCTATTTACGCATTTTTTTCCTTACCGCGGCTTCGTTGTTGGGATTGGCCGCGTCCGTTGTCTTTTTTGTTGACCCCTTCGGCGTTTATCAAAGCCCAAAGATCGCCGGGTTCAACAAGATCAAGCCTGAAATCGCCAAACACGAAAGCCTCGCCAAGGCGTATCTGGTTCGCGCCTACAAGCCCGCGGGCCTTGTGATCGGCACATCGAGGAGCGACTTCGGCCTTGATCCGGCGCACCCCGGCTGGGCCGCTTCCGCGCAACCCGTCTACAACTCAAGCATCTCCGGCGGCGGTATTTACGAGGCCATGCGTTATTTTCAGCACGCCCTGGCGGCGTCCGAAATCAAGCAGGTTATCCTGTCCCTCGACATGTCCATGTTCAGCCGCAGCAAGTCCACGCCAGGCGGCGTCAAGAGCGTCGCGCCGGGATTCTCGGAAGAGCGCCTGCTGAGCGCGGCGTCGGGACAGCGGCGGGCGGTGAGCGATTTAGAGCTTTGGAAGATGCTGTTGTCTTTCGACGCCCTCAACGCGGCCCGCAACACCCTGGGCCATCAGAATGACCTCAGCGCGCAAATTTATTTGGACAACGGCCTTACCTATTGGCGCGACGCGGCGACCTGGCTTCGCACCAAGGAAAGCCACCATGCGCAGTTCGGCTACATGGAGCGTATGTTCGCCAACAAGGTGTGGTGGCCCGATACGGAGCAACGTTGGAAGTTCGATGATCCCACCGACCCGCAGCCGTCGCTGGAGCTATTTCGCGCCATCGTCAAGCTCGCCCACGCCGGGAACATCGATCTTCGCATCATCATCTCGCCCGCCCACGCGCGCATGTGGGAAGTGCTTAAAGCGGCCGGGCTTTGGCGGCAATGGGGGTTCTGGAAGCGGGCGCTGTTGGGCGTCCTTATGGCCGAAGCCAAGACCGCAAACGCCACGCCGTTTCCCTTGTGGGATTTTTCGGGCCACAACTCGATCACCACCGAGGACTTCCCTCCGTTGGCAAGCAAGCGGACCATGCGCTGGTACTGGGATGGATCCCATTACACGAAGGAAGCCGGCGATCTGATCCTTGACCGCATTTTCGGCCATAATGAGCCGGGCCGCCGGGTTCCCGATGACTTCGGGGTCCTCTTGACGCCCGATAACATCGAGGCGCATCTCGCCGCCCTTGGCGCCCAGCGGGAAGCCTACGCCCTGCGCCATCCCCGCGCCGTCAATGAAGCGCATAATCGTCGCGTGAAATCGAGCAGGTAGAAGAAACGGACGCGAAGGCGCCCGGCGTAAAAAGAGGCTTATGCCGTGTTTCAGGTGTGGTTAAGGTTGCGTGGGGCTATATTATAGGTTGGCTGGCGAGAGAGGCTTGTTTTGTTTATATATAAATCCACCGCGGCGATGCCCGCTGAGGCGATGCCCACTGGGCCGATGAGAGAAAATAGATGGCTTTCTCCTTGGGGAAGGCTGTTTATTTTTTTTCTCCTGCTGTTCAGCCTTGCCGCCGGCGCTGATGACGGAAACGATGAGCATCGCGGTCCCAAGGATATGTTCCTGGCGGCCTCAATGGACGAATTGATCGCGCGCATTCAATCGAAGTACGAAGGAAGCATTCTCAAGGTTGAGCTGAAATCCCCTGAAAATGCGCCCGGCTGGCGCTATAAAGTGAAGATGCTGCCCTCGACCGGAAACGTCTTAATGCTTGAATACGATGCGGAAACACTGGAATTGCTCCGGGTAAAAGGCGATAAGCACTAGAACGACGGCGGCCAGGGAGGGGCCAGGGCGGGGCCAGGGCGGGGCCAGGAGCGGGGAAAGTTACTGGAAAAAGTTGATTAATTAAGGTCCTGTCATGCGGATTCTCGTGGTTGAAGACGATCAGCAGGTCGCCAAGCAAGTCGCGTCATCGCTTAAGCATGCGGGCTATGTCACCGATGTGGCCCATGACGGCGAGGAAGGCCATTTCCTTGGCGATACGGAAACCTACGACGCCGTTGTTCTTGATCTCGGCCTTCCCATCATGAACGGCTTGAGCGTTCTCGAGCAATGGCGCCGCGACGGCCGCCAAATGCCCGTCCTTATTCTTTCCGCCCGCGACACCTGGCGCGAGAAGGTGGCCGGACTTCGCGCCGGCGCCGATGATTATCTGGCCAAGCCTTTCGAGCCCGAGGAAATGCTGGCCAGGGTGGAGACCTTGATCCGCCGCGCCACCGGCAACATCAATCCGGTGCTCGAGTGCGGCCCCATTACATTGGACAAATCCATCAATCGCATCTCGCTGAACGGCGTTCCGGAGAAGCTGACGGACTTTGAGTTCAGGATGATGTCATACATGATGCATCATCAGCGGCGGGTGATCTCCAAGACGGAGTTTATCGATCATATTTACGCCCAGGATTTTGACCGCGACTCCAACACAATCGAAGTCCTCATCAGCAGGCTGAGAAAGAAGTTCGGAAGCGATTTCATCAAGACTTACAGAGGACAAGGTTATTGCCTTTCCGACCCGGAAAATGCCCCGCAAGACTCCTAACAAGACCCTTCGCCTTCGCTTGATTGTCACGTCCATCCTTTGGGTCGTCGTCACGCTCTTCACGGCGGGTTTTTTGTTGGTCTATTTGTTCCAGAGCCATATAGAGCGAAGCTTCGACCGCTTGCTGTCCAGCAACCTGGACGAACTGGTGGCGGCGAGCGAAATTGACGTCACCGGCTCCGTCAATCTGCCTTGGCGGCCCGCCGATCCCAGATTCAACCGCCCCCACTCGGGATGGTACTGGCATATTATTCTGGAGGGGAGGGTGGTCGCCAAATCCATATCCTTCTGGGGCGCCGCCCTTACCATTAAGGAGCCCAAGCAAAGCGGCCGGGCGCAAATCCAGGAAATCACCGGGCCCAGAAACGTCCGCTTGCGGGCCCTTGTTCAAAAAATCAGGTTCCCCGGCGACGACCGGGCCTTCACCTTCGTTGTCGCCGGTCCGGCGTCGGATATCGAGCGCGACGTTTGGGCCTTCGCGGGGACCGTCATCTCCACCCTGTCCTTTCTTGGAATCAGCCTTTTCGGCGTCGTCATCTTTCAGGTCAGCTTCGGACTCAAGCCCTTGCGCTCCATTCGCAAGGCCCTTTCCGACATTCGAACCGGCAGGTCCAGCAAGTTGACGGGCGCCTTTCCCATGGAAGTGCAGCCCGTCATATCCGAACTCAACGACCTGCTGAGCTACAACGCCGCCTTGTTGGACCGGGCGCGGACCCAGGTCGGGAACTTGGCCCACTCCCTTAAGAACCCGCTTACGGTCATCGGCAACGAGGCCCGGGAGGTCAAAGGGAGGCGCGGCGCCCTCATTCGCAAGCAATTGCAAAGCGTAAATGAAAATATTGACCGCTACCTATCCCGCGCCCGCATCTCCGGGGCCAGCGTCCTTGGAACGCGCACCGGCGCCCTTGAGGTTTTGAAGGACCTGAAATTCTCCATGAACCTTCTCTACAAGGACCGTGATTTGAATATTCAGGTGGCGGATTTTGAAAATTTGAGTTTCCAAGGCGACGCCCAGGACTTCGAAGAGATGCTTGGCAATATTATGGACAACGCCTGCAAATGGTCCCGTGGCGCCGTCTCGGTAAAGGCGGAGCTTGATAACGGCCGGCTTCGCATTTCAGTTGAAGACGACGGTCCCGGAATTCCAGAGGAGATGCGCGCGGAAGTGTTGAAGCGCGGGCTGCGCATGGATGAAAAAATGCCGGGAACCGGCCTTGGCCTCGGCATCGCCCGCGATATCGCCGAGCTTTACCGGGGCTCCTTGGAATTGGGGCGGTCTTCCCTTGGCGGGCTTTCCGTTAAACTCACTTTGCCCGCCGCTCAATAATAGATAGATAAAATTTTGATAAAATTTTAATAAAATTAATACTAAATAAAATAATTATGACGAATACCAAAAAAATGTTAATATTCATATAAAGATAGACAAATAAATTAAATAAAATAAACACTAAACGTGATCTCCATCACGGTTCGATGCCTTATCTTTTGCTATTCTGATAGTACCAGAATGGAAAATTAAGTGCCGGAGGTTAGATGTGCCAAGCGCCGATGAAACCAATGATATAGCGCAAGCTCTCAGAGAAATTAGGGAATCCCTGGAAAACCCAGATTTGGCGGACGCCTCGGACTCGGGCGGCTCCGCCGTTCCCATTGGCCAAGTGGAGGTTCTCGGCGGCGATGTGGAGGTCACCCGCGCGGATGGAGACAAGGTCAGCTTGTCCGTCGGCGATTCCATTTATGAAGGCGATACCTTGGAGACCGGCGCGGATGGTTCCGTCGGCGTCGTTTTCTCTGACGGCGGCTCTTTTTCCCTTGGCGAAAACGGCCGCATGACCCTGGACGAAATGACGTTTGATTCCGCCACCTCGTCTGGCGAGGCCGTGCTTTCGGTGGTTGAGGGCGTTTTTTCTTACGTCAGCGGCCAGATCGCCAAGTTCGCTCCCGACGCCATGACCATCGCCACCCCGTCTGCGAATATCGGTATCCGCGGCACGGCCTTCGCCGGAAACGTTGATGAAAACGGCCAATTGACGGCGGCCCTGATGGAGGAGAACGGCGGCTTCACCGGCGAGCTTATTTTCACCAACTCCGCTGGCGTCCAGATCATCAACCAGCCCGGATTGGCGGTGACCGTGACCAGCGAAACCGCCGCCCCGTCCCGTCCCTTCGCCATGAGCGCACAAGAAATCGGCCACGAATTCGCCCGCGCCATTCATAGTCTGCCCGGCCTCTCCACCCACCTGCCCAGCGACGTTCGCGACGCCGTCGACGAGGCGGTGAGTTCTCATCGGGAAATGACGGGCGTTGAAGAGGTTTTTGATGGTTCGGTCCTTGCCGGCGACTCCGGGGAAGATATCCTTGACGGCGATCCCGACGGGCTCCATGACGGTTCATTCGAGCCCGGAGAGTTCCAGCCGTTCGGCGATGCGCGCGATTTCAATCCCTTGGGGCTGGAGATGGGAAATTCCCCCCCCATCCACCTTATGGATACCACTCACCTCTCACCCTTAGAGCTTATGGCTTTGCGCGAAAGGGTGGAGAGATTCATTGAAAATGAAGCCGATGACGGCATTTCCTATAACACCATCACCTCCGCTTCCGTAATGGGGTCCTTGATTTTCGGCAAGGGCGGCGGCGACGGCATCACCGGCTCGTCGTCCGGGGACATCCTTTACGGCGGCGACAACGTCAATGGCGACTCGGACGTCCTGAGGGGCGATGACGGCAACGACACCCTGGTCATTAACGGCAACGCCGTCTTAGCCGGTGGCGATCTCTACAGTGGGGGGCAAGGCTACGATGCGCTTAAACTGCTCGCCGCCGATGACTACGGCCTGACCACGATCTCCATTGCCGGCATTGAGAATCTGGTTGTCGAGGGCTCGGGGTCTACAGTTCAGGCCTCCAACCCGTTCCTCGGCAATCTCGACTCCGTTAACGCCTCCACTTCGATCACCGGCGTCACCCTTGCGGCGGCGGCCGATGGGGGAAACACCTTGAATATGAGTGCCGTGACCTTGCAAACCGGTCTGATCTCCACCCTCACCTTCATGCCGGGCGGGCTCGACAGCGGCGTCACCATCCTGGACAGTTCCTTGGATACCGGGGGGCGGGCCTTGCTTGGCGGCGCCGACACCCTGATCGGCGAGGACGGCGCCGATGTGCTGACCGGCGGCGCCGGTTTTGACGTCTTCACGTACACCGCCTCCACCAACGGCGGCGGCGCCGTCGACCAGGCCGACTCAATCATGGACTTCACCGCGGGCGAGGACAGTTTCCTGTTGGAGGCCGCGGGATTCGGCTCCATCAGCACGCTCTCCAACGGTTACAATTACACCGAGATCGCATGGTTCGGCGGAGACTTGGCGGCTTTGAACGTGGCGCTCGCCGATGGAACCATCGAGGCTCTCATGACCGCTGCGGGCATTGGCGGCGCAATCGACTGCATCGCTTTCCTGTCGTTCACGGACAACAGCGGCGGCGAGGACACCGCCCAGTACCTGCTTTACGATAATGATGTTTCGGCGCTCGACGGCGTCACCGTGCTGGCCGACATGAATGCGACGACGGCCGCCGATATCTCGGACGCCGATTTTACAATCTCTTAATCCTCTTCTTCGACCAGTTCGCGAAGGGCTTCGGGGTCGAGGATATTGATGCGGCCCTTACCCAATTTAATCCAACCCTCCTTGCGCCATTCCTGCAATTGCCTGTTGATGGCTTCGCGCGACGTTCCCATGATCTGGCCAAGCTCCACCTGGGAAATTTTCAATTCCTTGGGTTCGGTCTCCGTCAGGTGCTCGCCGTAGAAAAGGCGCAGGCTCAACAGCCGTTTCGCCAGCCTTTTGGAAAGACCGAGGAAAATAAAGTCCTCGACGAATTCGTTGGAGGAGCGCACGTAGCTGCACACCATCTTCAATAAATGGGTGGTCAGGGTGGGGTGCCCTTTGAGAAATTCAAGGAACTCGCGACGGTGAATCATGAACAGCTCCACCGGCTCCAGGGCCGAGGCGTCGGCGGTTCTCGGCATGCCGTCAAGCAAGGCGATTTCGCCGAACACGCCGCCCGGCTCGAGGATGGAAATAATGACTTCCTTGCCGTCCGGCGATGACGAGCTGATGCGCACTCTTCCCGACAGGACGCCGTAAAGGGCGCTGCCGGGATCGCCCTTCAAGAACAAGGTCTCGTTGGCGGCCAGCTTTTTATTACCGCCAATTTTAGCGATGCGCTCGATCTCTTCGGGCGTCAAGTCGCGAAACAGAAAATGCGTGGACAAAAGCTGATGCTTGTCGATTGCCGGCAATGTCATGAGGAAGCCGCCCCGCTCGTCAATGAATAAGCCTTAATAATACTACATATAAATGTAAAAATACATTTAAGGGGGGGATTTGTCGGTGACGCGGGCGATCAGGGCCGCCGCCAGCAATTTCGCCCATTGGTTCATCGCCGCTAGCCGTAAAGTTCGCCGGGATCGATTTCCACATCGGTAATGGCTGTGATCCCGCCGTCTCGCAGGGCCTGGAAAAAGCAGTTTTTGCGGCCCGTATGGCAGGCCACGCCCTTTTGATCCACCAACACCAGAATGGTGTCGGCGTCGCAGTCCCAACGGAAATCCTTGAGGGTTTGCGCATTCCCCGATTCCTCGCCCTTGCGCCACAGCTTGGCGCGCGAGCGCGACCAGTAGCAGACCCGCCCGCTCTTGAGGGTTTCGGCGACGGACTCAGCGTTCATCCAAGCCATCATCAGCACGTCGCCGGCGCCGTGCTGCTGGGCGATGGCCGGTATCAATCCGTCGGCGTTGAATTTCAGGGCTTTCAATACCTTGTTAATGGCTTCTTCGTTCATGGTTTCCACTCCGTTATTTGCCGAGGCAGTTCGACAGGGATTCGGCGTTAATCTCCATCATCTGGAAATAGAGGTCGGGGCCGGGGTCCAGGGCCCCGCCCATGGGGTCCAGGAAGCCGGTCCTGACGTTGGTTCCATCGATCAGCGCGTAGCCCGGCCGAGAATTGAACTGGGGCTCTTGGAACAGGCATCTGACGCCGCCCTGGTCGATGATCTTGCGCAGTTCGGACATGCGCCTGGCGCTTGGCGGCGTCTCGGGATGGGTGGCGACGGCGCCCACCATCTTCAGATTGTAAGCGCGCGCCAAGTGGCCATAGGCGTTGTGATAGACCAGGAAAGGAATGTTCCGAAGGGGGGAGAGCTTGTTGAAGAGGAGCCTTTCCAGGTAGTCGATGCGCAGAGAAACCCGTTGGCCGTTGGCGCGGTACTGAAACGCGTTGGTGGGGTCCAGCGCCCCCAATTGGGCGACGGCGATGGCGACCACGGCCCGCGCCTTGCCGGGATCAAGCCAGAAATGAAGCTCGCCTTCGCTGGGTTTTGGCGGCAACCCCATCATGGTGGTCGCGGCGAGACCGATCACGTAAGCCCGTCCCGATAGGGCTTCCAGCGCCTTTGAAAGGGAGGCCTCCAACCCCGGGCCGACCCAGAACGTCAGGTGCGCCCGGTTCAACGTTGCGGCGTCGGACGGCTTGAGGACGAAAGCGTGGGGCGAGGCGGTTCCCTTGATGATCAAGGAAGGCGTCCCAAGACCTTCCATGACCCCGGCGATCAGGGAATGAAGGGGTTTGATGCTGACGGCGACTTTGGGCGCGTTCCTGGGCGGAGCCGCCCAAGCGGAAAATGTGACGCCTAGGACGAGGAAAACGGCGCTCAAGAGCTTGAAAACGGCGTGGTCAGCCATTGCCGAGCCGCTTCAGGCCCTGCTCCAGGTCGCCGATCAGGTCGCCGGCGTCCTCCAGACCGGCGTGAATGCGCAAGCAGGGGCCGGAGTGTGGCCATTTGGAGGCGGTGCGGGCCATGGCCGGGTAAACGGGCAGGATCAGGCTCTCGAAGCCGCCCCAACTGTAGCCCATGGGGAAAAGCTTCATGCCGTCCAGCATGGCGCTGACGGCGGTCTTGGGGTAGCCCTCCTTGAGGACCACGGAGAACAGGCCGCATGAGCCGGTAAAATCGCGCTTCCACACAGCGTGGCCGGGACAGGAGGGCAGGGCCGGATGCAGCACGCAATCCACCTCCGGGCGTTGCTCCAGCCAATGGGCGATTTTCAAGGCCGTCTCCTGGTGGCGGGCGAGGCGGGCGCTGAGGGAGCGCAAACCGCGAAGCCCCAGATAACAATCATCGGGACCGGCGCAGGCGCCCATGGCGACCGCCGACATCTTGACCTTCTCATAGAGCGCCCCGGTGGTGGCGACCAGGCCCAGCATGGCGTCGGCGTGACCGACAATATACTTGGTGGCTGCTTGAATTGATATATCAACGTCATGCTCGAAGGCGTTGAAATATAAGCCCGCGCTCCATGTGTTATCCATGATCACCGTGGCCCCGCCGGCATGCGCCGCCTTGGCGATGGCCGGGATGTCCTGGACCTCGAAGCTCAGCGAGCCGGGTGTCTCGACGAACACAACCTTGGTCTCGGGACGCATGAGCTCCCCTATTGCGCCGCCGATCCCATGTTCGGGCATGGGATCGAAGTAGGTGGTCTCGACGCCGAATCCCTTGAGCATGCCGTCCGAGAGCTTGCGCGTCGGATGATAGACGCTGTCGCT
>ENA-ORDP01001764-ORDP01001764.1-marine-sediment-metagenome-genome-assembly--contig:-NODE-1764-length-11379-cov-2.484105_pt1 | contig 11379 bp, 11 predicted proteins | sample MGYA00248627_ERZ508539 | MGnify/ENA primary metagenome ERZ508539 (study PRJEB26208, sample SAMN05571518) | marine sediment metagenome | biome: deep sea; feature: Hydrothermal vent; material...
CCTTGATGTCCTCTCCACAGACAATGTTGATCGCCTTTATCTGGATGCGATGCAGGCTCTGTTAGTGATGCAATCAAGTGGTAAACAGTCTGAAGCGGGGATTCCTCCGTATGATAACTCGTTATTGTTAACTGAGATGGATTTATTTAGTGAATGGTATCTTGGACATGAATTAAAAACCTCATTATCAAAAAGACAGCTTGAGGCTATACAATCAAGCTATAAACTATTGGCAGACTCAGCATTACAACAACCTAAAGTATTTGTACACCGAGATTACCACTCAAGAAATTTAATGTATGTTGAGTCCAATAACCCGGGTATTCTGGATTTCCAGGATGCGGTTTGGGGACCAATTACGTATGATCTGGTTTCGTTATTACGGGATTGTTATATAAAGTGGCCGCAGCGACAGGTCGAGTCCTGGCTGAAAAAATATTATTCGTGGCTATGTGATGATGGCGTAATAAGTAATGTGAGTGAATCTCAGTTTATCCGCTGGTTTGATCTGATGGGTATGCAACGGCATTTAAAGGCGAGTGGGATTTTTGCACGGCTAAAACATCGGGATAACAAATCGGGGTACATCAAAGACATACCTCGCACGATGAACTACCTCTTATCTGTGGCATCACGTTACTCAGAATTTGATGATTTCTTAAGCGTGATGGATGAGCTAGGCATTCCTGAAAAACTTACCCTAACGCCGATGGAAAATACTCAGTGAAGGCGATGATATTAGCCGCAGGTCGCGGTGAGCGAATGCGGCCCTTAACGGATGATTGTCCGAAACCACTATTAAAGGTTGCTGGTAAACGGCTCATCGAGTATCACCTGGAAAATATTGCTCGCGCAGGGATTGCAGAAGTCGTGATAAATCATGCGTGGCTGGGAGAACAGTTTCCTTCCGTGCTGGGCTCCGGAGCGCAATTTGGACTTCGTATTCATTACTCTGATGAGGGCAAAAAGGCTTTGGAGACAGCTGGTGGCATCATTCGAGCGTTACCGTTTTTAGGCTCCGATCCCTTCCTGCTTGTTAATGGGGATATCTGGACAGATTATGAATTATTCAACCTGACCCGGGAATCCTTTCAATTAAACCACCTGGCGCACCTGGTTCTGGTGGCAAATCATGCTCATCATCCACGTGGAGATTTTGATCTTGACGAGCGTAAACTGTTACTGGATCAACCCGCTTATACTTATTCAGGAATTGGCGTCTATTCTCCCAAAATATTTACTAAACTTAAAATAGGGGTGCAACCTTTAGCGCCTGTTATTCGGAATACTATTAAGCTACGGCAAGTATCGGGTGAAGTATATAATGGGCTATGGGAAGATGTCGGCACACCTGAGCGGTTGAATGAACTGGAAGCGCGATTAACAACTTAACACCAGGGAAATATTTGTCATGGGTGAGGAGATCAAAAGCAGTCATTTTGTTGCCGATGACTTCAGTCGCTTTGAGTCTTTGTTAGCCGAAGAAACAAACTACCTGGCTCGGTTATTTGCCCAGAAAAAATTTGCCCATGAACACCCTGTCTCAGGTTTTGAGATCGAATCATGGTTAGTCGATTCTGCTTATCATCCTGCGCCGCTTAATGAGGCCTTCCTGAAGGCATTTAATAATCCGCTGGCCAGTCCAGAACTGGCCAATTTTAATGTTGAGATAAATACTGAGCCGAGAGAATTGAGCGGTCATATTTTTTCTGCAATGCATCACTCACTAAATGAAACCTGGCAACGTTGCAAAAAAACGGCTACTGATCTGGATGCCAGGATTATTATGTGTGGTATTTTACCTACCATACAGAATGAGGATCTAAATCTATCAAATATGTCAAAAATGAAACGGTATCGCGCCCTCAATCGAGAAGTGTTTCACCGACGTAAAGGAAAACCTATTACTTTAGATATAAACGGTCAGGAGCATTTAAAGGTAACCCACCGCGATGTTATGCTGGAATCAGCGGCGACATCATTTCAGATTCATATTCAGGTCAATCCACAACAGGCGATTCGATTTTATAATGCCAGTATCATACTCTCCGCCCCTCTGGTGGCGTTAACCGCAAATTCGCCCTATCTATTTGGTAAGGATTTATGGGATGAGACTCGTATTCCTCTTTTTGAACAAGCCGTCTCGGTAGGCGGTTTTGAGGGTGCCGCATTCGGTCCTATCAGACGCGTTACTTTTGGTTCAGGATATGCGCGGGATTCTTTACTGGAGTGTTTTGTTGAAAATCTTGAGCATTATCCAGTGTTATTACCGGTAAAATTTGATGCCGGAATTGAAGTATTACCACACGTGCGTTTACATAATGGTACGGTTTGGCGTTGGAACCGGCCGCTTATTGGCTTTGACGATCAGGGCGTACCTCATATCCGCATCGAACAAAGGGTGGTCGCGGCGGGTCCTAGTACACTGGATGCCGTTGCCAATGCCGCATTTTATTATGGTGTTGTGAACTATTTAGCGAACGTTGAAATACCTCCAGAGCGACTACTGGATTTTGCTAATGCGAAAAATAATTTTTATCGAGCCAGTCAACTTGGCCTACGTGCACAATTATCCTGGCTCGATGGTACACAGGGTACTGCCCATGAGCTATTGTCGGAAAAACTATTACCGATGGCTCACCTTGGCCTGCAACAGCTTGGTATTTCAGTGACAGATATAAAAGAATATCTGTCAGTAATCGAGCAACGATTGTTAAATAAGACCAATGGCGCAACCTGGCAGCGTCAATATGTCAAAAAACATGGTACGGACATGTATGCCTTAACTGAAAATTATTATCAACAACAGAACAGCGGAAAGCCTGTTCACGAATGGCCGGTATAAATATGCTCACGGTATACGAATCAGTACCGGATGGATTATTAAATTGCGAGCCAAATGAATTGCATAAGTACTTGCCTGGGCCCAGTCTGATTCATTTGACAGGCGCATTAAAGCAGCCGCTTTTTGTTTCGGTGTTATTACACGGTAATGAAACAACCGGATGGTATGCGGTGCGTGATTTACTAAAGGAATATCAGGATAAATCACTACCACGTGCTCTGAGCGTGTTCGTTGCCAATATAGCAGCGGCAAAAGACTCGGTTCGTCATTTAGATACTCAGCCAGATTACAATCGTATCTGGAAAATGGATCGGGATCTAACTGAAAATGAAATGGTGCAAGAAGTCTTGCGTCAAATGGAGCAACGTGATGTATTTGCCTGCATCGACATACATAATAATTCCGGACGCAATCCTCACTACGCCTGTATAAATAGATTGGCGACGTCTTTTTTTCAGCTAGCGACTTTATTTGCGAATACGGTGGTGTATTTTATAAAACCCGATACGGTACTGTCATTAGCGTTCTCAAATTTATGCCCGTCCGTCACGATCGAATGCGGACGACAGAGTGAATCTTATGGCGTAGAGCATGCGCTAGGCTATTTGCGTTCTGTACTTCATTTACATGAGTTTGATGAACAAAGTCGCGAGGTCCATGATATTCGTGTGTTTCATACTGTTGCGGTTGTTAAGCTCAAGGAAGGCGTTACTATTGGCCTACAAGGGCAGAACGTATCATTGCAAATTTCTCCTCAATTGGACCAGCTTAATTTCAACGAGTTAAAACGCGATACCATTCTGGCGCTTACCAATCAGGACGATTTTATGCCATTTGAGGTTATCAATGAATTTGGGAAAGACGTCGCAGATCGATATTTTGAGGTTAAACAAGGCTCTTTGCGTATTATTCGCACGGTTATGCCGTCGATGTTGACATTAGATACCGAGATTATTCGTCAGGATTGTTTTTGTTACTTGATGGAGCCGCTTGATTTGAGCAGCACACTGTCTACTTGATGATATTTTTTGACTGTTTCTGATAAACTCTAGCTTGAGCTGATTGGCTAAGTCGGTATAATCATTGCAGTTTTTCACGAACAAGCTATATTAAGTATTAGCCATGCCGAAAAGATTATTGTAGATGCTGTTACGTGTATTTCTCTATTGTTGTGTCGCCAGCGGTTGTTGTGTTGGATCTGTGTTTGCTGACGAGCTGCAACAAATTCAAAGCCAGTTTCATTCAGGGCAGGGTGACACACTGAAACTCCTGCATGACGTAGATTCCTATTTGCAACAATCCCCTAACAATATTGAGGCGTTATTTTTAAAAGCGAATCTGCTCGAGCAAAACAAAGATATGGAGCAAGCCGAACGTTTGTATCGTGATCTTATCAAGGCCTATCCTGCAGCCCCAGAACCTTATAATAATTTAGCAAGCCTGCTGGTTATCAAGGGAAAATTGAGCGAAGCTCAGTTATTACTCGAAAAGGCTATGCGGACGCATTCTGGTTATGCAACTGTTTATGATAATTTGAGCCAGATATATGTGGCCATGGCTCGCGATTCATATGGAAAGGCCCTGCAACTTAACGAGACCAGTCCGCAGATTAGTCTTACCCATCTTAATACGATAACGGCGTCTACGGCTATGCAGGTAACGCAAGCGCCAGAAAAAATGATCAAATCCACAGCAGCGACCAATACGGGGGAAACAGAATCAATCGCGCCAATTGTTCTTGCCCCGACCGAGAAAAAAACAGTTGTTTCTAAAGCGGCACAGGATCGTCACGAAATTATCACAACCCTTGAAGGCTGGGCGGCGGCATGGTCGGAGCAGGCAACTGATGTCTATTTTATATTTTATGTGGATGATTATCATCCTCCTGGTCTATCGCACATTGCGTGGAAAAAAGAACGACGCATTCGTTTAAACAAACCACGCTGGATTCAGATTGGCTTAGATGGAATTGATATAAAATCGTTAACCAACCAGGAAGCGAAAGTAGAATTAGTGCAGGACTACCGTGCAAGTAATTATCAGGATAAAACGCGTAAAGAGTTATTGCTGCGCCAGACCGCCGATGGTTGGCGTATCGTTGCAGAAAGAAATCTGACCAAACTGGATTAGTATGCCAATTATATATCGAAAGTCTTTTATTTTAGTGTGCTCAGCAATTCTACTGGCGATGGCGGTGGTGACGCAGAGTCAAACTGTCTCGAAGCGGGTTCAACCAGAATTAGCAAACGCTGATTTGATGCAATTCAGCGTCGGCCCATCTTTAGTTATTAATGGTGGTGGTGACCTGCAGCAAAGCCCACTACCTGAAATTAATGTATCGATATCGGTCTTGTATGATTTAAAAAAACGTATGGAAGCCAGGGTGGCTAAGGACAAGAATGATTATGAGGCGTATTTTATAAAGGGCCTGGTTAATTTTCAACTTGGAAAATCGCAGCTAGCTATTAATGAGATGACTGAATTATCAAAACGGGAACCTAAATTTCATCTTGCCCACTTATTACGTGCGGATATTTTAGCAAGTCGGACTAAGGTGATGAGTGATATTGGTTCGCTCGGTTTTAATCTGGATCAGAAAACCTTAAATAATCAATTATCCGCGTTACGCAATGAAGCGCGTATGCGTATCCAGGCAAGTCTTAAACCTGTTAGTCAGGACAAGGTACCGTTGCAGTTATTAAATTTGAGCCCGACGATAAAAACGGCTTTGTTAGTGGATAAATCAAGTCATCGTTTATATATATTTAAGCGTGAAAACAGTAATTCTCCTGCCAGACTGGTTGATGATTTTTATATAAGTACGGGAAGAAAAACCGGCAATAAGGTGACCGAAGGTGATCTTAAAACGCCCGAAGGTGTTTATTTTATTACATCATGGATTCCCGACGGTGAATTACCTGAAAAATATGGTGTCGGTGCATTTCCAACAAACTATCCAAATATTCTGGATCGTAAGTTAGGTAAAACAGGTGATGGCATCTGGTTACATGGTACCGATCGCATCTATTACAGTCGACCACCATTAGACAGTGAAGGTTGCGTGGTCCTATCAAATCCTGATTTAAAAAAAATCCAGCATCTTATTCATCCCGGGGTGACTCCAATTGTCATAGCAGAGAAGATTCAATGGGTTTCTGTGGATGAGTGGAATAAAAAACGCGCGCAAGTTTTAAAATCAATCGAACGTTGGCGGCTGGACTGGGAGAGTCTGGATGTAAAAAAATATCTAAGCCACTATGGAAAGGCATTTTGGAGCGGACGTTACAATCAGCGTAGCTGGGAGCAATATAAGACCCGTATAGCAAAACAAAAAACCTTCCAGAAGATTACCTTGAGAGATCTTTCTTTGTATTACTATCCTGAGCAGAGTGATGGAAAAAGACATTCGGGAAACATGGTGGTGGCCCGATTTACCCAAAAGTATGAATCCAATAATTACAACGGCGAGATCAGAAAACGTATTTATCTGATAGAAGAATTTAAAAAAACAGAAGAATCGAGCAAATCAGGTAACTGGAAAATTCTTTACGAAGGTCGCTAGTAGTATCGTAAACGGTACCAAAGCTGGCCAATCCATTCATGAAATACCTGCGCCGATGTTCTGGCGGCATAAATATTTGGAAATATTTTTAAGTAAATGGATCTTGTATCTGGCGTATGAAAGCCCATTGGCGCCGGGGTTACGGTAAATCCGGCCTGTTCAAATGCCTCGATGGCTCGGGGCATGTGTAGGGAATGTGTTACCAATATGATATTTGTATTTTTAGCACGATCACTATTTAACATCTTGTAACTGAAAATCGCGTTTTCATAGGTTGTACGACTTTTATCTTCAGTCCAGTGTGCAACACCTATAAACGAATTCTCTATAACCTGCTTCATCAATATCGCTTCTGGTACTCGCCCGCCGTAAACACTACCTCCAGTAACCAGTATCGGTAACTTCAATTTACGTTGTAGATAAGTGCCATAGCGACAACGTTCCAGGGCATGACGCGAAACGGTATCTTTGGATTGATATTCAGGTGCATCCGTATAGCGACCTCCACCGAGGATGACAATGGCCTTAGCCGTAACTGTTGAGAATTGTTCTTCCGTTAATGCGCTGTCAGCTTGAGCAATCTCGACCAGGGTCGAACTGACCAGTGGGACGCTGATTAAGATTAAACTGATTAGGCCGCTATAAAAAAATAATTGACCGCTGCGATAAAATCGAATACGCACGACCATTCCAAAAATAATCAGGGTAAAAAATAACCCAGGTGGAACTATCAGGATTGAAATTAATTTAGTTATCAGAACTTCCATGTCACGTTACCTTATAGTTTTAGCTAATATCTTTGGCCTGGATGTCGGCGTGGTATGATGAGCGCACCATGGGCCCACTGGCAACATTTTTAAAGCCGATGGCATATCCGGCTTGCTCAAGTTCTTTAAATTCTTCCGGGGTGACATAACGCTCAACGGCCAGATGATGCTGGCTGGGCTGCAAGTATTGCCCCAGCGTTAACATATCACAACCGTGATTGTGTAAATCCTGCATAACCAGTTTAACTTCATCAAGAGCTTCGCCTAAACCTAACATCAGTCCCGACTTTGTCGTTACGTCAGGATTTTCAGTTTTAAAATTTTTGATAAGGTTTAATGACCATTGATAGTCCGAACCGGGACGAGCTTTTTTGTACAGCCGAGGTATGGTTTCAAGATTATGATTAAACACATCCGGCAGTTGACGAGTAATGATGGGTAAGGCCTTATCCATTCGTCCGCGGAAATCGGGGGTAAGGATTTCTATTTTGGTGTCAGGGCAATGTTCGCGTATGGCCTCGATGCACTGTGCGAAATGGTGTGCTCCGCCATCGCGAAGATCATCACGGTCAACCGAGGTGATCACAACATAGTTGAGCTTCATCGCGCTGATCGTTTTTGCCAGATTAAGCGGTTCATCGGTATCGAGTGGTTCGGGGCGACCATGGGCAACATCACAGAATGGACAACGGCGAGTACAGATATTTCCCATGATCATGAAGGTCGCGGTTCCATGCGCAAAACATTCGCCTATGTTGGGGCAGGCGGCCTCTTCACAAACAGTATGTAGATTGTGTTCACGTAATACGCTTTTAAGGTTGGCGACGGCAGGCGAATTCGGTGATCGAGCTCTAATCCAGCTGGGTTTTCTAAGTGGTTGATCCTTAGGAATAATTTTTATGGGGATGCGTGCAGTCTTGCTTGCCCCTTTGAGGGGGTTCGGCGCCTGTGGCAATACTTCATGTTGTTCGTTGTCTGGCTCTTTCATTGGAGGTTATATCGAAACTGGCGGCTACTGGGTTTCAGTATTGTACCCTAAATGTTGACACAGGTGGCGGTGCAGATCTGCTTTGACCGAATTCAAATCAGAGCAGGAAGCCATTAAATCTTTTATCTGAGTGACCGGCATATTTTCATAGCCGCAGGGATTGATATTTTTAAATGGCGATAAATTCATATCAACATTTAATGCCAGACCATGGTAAGTACAACCATGTTTAACGCGTAGTCCAAGCGCCGCTACTTTAGCGCCATCTACATAAATACCCGGTGCTCCGGCCAGACGCTCAGAATGGATATTCAGGCTTTGCAAATAATCAATTACTGCTTGTTCCATCGCGTTTACAACGTCTTTGATACCAATATGCTTACGCGGCATGTCAATTAACAAGTAGGCGATTAACTGGCCGGGACCATGATAGGTAACCTGGCCACCGCGATCAGTTGAGATTAACGGAATGTTATCTGTTCGTAACACGTGTTTTCGTTTTCCGTTCAGGCCCAGAGTATAAACAGGTGAGTGCTGTAAATACCAGAATTGGTCAATACTGTTGGTGCTACGTGCGAGAGTATAAGCACGCATTTGATCCCAAACCGACTGATAATCGCTAAGACCCAGATCACGGACCTCTAAATCGCGTGTCGATGATGATTGTTGTGCCTGCATTAGAATAGGTTCGATAGAGTTTACAGCGCCATAATGACTAAATCAGATGCGGTTAAATCCATATAAATAGCATCAAGCTGTTTACGGCTGGTGGCGGTGATGGTAACGGTCAGTGCGGTGTAATTACTTTTTGCGCTCGCGCGACGGGTGATAGCGGGTTCTTCAAATTCCTGACCTGTCTTGCCCATTACCTTGATCGGAAACTGGCAGGGGAATTCAAACAGGCTATCTGCATCGGGTTCTTTCATAACAATGTTCAATCTTTGTGTTGTTTGATTTCAGTTTTATATGCCTGAAATATCTCATACATGTTGCGGCTTATCGGACCGGGTTTTCCGTCAGCAATGACTTCGTCATTTAGTTGTACGATGGGTAGGACCTCCTTGGTAGAACTGGTTAACCAGATCTCATCGGCAGCGGATAATTCTGTCCGCGAGAAATTGGATTCAATACAATTAATATTATTTTTTGTAGCCAACTCAACGATTAGATCACGTGTGATTCCAGGCAATAGGCGACTACTTTTGGGGGGTGTTTTAATGATCCCATCAATGACTATGAATATATTACTTGCTGAACCTTCCGTAACCTCGCCATCACGCACGAGTATTGCCTCGAGCGCCCCTTCATCTTTTGCGGTTTGTTTAAGTAGAATATTGGGAAGTAATGTTATTGCTTTAATATTACAATATTGCCAGCGGATGTCGTCCAGCGTGATGGCTTTTACGCCCTTATTAAAGGTATTCAGGTCGGTGACCTGTAACGGGTTTGACATCATGAAAACGGTCGGCGTTATTTTATCAGGAAAGACATGATCTCTTGGTGCAACACCGCGGCTAACCTGGACATAGATAGACTGATCCTGTACGTCGTGTTTCTTTACGATCTGGCTGAGATTTTTTTTCCACGCGGATTCTGAACAGGGATTGGGTATACGCACCGCAGCAAGGCTGTTTGCCAGGCGATCCAGATGCTCATCAAGCCGAAAAATTTGTTTGCCATAAACTGGAATGACTTCGTAAACGCCATCGCCAAATAAAAAGCCACGATCCAGTACCGATACTTTGGCTTCATCGATTGGCATGAATTCGCCGTTTAAGTAGACGATTGAATTGTTCATGACGGGGTTACTGAAAAAGAAGTTTAATGTTATCGACTGTACGCCGCCAGAAACCGCCTTCTTCGACGTCTTCGAGTGCAACCAGAGAGCGTTCTACAATTAATTCATCGCCCAGTTTTACTTCAACTTTGCCATAGGTCTGGCCTTTGGTGATTGGAGCGAGAATGGTGGCATCAACGTTCATAAAGGCTTTTATTTTATTACGTTTACCACGGGGTGTCGTAATGTATAAGGTCTCGGTCAAACCGAGCGGCACATTTTCTTTTTCACCTTTCCAGATTCGCATATCCGTCAAAGGTGCATTGGCAGCATGCAGTTTAAATGTTTCATAAAAACGGAATCCGTAATTTAGTAATTTACGACTTGCCGTTTCGCGCGCGCGTTTAGAGTTGGTTCCAGCCACAATGGCTATTAGCCGCATGTTGTTTTTAAGCGCAGAGGTTATTAGACAGTAACCGGCGCTTTCAGTATGTCCGGTTTTGATGCCATCAACTCGTTCGTCCACCCATAATAAACGATTGCGATTAAATTGCGGAATGTTGTTGTATGTATATTTTTTGGTTTTATACAATGCATAATGTTCAGGAAATTCACTAATCAAAGCACGAGATACTATGGCCAGATCCTCGACGGAGGTGTAGTGTTCTTTATCAGGCCAGCCGGTACTATTAACAAAATTTGAATTAGTCATCCCTAGCTGCTCAGCGTATTTATTCATTAATGTAGCAAAGCTGTCTTCACTGCCGGCGGTATGTTCGGCCAATGCAACACTGGCATCGTTACCCGATTGGATGATCATTCCAAGTAATAATTCTTTTATGCTGACTTTGGTATCAACTTTAATAAACATGCGTGAGCCTTTCATACGCCAGGCTTTTTCACTGATAACGGTTTCATCTTCAAGATTAATGCCGCCATTCTCAATCTCGTGCATAACCACGTAGGCGGTCATGATTTTTGTCAGACTGGCGGGCTCAACCCGATCCGAAATGTTTTTACCTGCTAATAACTGGCCACTATTGTGATCCAGCAAGGCATAGGCCTTTGCCTTAATGGTCGGTGCGGTTGGGATCAGACTGGCCTTAGTCCCTGAAACGAGACTCATCAGACTTAGACAAGTTACTAAAAAGAGCTTTTTACTCAACAACATATCGACCTCGAATAACAATAATTGCGCGTATTGTAACGCGCCTGAGGTGATTTCGCATGTACTGCACGCACAAATTATCGTTTTGTATCAGGGAGCCGATATCGGCTAAAAGCTGACGAAATACGTATTTGTGAAACGATATTATTCGATGATCACATGCGGGGTAGGATGGCCATTGTCGCTTATCGTTTGGGCAATTTTATCCGCTTCCTGTACCGTGGCGATGGGGCCGATGCGGACACGAAACAGTGGATCCTGGCCGTTTCTGG
>ENA-ORDP01001765-ORDP01001765.1-marine-sediment-metagenome-genome-assembly--contig:-NODE-1765-length-11378-cov-3.505608_pt1 | contig 11378 bp, 11 predicted proteins | sample MGYA00248627_ERZ508539 | MGnify/ENA primary metagenome ERZ508539 (study PRJEB26208, sample SAMN05571518) | marine sediment metagenome | biome: deep sea; feature: Hydrothermal vent; material...
AGTTACGACGATTTGAACTTGGATATCAAGGTTATCGGGGAAAATATTGAGTTGTTGGACAGCCTAAAGATAAGGAAGTCCCCCGCCCCAGTTAAAATTATTAAGCCGGTCAAACCGGTCGAACCTAAGGCCGTCGAACCCGTCGATGTATGCGTCATTGAGATAAACAAAAGGATAACGGAATTCGGCGCTCATGAATTTAATAATTTATTAATGGAATTGAGAAATAATTTATCGGGTTCAAAAGGCGATTCTAATGTTATATTAAGGATACCGGGATATAGCGTGGTGTTTAACGGGAACATTAAGGTAAATAAAATTCTGTTTAAGTCTAAGTCGATATCCCTCAGATATTTAAATATTTTATAATTCTGATATAATTGTTTTTATAGGTTATTTAGTAATACTTAAGTTAACATAATAATATTATATACATAATTATTTATGGCAGTGCATTCTCTTGAATTCGAAAGACCCATAATTGAGTTGGAGCAAAAGATAGAAGAGCTTAAGGCTTTTAATCTTGGGGGCTTTGCTAATGTAGCCGACGAAATCGAAAATCTTGAAGCCAAAAAAGAAAAACTTATAAAAGACGTATTTAAAAATATTAACAACTGGCAGATTACCCAGTTGTCGAGGCATCCCCTTAGGCCGTATACGTTAGATTATATAGGTCTTATGACGGAAAATTTTATCGAGCTTCACGGAGATAGACTTTTTATGGACGATAAAGCCGTAGTGGGGGGATTTTGTTTTATCAAAGGCGACGGCGGAAAGCTTAACGGCGGGCAGAAAGTTCTTATAATCGGGCATCAAAAGGGCCGCAACACGAAGGACAAGATGTGCAGAAATTTCGGCATGCCCAACCCCGAAGGCTATAGAAAAGCGCAGAGGCTTTTTAAGCTTGCCGAAAAATATTTCATACCCATAGTAACATTAATAGACACTCCGGGGGCATATCCGGGTCTCGGAGCGGAAGAAAGAGGACAATCCGAGGCTATTGCAAGAACGATATATACCTTGTTAAATATTAAGGTTCCTGTTTTATCCATAGTTATAGGGGAGGGCGGGAGCGGCGGCGCGCTTGCTTTTGGAACCGGAAACTTAGTTTTAATGATGGAATACTCCGTTTATTCCGTAATATCACCCGAAGGCTGTGCGTCTATTCTTTATAAAGACGTGTCTAAAACCGAGGATGCGGCAAATTCCTTAAAGCTTACTGCGAGAGAGCTTAGCGAATCTAATGTTATCGACGGTATAATACCGGAACCTCTCGGCGGCGCGCATAGAAATGCGCCTCTTGCCGCCCGGGAGATCCTGAATTAATGACTATTAAAACAAATAAAGTTCTTTCGGAAGCAGATATTATTTTTTATGATGACTTGCTGGAAAGCAACTGCCTTAAAAAATATAGCGGAGAAACCCTAAGAGACGAAAGGATCAAGAAATTTAGAAATATAGCTAAATAATAGAGGTTATGCTTGGTCATTTTAAAGGCGATACGGTATGTAAAGGGTTGAGCCTTATTTCCCTTATGACCTTGTGATACTTTAAATAGGAAACCGCGCGTCGCGCCGAATCGTATGCGGTTTATTTATGTTTTTTAAAATATAAACTTAAGAGGATATATTATTATAAAATGGCAGAGTATATAGATATAGCGTATTTTCTTTCTAAAGACTTGATTTCTAAAAATTCGAGGGATGAGATTTATGAAAAAATTTCCATTACCGTGGAAACATTTATAGAATGCGACCTGATAACCGTCTTTATGTTAAATGAAGACACGGAGAAAATAAATTGTGTTAAATACTATGAAGACTCAGAATTTGTTAAAAAAGATTTTGAAACAATGGTTGGGGAGGGGCTGATAGGTTCCGTCATAGAGAACGGGGAATCTTTAGTCAGTAAAAATATTAAAGACGACTTATCCGACATATATTATGAATTGGAAAAACAATTTTCAGGCATGTCGTCTCTCTTGAGCGTCCCGATATATGCGGGCTCTCTTGTTTTAGGCGCTTTAAATATCTATAAACGGGAGGCTTACGAATTTTCGGAAGAAGAGGTAAAAATAGCCAAATTTATAGCTATGTTGGGCGGAATATTTATATACAGTCTCACTTTATACGAGAACGCAAATCTCTTATATTTAAGACAGAAAGAAGAAAGCGGCAAGGTTGCGAATCTATTGGAGGTCTCCAAGCTTGTTTCTTCTTCGTCGGATATTGCAAGCGTTATAGATTATTCCGTAAAAAACCTGATGAATTTCACCAAAACGGATGCGGCTTTGGTTTATTTTAAGGATAAAAACAAGAATAAATTTTGCTACGAATTTTTTGATTGTAAAATGACCGGATGTTCCATATTCGGCGGTAATGTTAACTGCTATACTATTACGAATTTCGAATGTCAATTTATAAAATGTTCCGCCGAATCTAAAATATTATATAAATGCACAGACTGTCCGTTTCTCAAGGATACGCCCTTAGAGTTGTTTAAAAGCTATAGGATGGATGCCTCGTCCGCCGTTCCCGATTCTTTCCGGTTTTTCGATTGCAGCTGTTTAAAAAACTTAATTTCCGATTATCCGAGTATTTATTATTATAGTCAAGATAATGATAAGGAGGGTACCGAAACATTTAATTGCATGTTTAAGGATATCAAAAAAGAAACGTTTATAGGGATACCCATAAAAACGGATAAGGATTTTTTAGGTTTCATTTTTTTGTTAAGCGATAAAAAAATAGAGTATTCGTTGGAGGCGTTAGATTTCATGTCCGATATTTCCAGTGTTATATCTATTGCGGCCTACAATGTGCAGATGTCTAATTATATAGAAGACGAGCATTTAGAGACTATAAATTCCATATCCGAGGCTATTAAAACAAGGGATACATACACCGGAGCCCATGGCGGCAGGCTTATACATTGCGGGGCTTTAGTGGCTAAAGAATTAGGTTTAAGCGAAAATGAAATAAAAAATGTAAGGTATGCCGCCGTCCTGCATGACGTAGGGAAAATCGGCATAAAGGATTATATATTAAATAAACGCGAAAAATTGACCGACGAAGAATATGCAGAGATTAAAAGACACCCGGAGATAGGGTACAACATGCTTAAAAAAATAAAATTTTTAAGCCATATAGCCAACGATGTATTGCACCATCAGGAAAGATACGACGGTAAGGGTTATCCTTACGGGATTGCGGGGGACGATATACCGGTCGCCTCCAGGATAATCGCTATTATAGACGCATTTGACGCTATGACGACCGATAGGCCGTATAGAAGGGCCTTGCCGGTCAAGGTTGCCTTAGACGAGTTGGAAAAATATTCCGGAACCCAGTTTGACCCGAAAGTAGTCGATGCATTCCTGAAGGTGCTAAAAGGCTTAGAACCCCTTGAGCCTCTCGCCTATGATGAACCGTAAAAGTAAATTTGTAATGATTCAGGGGACGTCGAGTTCTGCAGGCAAAAGCACGCTTACCGCCGGATTTCTAAGGTATTTTTCGGACAGGGGCATCAGCTGCTCGCCTTTTAAGTCGCAAAATATGTCCCTGAACAGTTTTGTCACGGAAGACGGCTTTGAAATTGCGGTTTCGCAGGTCGTTCAGTCTGAAGCGGCTTTTAAAAAGCCGATAAGGCAGATTAACCCCATTCTAATAAAGCCTGCGTCGGATTTAAAAATGCATCTTATAGTCGAAGGAAAATATTACGGTAATATGAATTTTAAAAAATATAACGGAGGAAAAGATTTTTTCCTTAAAAAAGCGATGGAGTCGTTTGAATTTTTAACCTCGGAAAACGAATTGGTAGTGCTTGAAGGAGCCGGAAGCCCCGCTGAAATAAATCTTTTTAAATATGATATAGCCAATATGGGTTTTGCCGGTGTTTATGATATTCCGGTGATTTTAGCGGCAGACATAGAAAGAGGCGGGGTTTTTGCCTCTATTTACGGAACGGTCAAACTCATTCCGCCAAAGTGGAGGAAGTTAATAAAAGGGTTTATTATAAATAAATTTAGGGGTGATGCGTCTATATTGGAACCGGGGATAAGATGCATGGAGCGAAGGCTTAAGATTCCGTGCCTCGGGGTGCTCCCTTACATTGATAATCTTCATATAGAGGCGGAAGACAGTCTTGATTTAAAAAGCGCAAGCAGTTTCGGCAAAGGTAAAAATGAAGGCAAGCTGAAAATAGGCATAGTTCGTTTGGACCATATTTCAAATTTTAACGAATTTGATTCCCTTTTCTTTGACGACAGAATAGCCGTCAGGTTTTTTGATTGCGTTCCTGCCGACGCGGATGAATTTGATATGATAATTATACCGGGAACTAAATCGACCGTTTCGGATTTATTGAGTATTAAGAAGTCTAAAATTTTCGATTATATTAAAAAAATCGGTAGGCGCGGTGTTATCATGGGCATATGCGGGGGGTTTCAAATGATGGGAGAACGGATAGAAGACCCGCTAAGTATAGAATCGGGCATAAGCATGACGGAGGGTTTCGGTTTCTTTAAGACGGTGACGGTATTATCCGAAGAAAAAATATTATTAAATCGGAGATATCGCTTCAATAACCCCGAATCTTCTTTAAGCGGATATGAGATACATAACGGGAGGACGTTTTTTGCCGAAGATTATTCAGACGGAGATGCCTATGTCGATTTATTTAAATCGGAAGCGGTTAAAAAGTACCGCGGCGATATTTTACCCGAAAATGGAATTTTGTCGAAAGACGGTAAAAAAATCGGAACGTATATTCATGGCTTATTCGGCAATACGGCATTCAAAAACTTCATAGTCGGTATCGCGGGTAAGCATATTAAGCTTGATCATAACGGAGATAAGTTTAAAAATTACGATGCCGTTAAAGACGAAAGCTTTAATTTATTATCGAAAAACATAGAAAAATACGTCGATATTAAAACGCTGCGAGATAATATTATTGCGATTTAGAAGTGAACTACCCGACAGTCGAGGGTTATTAAAATAATTTTTTAGACGACAGATACGTTCCCAGAAAGCCGGAAATCAAGGCTATTATAAACACCAAAAGAATTTGTCGCAAATCTAAAAAAATTATTTTAATATGGAAATATTCAAGAAAGCTATCAAATCCGTAAAACATAAAGACCTTAAATATTAAAAAGAGAAGTAAAAAGGAGACCAGAAAGGATAAAACCGCCCCCACGCCGCTTTCTATAAACATAGGTGCCCTGATGTAACCGTTTGTAGCGCCTATAAGCCTCAATATTTCTATTTCACTCTGCTTCCTGAGTATAATAAGTTTTATAGCGCTGTATGAAATAAAGATGGATAATATAAACAAGAATATAAAAATAATAAGCCCTATTACCTTCGTGAAAAAGATAAACTGTATGATTTTATTTTCAAGCATCTTATTGTAGTAGACCGAATTAACGCTTTTTAAGGCCTTTAGCCGCAAATAAATATTAGATAAAAATATTTTACTCGTGGCGCTTTTTTTAAAATTAATTTTTATGAAGGACGGCAGATAATTTGGATTTATGCCTTTCAAGACGGATTTTATATGTTTTATTCTATTTTCCAAGAATTTCATAGACGATTCATTGTTGTAATAAACCACGCTTTTAACCCCTGAAATCCCCTTTATAAAATGCATGACGTTGTTTTTTTTAGAATTGTTCCTTAGAAACACTATCATCGTATTCCGATTTTGAAAGAGATTCATGTAGTTATATATATTGACGTAGCAAAGGAGGAAAAATAGCATTATAAAGAAAGAAAATGCCATTATTGCGAAAGCGAAAATGTTTCCCGCAATATTGGATTTAATGTTTGAAAACGCTATATTAAAATAATTTGTGAGATAACTAACTCTTTGTGATATCAATTACGCGCGCCCTTCCTGTATTTATAAGATTTTTATTGTGCGTAGCCAGCATTACCGTAGTGCCTTTATTGTTAAAAGATTTTATTATATCCATGATAATTTTTGACGTGTCTTCGTCCAAATTGCCGGTGGGTTCGTCCGCCAGAAGAACCTGCGGGTTTTGAACAAGTGCCCTTGCAATTGCGACCCTTTGCTGTTCTCCTCCGGACAAGGCAGGCGGAAACTCGTTTTTTTTCGTATAAAGTTCTACCGATTTTAATATTTCAGAGACGTTTTTTGTTATTATGCCGCCGAAAATTCCAGAGACCTCAAGTCCGAGGGCTACGTTTCGAAAGACGGTTTTATCGGGAAGAAGTTTGAAATCCTGAAACACGAAGCCTATTTTCCGTCTCAGAAAGGGTATGTCCTTCGGTCTTAAATCCTGGAGCGCCGCGTTCATAAATCTTATCGCCCCGTGAGTCGGTTTTTCTACGGCTGTTAACATTTTCAGGGTAGTCGTCTTACCTGAGCCGGAAGGTCCGGTAATAAAGATAAATTCTCCCTTATCAACGGTAAAATTTAAATCCCTCAATACGTAATTTTTATCGTAATTTTTATATACGTGACTAAATTCTATTAAATGCATTTATTTATATTTAAAGATTCGTCTATATTTTTTTTAAGCGCGCAGGCCGTTTTTAACGGGTCTTCAGAGTTAGAAATCGCGCTTATTACAGCTACTCCGTTTATACCGCACGAGTCGAGACCGGAAATGTTGCCGTCGTTTATACCGCCTATTGCTATAACGGGTATGTTTACGGCATTACATATATTTTTCAGTTCCCTGCGTTTTATCAGGTCTCCGGCATCGGACTTGGACGTCGTGTCGTAAACCGGCCCTACGCCGATATAATCCGCCCCCCCTTCTTCCGCTATAAGCGCCTGACTTAAATCGTCTACGCTGACGCCCAATATCAGGCCGGGGAATAGTTTCTTTACGATATATGCCGGAAAATCGTCCTGCCCTATATGGACGCCGTCTGCCCCGGATAGGTATGCTATATCGGGCCTATCATTTATTATGAGGAGGGGTTTTTCGGCTCTGCTCGGGTAAGAATCGCTCAAGATATTTTTTATAAAAACGGCGGAGCGATAAATATTACCGGGCGTTATTTTTTTGTTTCTTAATTGCAATACGTCGGCAAAAGAATCCACGGCTATTTTAACGATATCCCTAAGATACCTTTTCTCTTCCGTCAGGTTAAAATCTTTAGTTATTATTTGAAAAATAAATCTCTTCATTTTATTATTCATTATAATATTATATATTATATTTTTTTCCAATAAAAATTTCTCTTGACAAAATATACGGCTGAAAATAGAATAAAAAACATTAAAGGAGGTGATAAATTTTGAAGAAGTTTACGGTGTTAGTTTTAGGAGTATTCTTAGCCGTATCGGTAGTGGCATTTTCCGGTTGCGCTAAGAGTAAACCGGCGCCAAAAGCCGCCACGGCTCCGGTCGCGGCAGCTGTGAAGGCTCCGGCAGTGAATAAGGTTACGACTAAAAAAGCGGCAGCTGTGAAGGCTCCGGCAGTGAATAAGGTTAAAAGCTAAGGTTTAAGCGTAAAATTTCCAGCCCGTTTTTCTATGCTGACGTAAGTTGCACGGAAGGCGGGCTAATTTATCGAGCGAAGGAAAAAATGGTATTTTTAGCTGCACATTATCCCCCCGTGCGTATTGCGTTATCCCATGAATATAAACAAGTGAGCCTCCAAAAAAAGTATCCTCTTGTCGCGAAAAGGCTTACCTATTATAAAAAAGAAACATCTCTTTTATCTTCTAAAATTTTAGAGATGAAAAAGGATATTGTAGATTTAAGGGGTAAGATAGAGATGGCTTCGCATAAGGAGGAGATAATAAAAAATAAGATTAAAGAAGACGATTCAACCATAAGAAGGCTTATAAGAAGAATATTTTTCTTTCAGAAAGAATACGATTCGGTGAAATTATCGTCTTTTAAAAATAATGCCGATTATTTCGTCTTAAATTATCAAATGAAAGATGTTATCGACAGGGAAGAGGGAATACTATCTAAATTAGCTACGCGCAAAAATAAACTGTTAAAAATAAAAGAATACTTAAATAAAGAGAAAATTATTTTCATATCTGTAAAAAACGGTTTTAAAATCTCCAGAAAAAAAATAAAAGGTTTAATAGCGGAAATGAATAATTACATAAAAGTTTTAAAAACAAAATATAGGCCGGAAGATAAAAAGAATAGATTTTTAAAGCGTAAAGTTATAAAATTAATCCATAATCTAAATAAAAACTCCAAAAAAAACGATATAACATTTACTATACTGAGGTAAACGATGGGCAAATTTTTAAGCGGTTTAAAATATCTTTCAACATTTTTATTATTGTCTTGTATGCTTGCCGTATTTTTGGGAAGCGGAAAAATATCTTTTGCCGAAACGGTAAAGGCTTCGCCGAACGGGGAAATCTTAACAGGAAATTCACTTAAAAACTTAAGGCTTTTTTCAAAGGTATATACCTTAATAAAGAATAATTATATAAAGAAAGAGAGCTCTAAAAAGCTTATATTTGGTGCAATAGAAGGAATGACGGCGACACTTGACCCTCATACCTATTTTCTTACGCCGAACGAATTTAGACAGATGAAGTCGGAAACAACGGGTGAATATGTCGGTTTGGGGATTGAAATTTCCCAAAAAGGTAACTATATAGTAATAATTGCACCGATTGACGGAACCCCGGCCGCTAAAGCCGGCATTAAAGCAGGGGATATTGTAGAAAAAATTAACGGTATTTCGACATATAACATGAATATCATGAAAGCAGTTAGTCTTTTACACGGCAGAGACGGTACGAGCGTAAAACTTTCAATAGGACGAAAAGGGTTTAAGCACCCGAGGCTCTTTAATATTACCAGGGAAAGAATAAAGCTGAAAAGCGTAAAATATATGATTCTTCCCGGACATATAGGCTACGTCAGAATTTCAAGCTTTCAGGAACACACTAATACTCAGCTTTTACGGGCATTAAAAATAATAAGACTAAAAGAGCATGGGATTAAGGGTTTGATAATAGACTTGAGAAACAATCCGGGCGGGTTATTAAACGAAGCCGTCAAGGTCTGCAGCGATTTTATAAAAAGCGGAGTAATAGTTTATACTAAGGGGAGAATAAAATCTCAGAACGTAAAATATTATGCATCGGGAAGGCGCGTCGTCCCGGAGTATCCGATTGTAGTAATTGTCAATGCCGGAACGGCAAGTGCAGCCGAAATAACCGCAGGGAGCCTGCAGGCGCATAAGAGGGCTATAGTAGTCGGAACCGAAACGTTTGGTAAGGGATCCGTGCAGACGGTTTATACCCTGCCGGACGGTGCGGGTATGGGGCTTACTACGGCTTTTTACTTTCTCCCTAACGGCGTTTCGGTTCAGGATACAGGTATTACGCCTAATTTTATTGTTCGCAGTTCCAAGGATTTTGTATTTTTAAAGCATCTGAAACGATTGAGAGAGATAAATTTGCGGCATCATTTTAAGAATCCGGAAAGCAGCAGGCTGAAGATAAAGCCCGTCTATAAAACTTTTAAGGTTTATTTTAAAAAAGACAATCAGTTTAGATTTGCTTATGAACTTCTCAGAAGTTGGAATATCATTAGGAAGGGCATAGGGGTAAAATAAACTTGGCGAATAATAAAGGTAATAAAACAGGATATAAAATTAAGATTTTTTTGGCCGTATCGGTTTTTTTGTTTCTGTTTTTCCTATCTATTTTTATTTATTACGGGTTTATATTCAAACCGGCAAAGATTCTTTCAAAGAAATATTATTCCGAGCGTAAGCAATTTAACGAAACTGCATTAAAAATAAAAGAATATAAAAAATATCCGATAAAAACCTTTAAAATATTTTTTAAGAAAACCTTAAAAAACCTTAATATATCGAAGAGCAATATAATAACTCAGAATATTAGCTTAATAGTTAAACCTCCGATTAATTCCGGCAAGGATTTAAAGGTACTTCATGTAAATTTTTTGAAATTTAATATTCTTATATCAAAAAAAACAAGATTTGATGTAATAGAAAAAAACTTAGAAAGCGAATTCGAGCGGTTCGTAATTCCATCTGAAGCCCCTATAAGCTATTATTTATATGACGTAAAAAATAATTGTTTATGCATCTATGTTTATGATAAGACGAAACTGTTTTTAAAGGTGCTTTTTATAGTAAAGGGACTTGACAACAGTGGTTTCGAATCTGTGAAAGAATATGTGAATTCCCCCAAGATTGCCTTGGATATCGACGACATAGGATACGACACGTTATACGTAAACAAATTGACTTCGCTTCATACCCCTATAACGTTTGCTATATTTCCATATGCCCCTTATTCTAAAGAGATAGATTTGGAGCTTCATAAAGCGGGATACGAAACAATCCTGCACATACCTATGGAGCCTGTTAATACCCTGCTTTTTCCCGGTGACGGAGCCTTGTATATTCATATGAATAAAAAAGAGATAAGAAGAAAAATTTTGACCGATATAGGCATGCTTCCGTTTATAGACGGGGCAAACAACCATGAAGGGTCTATGTTTACGTCCGATAGAAAAAAGATTTGCGATGCCATTTCGGTTTTTAAAGATAAAAAAATGTTTTTCATGGACAGTTTTACGGATATAGACAGTTATGCTTACCGATGTGCTATAGAAAAGGGTCTTCCGTCGGCTCGAAGGGATGTTTTTCTCGACGACAAGCCTTCTGTCGGATATATAGAAAATCAGATTAAGATTGCCGCATATCTGGCGAATAAATTTAAAAGGGTTGTAGTTATAGGGCATCCGAGGCCAGATACGGTTAAGGTCCTAATGCGCGAAATACCGAAGCTTAAAAAAGCCGGGTACATGTTCGTTCCATTGTGTGAATTTTTGAGGTAGATTTTTATGAAAAATTTTAAAGAAAGGGTAATAATTGCCTTGGATTACAGTGATTTGAGTTCGATTAGACGGCTTGTTGAAAGGCTTAAAGGGGAGGCCTGTTTCTATAAAATAGGCTCGGAGGCGTTTACGTCCTGCGGAATCAACGGGATAGACTTAATAAAGGATTGCGGCGGAAAAATATTTCTCGATCTTAAATTTCATGATATACCCAATACCGTGTATAGGGCCGTCAAGTCTGCAGGAAAATTAGGTGTAGACATAATTAATGTCCATGCCTCGGGGGGCGTTAATATGATGAGAGCGGCAAAAAGGGGTGCCGAAGAAGCGTCGTATATAACCGGCAAAAATATCGACGTCATTGCCGTAACGGTATTAACTAATCTGTCCGATGCGGATATAAATCGGATATTTTATAATCTTGAAGATGAGAATAATGCCTCCGGCGGGCTCGGCGGAAATATCGTCTCCGATTTAGCCCTGCATCTTGCAAAATCGGCTAAGGTTTCCGGTTTAGACGGGGTCGTATGTTCGGGGCATGAATC